>Ga0056120_1000008_pt1 | contig 38520 bp, 35 predicted proteins | sample WorMettaBAHAMAS2_FD_71121 | JGI IMG/M metagenome (GOLD analysis project Ga0056120, IMG submission 71121) | Marine gutless worms symbiont microbial communities from Max Planck institute for Marine Microbiology, Germany - Olavius tantulus BAHAMAS.2 ...
ATATGCCTGATGGTAGTGTTACCCATGTCTCCGAACAACTGTTACCTATCTCCCCAGTCTATACACCCATCAAGGGGGAGGACCTTGTTTTCCCTCCCCTGGGGGGAGGGATTCTAAGGGAGGGGGTTGGGATTGACTTCTTCCTATTAAATGGCACCACATTGAGATGAACTCCCCAGCTCTTGAAACCCTTCCCGTTCTCGTTCTGGACTGCCAAACCACCGGTGCCAATCCAGATCGTGGACACTTACTCGAAGTCGGCTGGGCGACTGTCATTGCAGAAGAATTTAGAGCCCGGGATGAGTTTCACCCGAGTGCCCATCTGGTAGAGCTTCCGGAAGGGGTCCATATCCCCCGACCGATCCAGCGCCTGACCGGAATTACGGAAGAAAACTTATCCGATGCAATATCACCGGCCAGTGTTTTTTGGAAACTGGCAAAGATGGCGGCTGATTTAGCTTTACGCGCTGAAAGGAATAAATGCCCAACAGTGATCCATTATGCCAAATTTGAAACCCCGTTCCTAAGCCGCCTTCATGCGGACCATGCTCCGAAGGACCCGCTCCCCTTCGACATCATCTGTACCCACGAAATGGCAGTGCGGTTATTTCCGGAGCTGCCCCGAAGGGGACTTCATGCGCTGTCCGGGTACATCGGTCGACCCTTGGGGGAGCTGAAACGGTCGGCAGAGCACGTGCTGGCGACGGCATACCTGTGGGCACATTTTGTGGAGACACTGCGGAAGCGATACGATATCACTTCCCTGCAGGACCTTCGCAGTTGGCTCTTGGAACCGCCTGACCGTCCCAAGGGTGGCCGGTCATATCCAATGCCGGAATCCAGCAGGCGGTCTCTGCCCTCCGGGCCAGGTGTTTACCGAATGCTGCGGCGCAACGGCGATGTGCTCTATGTGGGAAAAGCCCGGTCCCTGCGGACGCGGGTCAACAGCTATTTTCGAAAAAGAGCCCGGCACCCGGAACACATCCTGGAAATGCTGACACAGGCAGAGGACATCTCCACCCGTATGACCGGCTCCGCGCTTCAAGCAGCTCTGGTCGAAGCCGACGAGATTAAACGACGGCAGCCGCCCTACAACAGAGCGTTACGGGATAGGAATCGGAGTCTCTGCTACGCGGTAAAAGATTTTTCGGATGTTTCTTCCGATCCTGTTTCATCGTTTACCGTGGGGCCGTTTCCCTCCGACAGGATTCCGACAGCCTTGATGGACATCCGGATGGCCGTCGAGGGAGGCACCTTGGCCGGCCGTTTGGATTCGGTGATGGGGTTGTCGCCGGAGTTCGCACCGGGCCCGGAGGTGTTGTCCGAAGGCGTTGAACTCTTTAAAGCAACACATGCGATTGATCTGAACACGGGTTCATTGCGCCAGGCGTTCATGCGCATCGGCAGGCGATTGTGGGAAGAGCGCCAATGTGCTTTGGAAGAGCCAGATGACGAAGCGTCCCTTTCATGTGATGAAACAGGGGGCGAAGATGAGGAAGAGGAGTGGGAATGGGATCCGGAACGGGTTGCCGGGATGATGGAAGGGATTCTGGTTCACGCCGGGCACATGATTAGAAGGGCGCGATGGATGTGCCTCCTCCAGGAGGCGACCATCGCTTGGGAAACAGAGCGTGTTTCCGATCTTCGACATGCCCTGGTTTTCGAAAAGGGCGAGCCCGCGGAATACCGCATTCTCGACAGGGACCAGTCAGTGCCGGTCCCTCCCGGGTGTCACCGAAGTCTGGCATCGAGGCGCAACCTATTCGATTTGGCCACCTACGACCGGCTGCGGGTGTTGACGACAGAACTGCGCCGACTCGTAAAGGAAGGTCGATGGGTGGCCATTCGGATCAGCCCTTCGGTCACCCTAAGCCGCAGCAGTATTGCTAGAGTGTTGCACTGGATATGAATTAGGTCTCCGCCAAGGAAACCAGTTGGAACCGGATCCTTCCAAAACACGGACTGTGTCATGGTATATATGCCGAGATCGTGAGAGGGTTACCGTAATACCCATATGAAATCGAAAAACGAATTTTGACGAATTCCAATCCAAGTTATAAAGTGATTACTTCTGTCAGTTTGCCCCTTGTCCTCTCCATGGCGGCGACTACCGTCATGGAGTTTACGGATCGGGTATTTCTGGCCAATTATTCCATCGATGCCATTGCCGCGGCACTGCCCGCCGGAATTACCGCCTTTCTGGCGTTGACGTTTTTCACAGGGGTCACCACCTACCTGAATGTTTTCATTGCCCAGTACACAGGGGCCGGATCTCATCATCGTATTGGAGCTTGCGTGTGGCAGGGGGTCTATCTCTCTATTGCGGCCGCCGTAATTTTGGTGGGGATCTCCTTTCTTGCAGATCCCATTTTTCAGTTGGTTGGGCATCCGCCGGCAGTTCAGCAATTGGAACGTATCTATTTTAGAATACTCTGCCTAGGCGGAGGCATGAACGTGCTTGGCACCGGCCTGGCCTGTTTTTTTTCAGGAAGAGGGAAAACACGGCCTGTGATGGTGATCAGTATTATCGGGATGGTGTTCAACATTCCGTTGGACTATGCGTTGATCAACGGAATATGGCTATTCCCGGAGATGGGTATCCGTGGTGCCGGGATTGCAACGGTGGCCTCCTGGACGCTGATCGCGCTGCTGTACATATTAATCATCTTTAGCCCCGCTTACGAACGACAATATGGGGTAATATCCAGTCGTGGCTTGGATGCCGAGTTGTTCCTGCGCATCATCAAAAAAGGAGTGCCGGCGGCGCTGCAATTCACGTTGGATGTTTTCGCGTTTGCCTATTTTATATTCATGGTCGGCCGGTTGGGAAAAGTCGAACTGGCGGTCACCAATATTTCCTTTTCAATCCAATCCATCGCCTTTATGCCGGCAATTGGTTTCTCAATGGGGCTGTCCACCCTGGTGGGCCAATCCTTGGGGCGAAATGATGTACCGGGCGCGATTGAATTCACCAAGAAAACCAGCTGGATCCTTCTTAGTTATACGCTGGTGCTGGGTCTCCTGTTTGTTTTTACTCCCCAGTGGCTGCTTGGGATTTTTATTGCGGTCGAGAGCGGCGATGCATCCTACCAGCAGTTGTGGGATCAGGGAACCATCGTCATGCGGATTGTGGCTATTTTTATTGCATTTGACGCCATGTATTTTACATTCATCGGAGTGCTGAAGGGCGCCGGGGATACCCGGTTTATCATGTGGAGCATTGGGATGGCCACGCTGTTTGTCATGGTTCTACCGATGACTATCATTGTCGAATATACGGAGTGGGGCCTTGTTGCCTGCTGGGTGAATTTGACCGTCTATGTGATATCTCTTTTCTCCATAACCCGATGGCGTTTCCGGCAGGGGAAGTGGAAGGCGATTCGGGTAATTTGAGGTCTGAACACGAAAACGCCGTCAGCAAACGAATCCGTCGACTGTTGCACCAGGTTCAACCCGATCACGCCATGAATCAAGAGGCGTCTAACAAACAGTTCGTCAACTTTGTCAACAACGTCCCCTAAGCCGCCACTTTATGCTGTGCCGGCACCGTTGATCAAAACGTCGGGAGGATCTTTCGCTATCCACACCTAAAAAACGATGGCTTGAAAATACTCACCATTGGCACTACTGTTTTACTTGGATTCAACCTATCCTAACTTCATTCATGTGTTTCTCTGGTGGGCGCCAATAAGGGAATCGCAAAGGAGATAACATTATGGCCAAACATCGACGGTTAACACTGATGTTCGTCAGCATCACCACACTTATTTTCTTGGGACCGATGGTTGTTATCGCTGCGGAAAAGTTCGGCCCGAAGACAGACAAGCCGATTATCGAGCTTTTCAGGGAAAGCCCGGATGCTGTTCCACTGGAGCCACGGGATCCAACAAAGGATCTGCTCAAGTTCTACAGAGACTGCTCAACAATCGAAGATCGCAAACCCGGGCCGATCGATATTCAACGCACCATTGGCGGCACGGGGAAGATGGGTATCCCCACATTTTTCCGTGCGCCAGTCGCCCTCTGTCCACAGGATCTGATCGCCGGTAAGGTAGACATCGCCATCATGGGCGCTCCGATCGACCTGTCCTCTGGGATGAGCGGCACTGGTTTTGGTCCCTCAGCGCTGAGATCGGCGCCAATCTACACGGCTTGGGGAGGCGTCCTAAAGGTGTCGCATCCGGTAGTCGGGGATATCGATTTCATGCAGGAATTCGAGATCGTCGACTACGGTGACGCGGTTGTCGACAACTGGTCTGCGGAACGCACCGCCGTTACCGTCCATCATCTGGTCCGGGAGGTAGTCGACGCCGGTGTGATCCCGGTTGTGATTGGTGGCGACCACTCGCTCATGTATGCTGACGTGGTTGCCGTTACCGACAAGTACGGCAAGGGCAAGGTGGCGGTGGTCCATTGGGACGCCCACTTCGACAGGATACCGCTGTTGTTCGGCCACTACCTGACCCACGGTGCCATGGTGCGCCGTTTGGTCGACGAAGGACATGTCAAAGGTGAGCATTTCATTCAGATTGGTCTCAACTCCTACAAGCCGGGGGGCAGCGATTTGGAATGGATGCGCCGCAACGGTATAAAATACCGATTTATGCATGAGATCGATGCCAAAGGATGGCGCAAGGTTCTCAAGGAAGTGCTGGCCGAGGTGAAGGCCATGCGGGTGAAGCATGTCTTCCTGTCGCTGGACACCGATGTGCTGGACATGGCTTACGCCCCCGGTATGGGCACCCCCGAGCCCGGCGGGATGACGCCCCGTGAACTGTTCCCGATGCTGCGTGGTGTGGCTGCAGCGACCAACGTGGTTGGTGTCGAAATGGTTGAGCTCAATCCGTTGACCGATCCCACCTATCTGAGCCGCAAGTCAGCCTATATGGCGTTGCGGGAGATCCTGACCGGCATGGCCATGCGCAAGAAAGGAATCACCGATCCGTTCTACGTGGATCCTAAGTGGAAAAGTCACAAAAAGCGCTAATTACCGGCGCGGCGGTAAACATCCCGCCGCGCTTTTTATCATCTTTTCTCCAAAGCTTCGCTATTTCTATATAAAGGCCTACGTGTGAATCGCGTGCTGGTGTCCATGCTCAAATCTCCGATACTGCACTTCATACTGTTGGGTCTTGTTGCCTTCTCGGCCTACACTCACTTCAAACCGCCGGATCGTGAGACGATCCATATCACCACCCAAACCATCGATGCTCTGGTCCAACAGCAGGAGAGCATTTCCCAGAAAGCGATCTCCCCCGAAGAGCGGCAATCAATCATCGAAGGTCATATCGAGGATGAGGTGCTCCTGCGCGAAGCCTACAAGCGAGAGTTCGACAAAAGCGACTACCGGGTTCGGAAACGGATCCTGAATATCATGCGCACGTCTCTCGGCGAGGTCATCCTCGAACCGTCAACGGCCCAGCTACGTGCATTCTACGAGGCCAACAAGGAACGATATCTGCCATCGCCGTCCCGCTCGTTTGAGCAGGTCTATTTTTCTTTTGACAGTGCAAACCTGCCGGAAAAACCGGAGCAGTTCATCAAGCAACTCCAGGCGACAAACGACATTTCAAATCTGGGTGACTTCAACCTGAGGTTAAGCCATCGATACCGCAAGAGCTCTTTTCAGGCCACCGCGATCACGTTTGGCAAATCTTTTACCGAGGCCCTACTCGACATGCCATTGAGCACATGGATCGGCCCTGTGGAATCGTTTCAGGGAATCCACTATGTGCACGTAACGGATGAACATGAACCGGAACTGCCGCCCCTTGAGCAAATGGAGCCGTATCTGAGGACCGATTACCTGTTGCAGAAGGGCCGGGAAAGCCAGACCCGCAAGATAGAGGAGTTGAAGAAAAACTACCATATCGTTGTTGAGGGCGGATGAATTTTGGATTTTGGAATGCGGATTTTGGATTTGAGACTCATGGCTGCCCCTTTTTCAATTGACAGAGCGAAGCGATTCATCAAATCCAAAATCCGCATTCCAAAATCCAAAATAAGAATGTTAACAGGGATTGCTGTATTCTCGGTTCTACTCTTTTCTGCTTCGAACGTTCTGTCAGACGATGTCGGCATCACCAAAGCCCGGCTCATTCAAACATCGGAAACAAGATATGTGGTCGAAGCCGATATCACCCAGGCGTTGGTCTGGGCGATCAAGGCGCCCATCTTTCCCGACCGGTTTCAGGTATCCGAGCTGGAGTATATTAACCAATCCGGCTGGATCGTTGTCCAGGCGACGGCCACGACTTCCGGCGAACCGCTGTCGATCAAAGACGAACTGCTGCTGCCCTGGATGCGAAACGGAGCATCGATGACGGTGCAGTGGTTCGATGGATCGATCCAGCAGGGGTTGTTCCTGCGCTCCCTCGAAGGCATCCACATTCCAATGAGAATGCTTATGCCTGCCACCCAATCCCTTGGCGAAGTGATGCGGGAACATTTCTTCATCGGCGTCAGGCACCTGCTGTTCAACGGGATCCATATTCTGCTGATCGTTGTCCTGGTGCTGCTGGCCCCTTCCCGCAACTTGTTTAGATAGCTGCTTTACTATACCTTCGGGCAGGCCGCAGCGATGGTGCTGGCGGACCTGGGATTCCCCGGATTTGATCTGCTGTTTACCGATCTTCTGGGCCTGATTCTGGTATTTTTGCTTGCCGTCGCGGTAACACGCAAAATGGACACCACCCAATTTCTTCCCCTGCTGTTTCTGTTCGGTCTCCTCCATGGCCTTTCCTATGCCCACGAGATGGCTGTGCTGGAATTGGCACCTGATCAGAAACTACCGGCGCTGTTCATGTTCAACTTAGGCGTGGATGCGGGGCACTTCCTCCTTGCCGGTTTGTTTTTATCTCTTTTTCAGCTTATCGAGCATATTCCGTTTGGAAAAAAAATCGGTGTCTATACCGTCGGTGCAGTTTCGGTAATGGCGTTCGCTTTAGTGTTCCAGCAACAAGTTGTGACCGGCAATACCGACCTGCTCCCATTTGACACCATAAAATTCGCCACCCAATACAGCCTGCCGGTATCCCAGGCGAAACAGGCGGGCGGCCAGCGTCCCCCGGGTGCGCGTCGGTTGACCAGCCCGGTCATGACGTATATCTCGGTTGAGCCCTACGAAGTAAGGCAGGAAGTCCTCATCCAGGCGCGGGTTGCGGTTCAATTTCTGGGAGTCAATGACCAGGGCATGGGCAGCATTCCCATTGCATCCCAAACGCCGGTCAAGCAGGGCATCCTGGAGGTCTTTCAAACGGCCAATCCCATTCTTATCGACGGACAACCCGCCCGACCGGTCCTGGAAATGGCTGATTTTGTCACCCTGGGTCCGGCCGGGGTGATCGTGCGACCGGAACCGGCGATCGAAAGCCTCGACAATGGAATTATCGGACTGACGATGGTGTATGAAACGCCAGGTCTGGCAGATAGCATCAGTGTCAATTGGCGATTATTCTCCGATTCGGTTCAGAGGGTTGAAGCCACCACCATAGATCTGTTCGGTGGGGCCGCGATGATCCTGTCGCCGGATGATCACCAGTTCACATGGAAACGCCGCCTGAGCGGCTACCGGGTGCCGGTGATTGAAACGGTTACAGTGGAGGAAGCACAAATTCCAATCATCTCTATGATGATTTTCCTCCTCCTGCTGCTGCTCATCGCATCCGTCGTCCGGAAGAAGTCCCTGATACCCCGCGCAGCGCTGTTGGGAATGACCGGTCTTGGTTTCATGTTGTATCCGTTTGTCACCTATCCCCTGGATCTGCCGGGGGTATCACAGGGGGCCCCATCCACCGAACGCACCTCCCGGATCCTCGACGACCTGTTGACTAGTGTTTACCGATCGTTTGATGTGCGTGATGAAGGGCGGGTGTACGACCGCCTGGCTGTGAGTGTCACCGGCGACCAACTGACGCAGGTCTATCTCGAAAACAGAAAATCTCTGGAGTTTGAGACTCGCGGTGGTGCCAGAGCGAACGTGGACGAGATCCATATTCTGGCCGTCAACGAGGTCAGGCACATGAAGAACAATGACTTTATCGCCGACGCCATCTGGACTGTCAACGGATCCGTGACCCATTTCGGGCACACCCACTACCGCCAGAACCAATATCATGCGCTTGTGACCTTTGCCGTAGTGGATGGCTCCTGGAAAATCCGGTCCATCGACTTAATCGACGAAAAGCGCATCCTCTAAGTTTAGCTTCAAAAAAATAGGGGACGTTGTTGACAAACTTGACAAACTCGTGTGCCTCCCATTTAAGGGAACTAATGTCGCGCAGACACATAGTCATACACGCCCGCATGCGATAGAATTGATCAAGCATACGTTGTTAAACCTCCCCTAACTTACCTCAAAAAAATTCCTACTCCTGTAAACCAATCGTCATCTCAAACGTTTTATACCCCAGAGGGCGATGCAAGTTTTATAGACATTTTACAATTGGGGATGGCTTGTAAGGGGAGGAATTTGAAAATGTTGAACTATACAGCTATCGGACTTGGCTCATGGATTTGCGGCTTCGTTCTGCTGATGTTTCATTCAATATCGACGATCACGAACTCAGGAGATTTATGGCGGGATCTAAAATTGGCGGACGTGGGGCTGTTTAATGCAATGGGCGATTATTCTTTTTTGGGAATTGAGAACGGGATCAACTATATGATGAATATGCCGTTGTTCGCGCTGCTATTTTCATTGGGGCTTGTGCTGTTTATTCTCAACGGGTTTTCCAGATTCAAGTAGTAGAATTGGGGGAGTCGGTGGTAAACGCTGCAAACGCGCACCACCATCATTTTTTAATGAAAATGTTTTCCGGCTATCACTCCCGGCGTGAAATCATAATCATCCGGACACTTCAGGATTATAATAGGTGTACCATCTTAAGAAATTTCCGAAAAATTTCTTACTCGAGTTTTTCTATTCCTGCTCTATATAAACCATCCCAGATCATCTCCACGTGTTCGTCGAGCACGAACAGGAGCTTGATTATTTCAAGCGGTCGTTCCAGAAAATCCGGTTTTATTTCCAGTAACTCATTAAGATAGACAGCCGCTTCTTCGACTCTGCCGAGTTTTCCCAATACCGATGCCCGGAAGAGAGGGTGATAGAACGTCCCTTTCATATGAATTTTCTGCACGTCCACCCAAGCTTCATCGTACTGCGCATTTCGAAAACGAACCAGGTAATTCACAAAATGGTACCAGCTGGGGTAGTGCGGATTCAGCCGCTTGGCCCTTGTAATAAATTCCAAGCCCAGTTCGTATCCCCCCACAGATGTCACGGCCACCGCGCTGCCGGCAAGCACACGTGAGTGGTTCGGGTTCATGTTCACGACTTTGTTGGCTTCGGTAATGCACTTTCTGGGGCGGCCGAAAAAGGCATTTATAACGACCAGATTATAACGGGCAATCTGCAGATCAGGATCGAGAGATACCGCTTCATGCACCAGGTCTTCCATCTTTGAGAACGACTCCGGTACCAGACTCGTTTCGAACAGCACATCCGCATAATAACTGTTCCCCAGCAGCGCCAACAACAGCGGATTTTTTTGTTGAACCGCCAGCGCCTTATTGAGAGCCACGATGGCGTTTTCCCAATCTCGGGGCGCGAGTGTAAACCAGGCGTTGTTGTATTGAAGAACTGCCAGGGTCACATCATTGAGTTTTAGGTGTTCGGGGTAAGTTTCGGATTGCAGCTCTTTAAAAATGATGCCAACTCCATCCGCAATAATCCCTGCGGCCTGGCCGGCAACAGTATCCTCGATTTCAAAAAGCGATATTTTCTCGAGATCAAAATCAAATGTCCGCCCCCACAGGTTTCCCCCGGTGGCGGTATCCGTCAGGTCAACGGTAATCCGAATACGTGCCCCCTGGCTGCGAACCCGTCCCTGTAATACAAACTGGGCACCGAATTCATTCCTGAATTTGCGAAAATCAATCGTGCTGCCAGCTGCCGAATCAAGCGGCCCAAGAACCGACAGCCCGTTGAAGCGGTTCAGGCTAATTATGATTTCCCCAGTCAGGCCTCGGGCCAGAAAAGCATGTTCATCCTTTTCGTTTAGGTTTTCAAACATGACCACAGCAACGGCGGGTTCTGGTATCTCAAGCGGTGTTATCGCAGGAACAGGTGAAGGGCATTCGGATGCATTCGGGACTTCTGAGCTAAGATGATTATCCAGGAATACGGGAACATAGCTGCCTTTGGGGATGTCAATTCGGATGGGGTCTTCGCTGCCATGATTATAATAGTATCGATCGAGTTCCCGCCGCAATTTACGGGCGTGAATCCTGACCGTTGGATTGGATTGGGGATCAAACGTCGTCCCGAACCCCATCGCCTCCACGCCAACCGTGTACTGCTTGATGCGGGTCGATTGACCGCTCAATGTCTGAGTAACCACGTACCGTAAAAACTGACTTAGTCGTTCGCTGGATAAAAATCCTGGGCTGGCCAGTATTCTCTCAAGTTGAGCCATGACAAGATCGGGTGACACAGTGGGCATTCCAGTTCCCTTCCGGTTAATCGAATCACCGGCACCTGCCGCCAGTTTACCGTAAATTACCGTTGGATACCTATTTTTCCACTACGTATCAACTATAGTCATTATAAGTTTGGATTAAATGAAGCCCGGCCTCTCAATCTCACCTATTCCACGCAGTACCATGGAAAAAAGAATGGTCGATCATGTTTACAGAGCATTTCCCGATCACATCACGCGCATTCGGGCACTATTGCAGAAAGATGCCGCCTTCGGCGAGGCTTGCGCCGACTATGAAGAAGTCAGCACCTGGCTGGCTGCGCACTGCCGTTCAGCAAGCGGGCCCTCCAAAGAATGCGACCAGGCCCGGGAGTTGATGCGAGAGCTGGCCGATGAAATCTTTAAAGGGATTGAAAGCGCCGGGGTTTAGGTGCTGGAAGCTGTATTTGGCATTTAATGGATGTGATGGTCGATAATGAACCCAGACAAGAGCCGTTAAATCATCAAGGCCAATGGAATCACATGGGGGATATCGCATGAACACATCGGAACACCGATCGCCAGAAATATTTGCCGAAGGCTTCACCCGCACCTGGCGTTACAAAGTGGGTCTGACGTTGATCGTTGGCGGCCACGTCATTCTTCTAATCGGTGCGTTATTGCCTGTTCTAGGAATGGGGGCTGCTATCTCGGGAGCCGTGATCCTGGGTGGTGAGGTGACCGCCCTGGCAAGCATCGTGTTCCTGGGCAAAGAAGGCTTCAAGGCCATTAAGGCCAAAATGGTTGGTGCTGTGAAAGCCAGTTATACCGAGCCAGTGGGCCGCACACGCCATTATCTGGGCATAGTCCTACTATGCACAAACATTTTAACAACTTACGCTTTTGCGGCCTACGCCTGGATTGTTTTTGACAGGATCACCCCTGAAAACCCTTTTCCCGAAGTTCTGGGACTCAGTTTCCATCAGCAGGACGACCTGGTGCTCTGGCTGTTCCTGGCGGGTGAGATCACCTTCCTTTTAGCTATCTATGTGCTTGGCGCCGATTGGTGGGGAAGATTCCGGAATGTTTTCGTCTGGACAGAATCAAAGGCCGGATGAGGTGGAATCCTTCCCAAAGAAGCGATCAGGGCAAAATCATTTTGATCATTAAACTCAAATAAGGAGAATCATCATGAGTGAAAAGCCGAGCGAAAAACCAGGTGCGGATTGGTTTATGGCCGAGGCCGAAAAGGCGCGAGGCGGCAATTTTGAACTCGTTCCCGGTATGCGGGAACAGGGCAAGAAAATCAAAAAGGTCTATGTCGAGAGCGACTATGCGCCACTTAAGGCGGTCTATCTGGCCAATGCCTCCGGCTTCCATGTTCCAGATATGGACATCTCATGGGACGCGGCCAATATGTTCGCTCACAACAGCCCTGAATCCAAAGAATACATGCGAAAGCATGCCGGTAAATTTCTGGGAGATGCAGACCCCGAGCGGTTTGAAAAACTCGTAGCGGAAAGCGACGCGCTGGCCAAGGCCTATCGTGATAACAGCGTGTATGTCATTCGCAACGAGTCAGGCGTGATCCCGGAAGAACAGATCACCTTTGCTGAGAGCTGGTCGGGGCAGAAACTGGTGGGTACCTATGCCCAGGCGGCCTGGGATGTCGTCGGTGAATGCCTGATCAACTTCTGGGAAATGTCGGCCGAGATGGCCGTCGAATTCCAGGCCCGTGAGGCGGTTGTGGAGTTCTTTAGGAACGATCCCTCGGCAAAATGGATGTCCATGCCGTTCCCCGTGCCCACCAGTTGGCCCGACCCGGGTCCGCGATGCAGTGCAGGCGATATCAAACTCTTCAGTGATAAAAGGATTGTCTGGGGAATCGGCGTTGCGGAACCCTCCCATATGACAGATTTCACCAAGGCGAGATCGTCCGGTGACGAGTTCGCCTGCGAAATCTTCAGGCGTATGGTCGAGCCGTACGGCTGGACGGTGGACATTGTCTACTACGACAGCAACTATACTTACCACCTGGACTGTTTGCTTGCTCCTCTCAAAGAAGGTTTACTGTCTTATCCCAAGGGCTCGCTGTGGACCCCGCTTCCCCAGTGGCTCCAGAACTGGGAGGTTATCGACGTCAGTCGCAGTGACAACGACCTCGGTTGCTCGAACAATGTGCCGCTGGGTAACAACAAGGTCGTCGTCTGCGAAGAGGCCAGGCAATATTGCGAGGATCTGGACAAGGCTGGAGTCGACGTCATCCCTGTTACCTACTTCAATCTCTTCAACATTATCGGCAGCGGTATACACTGCTCGAGCGCCGCGATTCATCGCGAGTCGTGAACAACTAGAGGGAATGCCGGGCAGGTAAACCCTGCCCGGCATTCCATAACGCAGAGGGAGAATCAGTCATGTCAGAGTACAAACAAATAGAAAAGGTGGTCGAAACCCCCAGTTCAAGCTCAACCAAGAACATTACGATAAAATCGTCGCTGCCAAGGCAGATCGCAAACTGGTGTATGAGGTTGAACTGCAGCCCAACACCGGCGACGCTTTTTACCTCAAACCCGGTTGGGTCCTCCGCCTGGAGCAGCGGCACGAAAGCGTGCAGATTACCGACTGGACCTGGTGGCGGCCCGACCTGAAGGAGTTCAGTAGCTATGCCAACACTTTCCTTGTCGAGGGCTCCTATCTCAGGAAGTATTCACGGGTGTGGTCCAGCCAACACACCGATGGGCCGTCAGGGGGGATGAGGCCCATGGCGACCATGATCGTCGATGAGTGTCCGGATGATTTTGGGCCCGGCAAGCTTCTTGGGTACGTCCCGCACTGGTGGTACTACCACTGCTCACCGGAGTGGCATATGGCCGGGTATTCCAATCTGGGTCCGGATTTCAACTCTTGCCATATGAACTTTTATCAGGCCGCCATGAAGCTGCCGGCAGTCGCCGCCATCGAAGATGTGGAAATGCGCAAACTCATCGCCAACTGGATTGCCTGTACCCCAACTACCAGACCTTCCAGCCAATGAAGTACCTGCACGATTCCACCGGCCAGCACAGATGGGATCTGAAACCATGCACCCCGGTTCCTCCGGGAACGGGTGTGGAATTCTATTCGGAAATGGAACAATACTGTCTGATATCGGAATGCCCGCACGGAGATCAGACTGTACCCATCGACAAGCAGCAGTTGTGGCCAACCTATATCAGCGTATACGATACCAGCATAAAACCCCTTGATCCGCCCAAATGGGGTGATTGGCGAAGCGCCCTCGAAGGCCAGATCGAACGCGGCGAGAAGGATATTTCGGTCCGAACACCGGATTCATACAAATAGTTAAAACTGCTATGATTTACCTTTTGAAATCGGCCCGGATCGATATGAAGATCCGGGCCGATTGAAGGGGGCAGGCTTTCAGAGATAATTCATGGGACCCTTGTCTCGAATTCATGCCAATATCAAATTGATCCTGCGCTGGCTGTTGACCACCGTGCTCATTTCGGTGGCGGTGGGATCGGTTGTCGCACTTTTTCTGTGGCTGCTGAATGGATTTAAACCGAATTCATCCACAAGTACAGGCTTGACAACGCTGGGATCCGCTGTGATACGTTTCCCCAAGCCGGGGCCTGTCCCGCACCCCTTTAGGGCTTTCCCAGATGATACAATTCTAATTGTTATACCGGGCCCTGCTTTCAAAAGCGAGTTTCCACTTTTTAAAGTTACTCTACCCACTTTTCAGACAACATAAATAGCATATCCGGATCATTAAAAAATCTCATTTTCGAAAGCGCTTTATTCTTCAGAGAATTCCTATGCAGGGATCAATACCAGCGTGGATAAAAATTATCGTTCTTATAGGGGCTTGTCTTGGGCTGATAGCTATAATTGCTATTATTATGCCCCGTTTTTTCGATACACCACTTATTTCAACGCAGGAGAGCTTACAAAACTTTTATAAAGTATCGGTGGATCCGGGGGATTTGCCGGTCAGTAGGGAGGCCCCTGAGACAATTTCAATTGCACAGATGATTGAGCTGAGAGAGTTGCTTGAAATGCAGGAGTTCAATGCACTCAACGAGGCATTGTATGAATTTCAGAAGTTCTTTGAAGAGAATCCGCTCAATGAATATAAAATATACGATGCGTATCGCGTATTTGAAATTCCGGATCTTTATTTTGCCGAGTTGATCGAACGGTGGAAAGAACAAACACCCGATGCCTATCAGCCATATCTTGCCGCTGGAGTGTGCTATTATGCTCTGGGATGGAAGGAGAGGGGGACAAAGTACATTGCGGATATCACGGAAGAACAGATAGAAGGCCTGCGAAAATATTTATCCGAGGCCGAGAAAAACGTGAATGTATGCATGAAGATGAATCCCAACCTGTTGCCGGCCCATGATTTATTGATCAGCATCTACAACTCTCATGGACCCGATCGTATTGAAAAAGAGCTGATCCAAACCGCTCTGGAACGATTTCCACAATCGTACCTGATCCGAAACACCGCCTGCTGGGCCCTGGAGCCACGCTGGGGCGGGAGCTACAAGCAGATGGAGGAGATTGCCAAAAGCGCTGTACCACACTACAACTCGAATCCAAGGCTGACGGCATTGTACGGGAAAATATATTAGTATCAGGGTGATTACATGTCCAGATTGAAAAATTTCGAAGAGGCCATTGAACTGTTTAACAGAGCGATCGAATTTGGCGATGATTGGAACTTTTATTATCGACGGGCTCGCACATATCATTTCACCTTCAAAAAGTATGATCGAGCCCTTGACGATATCAATAAAAGCATTGCGATTCGCCCGACAAGAAGTAAAAATTACATCATGCGATCGAAGAGATACCTCGCTATGGAAAATTACGATGAATCGTTATCGGATTTAGCTATCGGCAATCAACTGACCCCGGAAAGCGATAGAGTCGAAGATTGGGCGCAAAGGGCTTCCAACGAACTTCTTCGAAAGGGGCATCTCATTTTCAAGACCGATTTAAGCGCTGCGATCGATTTCTACAATCTTTCATTGCAATTTTACCAATCGAATGACGAAGTGTACTACTGGCGTGGTGTGGCCCTTCACCGGCTTCAGAATAAGGAAGATGCGATGTTGGATTTTACGCAGTGCATTGAAATCAATCCGCGACATTTCGAATCCTACCGAATGATCGATTATCTGCTTGCAGAAAAAGGACAGTGGGACATGATCATCGCGTATTGGACCGTCTTCCTCGAGCATGAACCCGACGAGGCCCGAGCTTATCTGGAAAGAGCCGGTGCGCACAAGCGAAAAGGAGACAGAGAAGCCGCCATCGCCGATCTGATGAGTTCCTGCGACCTGGGTCTCGAAGAAGCTTGCAAGATACTGGACCGAATTCAATAGACCGGCCATTCATTACCTCTATCAAACTCTTAAGAATTGGGGGAAGTTGTTGCCAAACTATCGCGACCCCCATTTTTTAAAGGAAATGATGCCCCATAATACATCCTATCAATTAAAAAAGACGGGCCGAAACACCGGCCCGTCTTTTGGTCAAGCGGGATCACCAAGCATCTTTTCTATTTTCCTTTTTTCATGTCAGCGATCACTTCCTTTACCGCGGTCACTTGCTCCTGCAGATCTTCGAGGTGTTGTTCCAATTCGGCGATTCGCTGCTTCTTGGTCATGAATCGCGGTTTTGGATATTCGGCACCGAGACATCCGCAGGGCAGGCATGTTGATGCCCCCACCGCTGTGGCCCATGATGACTACCCGTGGTACAACACATAATGTCACCTCCTTTCAGGCGTTTAAAAAAATTATAATATTCGCATATACTAATATATCATCTCAAAAAAAAGGGTCAGCCGGTGATGAAATCCTTTCCGAGCGTGTCGCGCAGTGCCGCTCGATATCGATCAAGCCCATTCGGATCGAGGGAGTAGTGCATAAAATTGCCATGGCGAGCGCCGCGAACCAGTCCCGTCTGTCTTAACACACGAAGGTGCTGCGACACTGCCGATTGGGTGACCCCCAACTGGTGTGCCAGAGCGTTCACGCACAAGGGGCCCCCTTTACAAACGCCAGGTTTGCAGTTGTTCAACAGTTGGACCAGCCTCAAACGGGTTGGATCGGATAGGGCTTTGAAGATTTCAGATAATTTTTCGATGTCATCCATGATGTGCCGTATCGCTATATTAGTATATGCTTATTTATTAATTTAGTGCGGCTTCCTGTGATTGCCAAGGAATACAGAATGGGGGACGTTGTTGACAAACTTGACAAACTCGCACGACCCCCGTTTTTTAAAGACATGTTGCCACATAATTTCTTCTGTCACCCTTCGTAGAGGACGGCCAGGATGGTTGTCTTTCCCTCCTTGGAAGCAATCAGGTGCGGTGTGGTGGACAGGTAATACACACTGTCTCCCGGTTCCAGTTCAAACACCTCGCTCCCTATTTTAAGCAAAGCGGTACCATTGAGAACGTGGATAAACTCTTCACCGTCATGGACGGACATGTCGCCTTCGGGGTTTTCTTCAAGCTGTACGATCAACGCCTCCATATGTCGGCCTTTGACCTCGGGAGCCAGCGCTTTGTAAGTATAAAGTTTCTGGGATCCTTTGCTCCCTGTGGATCGTGAGACGGTTTTCTGCTCGCCTCGGCGCGTAATGGAATAGAGCTTGTCGCCGACGCCGGAAACAATGCGGCCAAAGGCGCTGTTCAGAGCTTTCGACAGTTTGATCACAGTGCCCAACTGGGGTTGGACCTTATTGCCTTCGATATCCGACAGCAGATCCTCGTCGAAGCCGGTAAGCTGAGACAGCTCTTCAAGAGAAACTCCCTTTTCTTCACGGAGTCGACGCACCCGGACACCGACATCTTCCACTCCGGCTGCTTTGGGTGTCTCAATGTCCCCGGTGAGGTCCTCGAAGAAATCGACATTCATATATGGTTTTTTTGTTTCTTCTGCCATGTCCCCTCCTGATATTCATGACGTATATTTAAATGAAAAAAATTTACGATACCGACTGACCCTTCGGCGGATTCGACAAGCTCACCACAGGCAAGCTCAGGACAAGCGGGCAAACCCTCATTACAAGCATTTCGCGCCGACGTGTCTGGCGATGACGATACGTTGGACTTCCGAGGTGCCTTCGCCGATATCGAGCAGCTTCTGGTCGCGGTAAAATCGCTCCACATCGTATTCTTTCATCAAGCCATACCCACCATGGAGTTGTACCGCATGATTGGCGCAGCGGTACATGAGTTCGCTGCAATACAGTTTGGCCATGGCCGCTTCTTTGGAAAACGGTTTGTGCTCGTCTCTCAGCCAGCAGGCGCGATAGAGAAGCATTCGGCCGGCATCGATCTCCATGGCCATATCGGCCAGTTTGAACGCATTGGCCTGAAACGTCGCAATGGGCCGATCAAACTGCTCCCGTTCATTGGCGTATTTTATCGCCATATCAAAACACCCCTGGGCACCCCCAAGTCCCATGGCACCGATGGAAAGCCGACCGCCGTCCAGGGTTTCCATCATCTGGTAAAAGCCGTGGCCCCGTTTGCCGAGCAGGTTCTCTTTGGGTACCCGGCAATCTTCAAAGTACAGCTCGCTGGTATTGGATGACCGCCACATCATCTTGTCATGCATTTCCTTGGCCACAAATCCCGGAGTGCCGTTTTCCACCAGGATGCAGGAGAGCTCCGGTCGGCCGTCATCCCGAGTGCCTGTTTTGCACAGGACCGTTGACCCGATGCTGATGTCTGTGGAGGCGTTGGTGATGAAGATCTTGCTGCCGTTAATGACCCATTCATTTCCGTCCAAAACCGCATTGGTCTTGGAATTGGAGGCATCCGATCCGGCATTTGGTTCGGTCAGGCCAAATGCCCACAGGGCCTCACCGGTACACAGCTTCGGCAGGTATTTTTTCTTCTGATCCTCGTTTCCGAAGTAATACAAAGGGCCGATGCCGAGGGAGTTTCCGGCTGCCACCGTGGCCGCGTGGGAGCCATCAACCCGGGCGATTTCCTCCGTGGCGATGATGTAGGACAGATAATCCATGGCCTGCCCGCCGTACTCTTCGGAAACAAAAATTCCGAAAAGCCCGAGTTCGGCCATCTTGGCCATGGTCTCGTAGGAGAACGTTTCCTCCTTGTCGAGCTGCTGGGCCAGCGGCCCGATCTCCTTTTCGGCGAAACCGCGTACGGATTCTCTCAGAATTTCATGGTCCATGGATAGGCTAAAGTCCATATGGCCTCCTTGTCGAGTGTCGGCTGATAGGTCTGCACGGGCCCGAATGAGTACGGGAAGATTCGAAAATGGTGGATCAAGCGTAGCTATATTACAGCCACTTTTTAGAGGGTGTCAATGACGAACCACCAGGATTGAAGGAAATCTTTGCAGTGTTTTGGTGAAAGTCCGGGCTACAGGGTATTGAGTTGATCAAACCCCCTAATTTTTCTATAATTGTATATATAAAAGGTGTCAGGTGTCAGATGATAGGTGTTGGGTCTTCGCCCTCCGGGCTATGGCCCAACAAGCAGGTGTCCGGTACCAGGCGTCCCGCCCTCGCTATGGCGAGCTTCGGTAAGGCAGGCCGGTGGCAGGGTTCAGGGGGCCACCGGGCAGACCCTTCGACTCGCTCTGCCCGCTCAGGGCAAGCCGGCCCACGGGCCAACGGAGTAATCATGCCGACAGGAGCCTGTGGAATAAACTGTGATGTCTGCAAACTGCAGCTTCGGGGAGTATGTTCAAGCTGCGATCACGGCTGTAGTGAACAGGCAAAACGGAAGCTTGAAGCGCAGGAGCGGATCATCGGCGGTACGTGCTCGATCTTGGCGTGTGCCGTCATGAACCAGGTGGCGTACTGTTCGAGAGACTGTTTCGAATTCCCCTGCGAAAATTTTTCTCGCGGGCCTTATCCATTCAGCCAGGGCTATCTTGATATGCAGCTCCGGAGAATGCGGGATTTGCCGCCGGCACTGGACCACAATAACCAACCCGTCGAGGTACCGGCCGAATTCTGGGACGAGCTGGAGCACTTGGATCTTCAGCGATTATGCAATGTGACGCTGGCAATCCCGTTGGACAACCGGTTCATTGAATTCCGTTTTCTGCATGAAAACATCCGGGTCGATATCTCCCAGCGTCAGTTCTATCGGAATTTCCAGGGGCAATGTATTCCAGCCGAGGATCCTCTTCTGGAGCTCATTACACTGCTCTATTTCAATACGGTGGATGCTCTTTACCCCCTGGGCACAGAAATTGTCGGCACAAAAGACCTCAAGGAACGCTACTATTTCTCAGGGAACCATGAGTTGCCATTGAATGCTCTCCTGGAATGCTACGGAGACGCCCCGGAGCGATTTCGCCGGGCAGCAGAGTACCTGGACGGAGAGCCAATGGATATGGCAGATGTGGCGTACCGTTTGCTTCCATTTCCACGTGTCCCCCTCTACTATCTGATCTGGGCCGGAGACGACGAGTTCGAACCCAATGTCTCTGTATTGTTCGATCGCTCTATCGAAAACTGTTTTTCCGCATCCGGAATCTGGGCCCTGGTGAAACGGGTGTCCATGGATCTTCTCAGGGGGCCGGAGAGAGCTTTGGGTAGCGAGACAGTCAGTGCTAAGACGTAATACTGCGATTGATTCGAGGGAACTGGGAGCAATGGAGTCTCGGAGTGCCGGAGTAATGGAGCACTGGGGTGATGGTACCTGTGGTGTGGGTTCTAAGGATTGAAGGAGCACAAGGGATTTTATGGGTAGGGAGGGTATGAACCGGCTACCATTTGTTTTCGCCATTTAAATGAAAGGATCCATATATCACGATGAGATGTATTTCGGTGCATGATGACCTGGATGTGTGTGTTACCGTCAAGGTAAAGATGATTTATAAGGCAGCGTCCACCGGAGAACTGGGGGATGAACTGCTTCGTAGAGACACCAAACTCAAGGCCGACTATGTCGGCCAGTCCTTTGAGCAGGATATCGCGGAGAGGATCAAGGCAAAACTGTCTGAAAGCTGATCTCACAGAGCTCACTGAGTTTACAGAGACAGGAGCTCTAACTATTCTGATATTCAGATGAAAAAGGCTCAGCCTATTTTACCCCCTCCCTTTGATTCCCTCCCACCAGGGGAGGGATAAAAAAAGTCTTCCCCCTTAAGGGGGGAGGCTCGGTGGGGGTGAAAGAATCGCTCAATTCTGAAGAACTAAAACAAATCGACACCAATGTAGGTTTCCGGAGTCAGTGCCCTCAATTCTTCTTTGACTTCATCTGCGACATCCAGGGATTCGATAAATTCGGCGATGGCGCTCTGGTCTATTTTCCCATGGGTCCGGGTGAGCGCCTTTAGGGCCTCGAACGGGTCGGGATAACCGGCGCGCCGCAAAATGGTCTGAATCCCCTCTGCGACCACCGCCCAGTTTGCCTGCAGGTCTTCCCGGATGCGTTCCTCATTGATGATCAGTTTCCCAAGACCTCTGAGCAGGGATCTAAGGCCGATCAGGGTGTGGCCAAAGGGTACACCGACGTTGCGCGTGACCGTGGAATCGGTCAGGTCCCGCTGGAGTCGGGAAATGGGCAGTTTGGCGGCCAGATGCTCCAGGACGGCGTTGGCGACACCCAGGTTGCCCTCTGAATTTTCAAAATCAATGGGGTTCACCTTGTGGGGCATGGTGGACGAACCGACTTCATCGGCCTTTATTTTCTGTTTGAAATAATCCAGGGAAATGTACGTCCAGACGTCCCGGGTCAAATCGATCAGGATCGTATTAATCCGTCTGATTCCGTCACAGAAGGCTGCCAGGTTGTCATAATGCTCGATCTGGGTGGTCACTTTGGATCGTAACAGCCCCAATACATCGTTAACGAGACGATCTGCAAATGCCGGCCAGTCGATATCCGGATAGGCGGCCAGCTGGGCGTTGAAATTTCCCGTGGCACTCCCGAACTTTGCGGAAAAAGGGACCTGGCGCAACAGCTCGATCTGCTTTTCGAGCCGCTCCACGAACACATAGAATTCTTTTCCGAGCCGCGTCGGGGAAGCCGGCTGCCCGTGGGTTCGTGCCAGCATGGGAACCGATTTCCAGTCTTCGGCCATGGTCCGCAGCACCTGAACAACCTCATCCAGGGCCGGCTCCAGTACCGTGGACCAGCCATCTTTCATAGACAGGGGCAGGGCCGTGTTGTTGATGTCCTGGGAGGTCAGCCCGAAGTGGATGAATTCCTTGAACGTGTCCAGCCCGAGGGTGTCGAACCGTTCCTTAAGGAAGTATTCGACGGCCTTGACGTCATGGTTGGTGATCCGTTCGATGGCCTTCACCCGGGATGCGTCATCCATGGTAAAGTCTGAATAGATGGCCCGAAGATCAGCGAATCGGCTGCGGTCGACACCTTCCAGACCGGGTAGGGGCAACTCACAAAGGGCAATGAAATATTCAATTTCGACCCGGGTCCGGTAGCGGATCAACGCGCCTTCTGAAAAATAGTCCGCCAATGGTTCGGTGGCGTTTCGATACCTGCCGTCCACCGGTGAGACTGCCGTTAAGGGAGATAGTTGCATGATCTTAAAATCCTAAAATTTTTAATGATTCCAATTAGATTAGTATCTTCGGACACGACCGAGTATAGGAAACCGGCATTGACGTGTCAATAAGCTGTATCCATCCCAACGGAGATATCCGAGTCTCCCAGGTTGTACCAAAGTGGCTTCAAAACCCCAGATCGCTCAGAAGATCAAGGCGTGGGCCGATCCGCCGTCGCAAAGCTATGGCGGGAAGAGCGCAAAAGCGCAGCATACATGGGAGTATGTGAGCATTTTAAGGAGGCCCGCAACACTGAGATGTATCTGCCTCCGGCAGGTTCGGTGTTAGATGGGGTGTTGAAGCCACTATTAGGCGTTGAGAGTCCCGACCTCGCCTTCTACGGATTTAACTAATTTTCCCGACCGTATCAGGGAAACGACTTTATCGATATCCGCGTGGACTTCCCGGTCCTTTTCAAGATACGGAACACGATTTCGGATGATCTCATAGGCAATCCGGGTTCCTCTGCCGGCGGTCATGGGTTGGTCCTTCGTGATGAGATCGTAGGCCTGGGCCGCGCAGAGCAACTCGATGGCGATGACCATCTCCACATTGGACATGATCTCTCGGGCCTGCCGGATGGCAATCGTACCCATGCTGACGTGATCTTCCTTATTGGCCGATGTGGGAATGGAATCCACACATGCCGGATGGGCCAGTACTTTATTCTCCGAAACCAGTGCGGCGGCGGTATACTGTGCGATCATGTATCCGGAATTGAGCCCGCCATCCTGTGTTAAAAACGCCGGAAGCTGGCTTGGATGGGGGTTGACCATCCGCTCGGTGCGTCTCTCGGATACGCTGCCCAACTCCGCCAGGCCCATACCGAGATAGTCGGCGGCCATGGCCACCGGCTGTCCATGGAAGTTTCCGCCATGGCGAATATCTTCGATCTCTGTAAAGACCAGCGGGTTCGTTGTGGTGGAGTTGATTTCGATATCGATGACCCGTTCGGCGTGGGCCACGGCATCCTTGCTTGCACCGTGGATCTGTGGAGAGCACCGGAGGGTGTAGGCATCCTGAACCCGACTGCACCCTTTATGGGACGCGATGATTTCCGAATCCTCTGTAAGGCGCAGCATATTTTCCGCCGTGGTCAGCTGTCCGGGATGGGGCCTCACCCGATGAATCAATGGATCGAATTCCGATTGGCTTCCCATGAGCACTTCCAGGCTCATGGCACAGGCGATATCTGCCACTTTTGACAGGCGGATGGCGTCGTGCACCGCCAGAACGCCGATGGCGGTCATCACCTGGGTGCCGTTGATCAGGGCCAGACCTTCTCCGGCTTCCAAACGAAGAGGTGAGAGATCCACGGTTTCAAGGGCTTTTGCCCCGGTTAACCTTTTTCCTTTGTAATACGCTTCTCCACGGCCGATCAGCACCAGCCCCATGTGCGCGGCTGGAGCAAGGTCCCCGCTGGCTCCGACCGAACCTTTTTCCGGAATAATCGGAGATACTCCTTTGTTCAGCAGCGCCACCAAATGATTCAGAATGTCCATCCGGCAACCGGCATAGCCCAGGGATAGATCGCGTACCCGAAGCGCCATGATCGCCCGAACCACTTCAATCGACAACGGTTCGCCAACGCCTGCCGCGTGGCTGACCAGGATGTTTTCCTGAAGCTGCTGGGTGTCTTCCGGCGATATGGTCACATCACTCAAGGCACCGAATCCCGTGGTGATGCCATAGATGACCCGTTTCTCCCGCACCCACCGGGAAATCATGGATCGGGCCCTGGCAACCCTGGTTTCTCCCTCCGGTGAGACATGGACCGGTACATTTTCCCGGGCGACATCGACGATTTCATCGATGGTGATGTGTTCTTGATCCAGACATAAGGAGTCCATTTCCGGTTCTCCTCGATTGAGATGGTTTAGCTGGGTTAGGTGTCGTTTCAGGATGCCATGCTCCTGAAACGATTGTGCCAGGGTTTCTATCTTTCCGCCAGCAGCGCCATGACCTCTTTGAATTTCCCGGCCGCACGATCCGCGAGCGCCTGGGCCTCTTTCGCCATGCCGGCTTTAAATTTCTTGTCCTCGATGTCTTCCAGGTTGATGCGGACGTTCTGGTGGGCCCCCCATATGCCGGCATCAAGGGCTCTGGCCGCTACCTGGACGTCCGACCTGGAGGCCGGGTTCCCGTACCGGGCGACATCACACAGAGGATCCCAAGCCCGATCGGCGAGCTGCATGGCTTTTAGCGGCACGCCTGCGGCCGTTTTCAAGCCAACCTGGATTCGAACCCTTCTGGCGGCTTTTTCTTCCTTCGTGTGTTTGGGCATTTTCAGCCCGGACATCACGTCATTGAAGGCTGCGGTGTCGGCATCGATCATGGGGATCAGCGCTTGCGTGGCCTCCTGCAGGCTCGGAATGATCTTCCGCATGTGCGGCTCGACCGCTTCAAACTTGCGGACGCCGTAGGTGAGCTTGGCCACCATGGCTCCAAGTGCCGTGCCCATGGCGGCCATCGCCGCAGACGCGGACCCGCCGCCCGGCGCCGACGTTCGGGCGGCAATCGCCTCGATAAAAGATCTCAGGCTGCCATCGGCCAGAGGTGCCTCCGTTGGTTCTGCGACCATGTACTCAATAATTTTCTCCTCAGGTACAAAGGGGGCCACGGAGTGGAGCCCAAGGCGATCGACGGCAAGTCGAATCTTCTGGTCTTCCTGATAGATAAAGAGATTTCCCTGTTCGGCGTAGAATTCGGCGGCCATCAGCAGGGCCTCTAGCGGTACCAGCCCGACAATTTCCGACCCCGCCACGCCAACGTCCAGTTTTGCCGCCTCTTTTTTCACTTCTTCGAACAATACGTGAGGTGGCGTGATGCGGTAATTAGTAAGATTTACCGTCACCTGGGCCGAATTGATTTCATCGACGAACCACCCCATGCCCTTGACCGCTTTCAGGCGGCCCCGCTCGTCCGGGCCTCGTCCGGCTTCCCGCAAATTCAAGGCAATGCGATGTGCCTGATTCGGTGTGCCGAGGATGTTCACGTTATACGCAATGAGTATCGGGCGCGCGCCGGCTGCGGTGGCCCCCCACTCTGGAACAAATTCGGTCGGTCCAAAATCCGGGGTCCATTGGGGATCCAGTAGTTTCTCAACGAGACCTTCATATTCCCCTTTACGGATCTGGGATAACTTTCTTCGATCATCGCGCCGTGCCGCTTCCTCATAGAGATAGAGCGGCACCTGCAGCGTTTCGGCCGCTTCCTTTGCAAATTCGGTGGCGATGGCCACACATTCGTCCATGGTAACATTTGCGATCGGTATGAAGGGACAGACGTCAAGAGCACCCATGCGGGGATGTTCTCCCGAGTGACGGCGCATGTCGATGCGATCGCGGGCCATGCTGGCGGCGTTCAGGGCCCCAAGCACAATCGCATCCGGGTCGCCGACGAAGGTATATACGGTTCTGTTGGTGGACCATCCGGAATCGACATCCAGCAATCGACATCCGGGGGTCTCCCGGATGGCCTCGGCTATGGCGTCAATAACCGCTTGATCCCTGCCTTCGGAAAAATTCGGAACACATTCCACGATCTTGCCCATGGGACGATCCTTTCCGGCTAGTCGCCCTTGCGGGTTAACCCGAATATGGCATGATATCTTTTCAGCAGTTAGCTGGAAAGAAGCAATATCGGGGTGTTTTGGTAAATACGACCCTTTGGTGCAATGTCCGGGTTAAACGATTTCTTCTCCAAGTTTGTAGACGTGTTGAACGGAAGAGACCCCGGCATGATAGGCCAGGATCGACGGAGATTCGCCATCCAGTAGCAAAAAATCGGCGTTTTTCCCGACCGCCAGACTGCCGGTTCGGCTGGCCAGGTTCAGTGCGTATGCTGCATTGAGAGTGGCGGCGGTCAGCGCCTCCGCCGGAGACAACCCCATGTTCAGCACAGCCAGCCCGATCACAAATGACATGGATTCCGTATAGCTGGACCCCGGATTGCAGTCGGTCGCCAATGCGACCGGTACATTTTGATCGATGAAGGCCCGGGCCCGTGCATACGGTTTGCGCAAGCTATATGCGGTTGCGGGCAGAAGTGTCGCGATGACACCCCCATGTGCCATCTTTTTAATGTTTTCATCGCTGGCGGCCAACAAATGATCGGCAGACACCGCTTTGAGATCGCCTGCCAGACCGGCGCCTCCCAGGTCACGGATCTCGTCCGCATGCAGCTTCACGGCCATTCCGAGCTGCCTGGCGGCGGTCAGGATCCGCCGACTCTGTTCGATGCTAAACACCCCTTCTTCACAAAAGACATCACAATGTGTTGCGATTCCTTGCGCTTGAACTGCCGGAAGCATTTCGTTGACGATCAGGTCGACAAATTCATCCGGTTGGTCCGTGTACTCCGGAGGTATCGCATGGGCGCCAAGAAAGGTAGGGACGACATCCATTGGTGTATGGCGACCCACCCGGTCGATGACCCGAAGCATTTTGAGTTCGGTGGCCGTATCCAGACCGTAGCCGCTCTTGATCTCCACGGTCGTGGTCCCCAGTCCGAGAGCGGTCAGGGCGCGGGACTGTGTCGCCTGAAATAATGCGGATTCGCTTTCTTCCCGCACTGCCCGGACGGAAGAATGAATCCCACCGCCCTGCTTTAAAATGTCAAGGTACGGCACGCCGTTGATGCGCATGTCGAACTCTGCTTCCCGGAGGCGGGCAAAACACATATGGGTGTGCGGGTCGACAAACCCGGGGACCAGGCAACGGTCTTCGCAATCGACTTCCGCTTCTACCTCTTCCCTGGCCAGTCCCTCGAGGATGGTCTGCTCCTCTCCGACGGCGGCGATGCGGCCGTCTCTTACCATCAGGGCACCCGGGTGGTATCGAAGGAGTTTTCCCTGAGCCTGCCCGTCGGCCGGGGCCCCCTCATCCTTTGGCGTGAAGATTCGGGCATTGCGAAATAGTTTGATGGTCATGGTGCGATCTCTTCCCGGGAATCGGTCTTGGAGAACACCTCATCGACAGCCTCTTTGAGCAGAGATTCGTCTACCAGATAGGGAAGGCTGATCTGGTCGCGGTTCGCGTTCTCCTGATTGTATCGCAGAGCGACTTCCATGGCATTGGGATTTCGGGCCCAGCTGCGGCGCGCCACGCCCCCCATGACATCCCAGTTCATTGCGGACCGGATGATGTCATCGACCCGACGGCTCCCATCGAGGACCAGGCCGAATCCACCATTGATGGCTTTGCCGATCCCGGTGCCACCCCCGTTGTGCAGCGCCACCATGGTCATGCCCCTGGCGGCATTGCCCGCAAAACAGTGGGTGGCCATGTCCGCACAAACATTGCTGCCGTCCAGGATATTGGCGGTCTCTCGGAACGGTGAATCCGTGCCGCCCGGATCATGATGGTCCCGTCCGAGCATGATCGGCCCCACGCTGCCCGAGCGGACCATCTTATTGAATTTGAGGGCAATCCGGGTGCGGCCGAGCGCATCCTGGTACAGAATCCGGGCACGGCTGCCCACAACGAGCTGGTTCCTGTCGGCATCCCGAATCCAGACATAGTTGTCGCGGTCCTCCGGTCGACGGTCGGGATCGATACAGCTCATGGCCGCCTTGTCGGTTGCGACCAAATCCTCAGGTTTTCCACTCAGGCAAACCCAGCGAAACGGTCCATACCCATAGTCGAAAATCGGCCCCATGATATCTTCGAAGTAGGAGGGGAAGATGAACCCGTCTTTGGCGTCTTTTCCGTTTTTGGCCACCTCGGTGACCCCGGCATCAAAGACGGCTTTCAAAAACGCATTTCCGTAATCAAAGAAGTAAACGCCTCTTTGGGAGACCGTCTGGATTAATTTAAAGTGCCGTCGCAGGCTGGTGTCCACCAATTCCCGGAAACGTTCCCGGTCCGTCGCCAGCAACCGGGTTCGCTCCTCGAAAGATATGCCCTGGGGGCAGTACCCGCCATCGTAAGCGGCATGACAGGAGGTCTGATCAGAGAGCAGATCGACATGGATATGGTGTGCCGCGATATGCTCCAACAGGTCGACCACATTGCCAGAATACGCGATGGATAGAGGGTTGCCGGATTTCAAGGCCTGTTCAGCAATGGAAAAGATCTCGGGCAAATCCGTTGACGCCATATCCACCCAATTCTGATCCAAGCAGGTCTGAATCCGAGACGAGTCGACCTCAGCAGTGATCGAGACCGCCCCGGCGATCTTGGCGGCCTTCGGCTGAGCACCGCTCATGCCGCCCAGTCCGGATGACACGAACAGCAATCCGGAAAGGTTTCCGTCATCGGGAACCCCGCACATTTTTCGGCCGGCGTTGAGCAGGGTGTTATAGGTTCCATGAACAATGCCCTGCGGTCCGATATACATCCACCCGCCGGCGGTCATCTGGCCGTAGGCGGATACCCCCATCTGTGCGGCGATTTCCCAATCCTCCGGGTTGTCGTAAAGCCCCACCATGAGACCGTTGCTAATGATGACACGTGACTGGTCCGGTGACGATTGAAATAAACCCAGGGGGTGCCCCGATTGCATGACCAGGGTGTGATGTTCCGTCATGGCCTCCAGGTACTGCTTGATTAGCCGATACTGCATCCAGTTCTGACACACGCTGCCGCCTTCGCCATAGGTGACGAGTTCATATGGATAGAGCGCCACCTCAAAATCCAGGTTGTTGTCGATCATCAACTGGATGGCTTGGCCTGCCAGGCACTTGCCATTGTACGCATCAACCGGTTTGGCCGTGATGTTCCCAGCGGGACGAAAACGGTAACGTATATCCGGCCGCGGGTTTTGAGTTCGCTCAGAAATTCCGGCGCTAATACGGCGTGGTGCGCTTCGGGAACATAACGCAGCGCATTTTTCAGTGCGACTTCGGTTTGCGCACGGGTCAACCGGAAGCCCCTGTCCGGCGCTCGCCGAATGTTTTCTATAAATCGAGGTGTTTTGGGGAGATCGCCCTTCAGCCGGATGGTCATGGCTTGGGCAATGTCTGTATTTTCCGGCATGGCATCCACCTCCTTGGCGGAACCTTGAGATGTGCTGAATCGCAGGATGGTAGAGGGAAGGGTTTCGCCACATGAGACGGAAACGGGGTCCGTCTGAATTCTGCCTCTTCTCCAGTTTAATTGGAGAGGAGAGGCCTTATTGACCGCACTCGCAACCGCCGGGGTTGCCAGCGTTTTCATCCAATAAGCGCAACAACCGAGTGGAGATCTAACTTTTATTAATGATTACAGTAATATTATATTCATTTCCAGCAGCGAGTCTATGAAAATGGGTAAGCGGTGTCAAGTATCGGGATATCCTGTATCTTGCATGAAATCGTTTCCGTATCTCGAAGTGCCTCCCGCTGGGCGGAATCACACATCTGATTTTATGAGTCAAGGTGGGCGCTTGCCCATGGATGTCTCGAGTGGGTCCGATGTTCGGGACCGAGCCTTTCCGACGATTTTGCCGGTTTGACAGTACATCGGCATTCCTTTATAGACGATTCGCACCTTCAATCGATGAAACGTTACGGCTCCCGGGCTTCGGGGGCGGTTAGGTCCATTCATGATCCAGGTTGAACATCTGACTAAAAGTTTTGGCCGCCAGACCCTGTTTGAAGATATCGGGTTTCAAATCAATCCCCGGGAGCGAATCGGGCTCGTCGGACGGAACGGCCATGGTAAAACCACCCTGCTCCGACTGATCATCGGAGAGGAAAGGCCGGATGCCGGGAACGTGATTATCCCTAAACAGTATCGCCTGGGATATGTTCGTCAGACCATCGAATTTACCGAAGCTACCGTACTCGATGAGGGCGCGAAAGAGCTGCCGGAGTCTGAAAAGGATCACCACTGGAAAGTGGAAAAAATATTGGCCGGACTTGGATTTTCGTCAACGGATATGGGCAGAAATCCCCATGAGTTCTCAGGCGGGTACCAAGTCAGGTTGAATTTGGCGAAGGTGTTGGTCTCCGAACCGGATCTGCTGATGCTTGATGAACCGACGAACTATCTGGATATCGCAAGCATCCGGTGGGTAGAACGGTTTTTACGGAAGTGGCCTCGGGAGGTTCTCCTGATCACCCATGACCGGAGTTTTATGGATGCGCTGGTGACCCATACCCTGGGGGTGCATCGGAAAAAAGTGCGAAAAATTCCGGGAAATACTGAAAAATACTATGCCCAGATTGCCCAGGAGGAGGAAATCTATGAAAAAACACGGCTCAAGGACGAGCGCCGGCGAAAAGATATCGAGCGATTTATCTCCCGGTTTCGTGCCAAAGCCCGTCTGGCCAATCTGGTTCAGTCCCGGATCAAGACACTGTCGAAGATGGAGAAACAGGACCGACTGGAACAGGTCAAGAACCTGGATTTTTCCTTTCGTAGCAAACCCTTTCCAGCGCGACATGTCCTGACCGCTGAGGATGTGTCCTTCGGATATGCTCCGGGAAAACCGGTGATTGAAGAATTCAGTCTGTCCGTCGGATGTCGGGAGCGGATTTGCGTCGTCGGCAAGAACGGCAGGGGAAAGACGACCCTGCTGCGGCTCCTGGCGGGTGCCCTGACACCCGGATCCGGTCAGGTCACCTACAACCCCCAGGTGACGGCCGGTTTTTTTGAGCAGACCAACATTCAGACTCTTGAGCCCTCCCACACCGTGGAGGAGGAAATCACTCAGGCCCATCCGGATGTGGACCGGCAGTTGGCCCGAAATATCAGCGGTGCCATGATGTTCGAAGGCGATGATGCACTGAAACGGATCAGCGTACTGTCCGGAGGGGAGAAAAGCCGGGTGATGCTGGGCAAATTGCTGGCCACACCGGTCAACGTGCTGCTCCTGGACGAGCCTACCAACCATCTGGATCTGGAATCCTGTGATGCCCTTCTGGCGGCCATCGACTGCTTCGATGGGGTGGTCATCATGGTGACCCATAACGAAATGTTTCTTCACGCCCTGGCCGAACGCCTGGTCGTATTTCAAATGGGCGGGATTCAAGTTTTCGATGATGGTTACGCCCAATTTCTGGAAACGGTCGGTTGGGAAGACGAGGCCAGCATCCAAAACGTGTCCGCGCCGAAAAAACCGCCTCCCCCAAAGGGGACACCGAAACCATCTAAAAAAGAGCTTCGCCGGATGCGATCGGAAATTGTGGCCGAGCGTTCTCGGGTGCTGAAACCTATCGGAAGTGAGATCCAAGAAACGGAAGACGACATCGAATCCCGTGAACGGGAACTGGATGCGTTGAATCGGGCCATGCAGTCGGCTACCCAAGCGGGTGAAACGGATAAAATCGCGGATCTCGGCCAAGCGATTCATCAATATCAGACCGAGATCGATCATCTTTTCGATAAGCTGGAGGCTCTCACAACGGATCTGGAAGTCCGGAAAAAGGAATTTGATGATCGCCTAAGCCTGGTCAATGGAGACACTTCGGATTAAACGGAAATAAATTAGCCGCAGACCCACGCAGACTGACACAGACGTTTGAGCCGAGCGACGTGCTCGTCTCAAAGATGTCATCGCTTCGCGAAACTGAATATGTGCATATGATGACGGTACATTGGTCTCGAATTGCCGGGATGTTGATATGACCAGATCTGCCCGAAGGGCATCGGGCCAAATCGCCGGCCATTGTCTGCGTTCGTCGAGTGAGCGGTAAATTTTCATGAACGTTATTTTTTTCAATACCTTGATGGATCTGGAAACAATTGCGATAACCAGAGCGGAACGGAGCCCAATAAAAATATGAGCCAAAAAAATAAACAACGGATTGCCGTGTTCCAACAGAACGGCAGCGGTGAGTCCAAGATTCGCGGCATTCGTGAGCACGGGGCCGGGCAATTTGTTTTGGAGGTCTTTGATATCGACCAACCATTGCCTCCTGTGATCGATGATGGCTCCGAATATCTGCCCGAGTCTATCGAGGCGGACCTGGTATTGGACTATCTTCAGCATCCCGATCTTTCCCAGGATCTCGCAGAACGATGCCGCTCCCTCGGCATCCCAATGATTGCTTCCGGCCGAAAGATTCGCGTAAAAGGCACCACCACGCCACCAACCTGTTGTGGACTGGCCCGGCACAAGAGACTGGGCCCCTATGCCGAGGCGTTCGGGGCACCCGAGTTCGAAATCGAGGTCCACAACGACACGATCACCGAGATTCGTGTGCTGAGAGGTGCTCCCTGCGGGGCGACATGGGAGGCGGCCGCACGGATGATTGGACTACCCCTTGATAACGCCGTGGTGCGCATGGGGCTGGATACCCAGTATTTTTGTACGGCCAATCCGGCCGGGTGGGATCCGATTTGTGGGAAAAGTCCGGTTCACTTTGCCGGGGAAGTGCACAGCGCCGCGCTTCGTCGGGCCATCCGAAAACACCGGGCCGACGATGACTGACAAGCTCCGGGCAACCTTCTAAAACTGAATTTGTAGCCCGATGGTGCGGAACCCATGTGCACCTTAACGGCGCGATTCTTCCGTATACTGGAGAAGGAAAATGGAATGCACACCCGTTGAACGCTGTCTCGTCGAATGTGAATTTTTCAAGGGACTTTCAGAGGAGCACCTGGAGGCAGTCGGCAAACTCTGTGATGTGCAGGAGTATGAACCGGGAGACGTTGTCTTTCATCAAGGAGATTATGGCGAACAGCTTTACGTCATCGCTGAGGGGCAGGTTTATCTGGAGCGCGGCGTCGATCTTGGTGACCGAAAAACCGGCACGGTCGTGATTTCGGTGCTGGGAAAAGGACGCCTTCTTGGTAGCTGGTCGACACTACTGGGAGAGCCCCACATTCTTATGTGTTCGGCGGTCACTCAGAAACCGTCCACCATTCTGCGGTTTCGGGGACCGGATCTGAGGGCGCTCATGAGTAAAAATATCACATTGGGTTTCACCCTTATGGAACGGCTATGCTTCCTGCTCAGGGATCGGGTGCAGTCGGCCTATGGGGCCCTCGAAAAGATCTGATACCTATCGATACAACAAACTCATGATGGACGACGTTTTCAAGGCTGACGAAGAAGCTATCCTGTCCGATATCCAAACCCGGATCACTGTGTTTGAAAAAGACCGGAACCGGCTAATTCCCATTCTCCAAATGATCCAGGAAGTCCATGCCTATCTGCCCGCTGCGGCATTTGGGATTGTGGCCGACTATCTGGGTATCTCCGAATGCGACGTCTATGGCGTGGCGACCTTTTATAATCAGTTTCGTTTCAATCCGCCGGGTCGGAATCCGGTCAAGGTCTGCATGGGTACCGCCTGCCATGTAAGCGGCGGTGATATCATTCTCGAGAATTTCGAGCGCAAATTGGAGATTTCAGAAGGGGAGACGACACAGGATCGTGAGTTCAGTATCGAGCGTGTGGCCTGTGTCGGCTGTTGTGCCATCGCACCGGTTGCCGTTATTGGAGAAACCGTCCATGGAAGCATGGCCCCGAGCAAGGTTGAGAGCCTCATCTTGCGGGTTCAGCTTGAAAAAGAGCGAGAAGAAAGAAACCTGACCCAGAATGAATCCAGCCAGTAACGCCAGTCCTGACTCGTATTATTCTCGCATTCGCCAGGAGGCGGACGCCCGCCGAAACGCGTTCGCTGCATCCGCCGAACCCAAAATTCATATCGGAATGGCCACGTGTGGCATCGCTTCGGGGGCCCTGGAAACCAAGAACGCCTTTGAAGAGGTTCTGGTCGAGCGTGGTCTCAACGCTCACATCCATCGTGTTGGTTGTATCGGTCATTGTTATGCCGAGCCGGTGGTGGTGATTGACAACCCGGCTTCCGGTTTCCCGCCTATTTTTTACCCGGAAGTCCACCCGGGCAAGGCAAAAATGCTCGCCAAGTTTTTTATTGAACAAGGGGACCCCCGGCTTGAGCATATCCTTGGGGCAACCGAACCCAACGATATGATCCCCATGGTCACGGACTACAGCCGCTTCAATATGGAAACCCGGGTCGTCATGGAAAAATGCGGAAGAATCGACCCGGAGGATATCTATGATTACATCGCCGAGGGCGGCTACGCCGCCCTGGCCAAAATCCTCCAAGAGCCGAGGAATCGCATTATCGAAGCGGTCGTTGCGTCCGGATTGCGGGGAAGGGGTGGCGCCGGTTTTCCCACCGGTCGCAAATGGGAACTGGCCGCGGAAGCCGGAGGAGATTCAAAACTGGTGATCTGCAATGCGGACGAGGGTGATCCCGGCGCCTATATGGACCGCACCATTCTTGAAAGCAACCCCCACCAGGTCCTCGAAGGGATGATCATCTGCGGCTATGCCGTGGGTGCTGAAAAAGCCATTGTCTATGTCCGGGCGGAATATCCCCTGGCCGTAAAGCTCGTCACAGAAGCCATTGAACAGGCCCGGAATCTCGGGGTGCTCGGCAGGCAAATTCTGGGGAGTTCCTTTGATTTCGAAATCGACGTGTTTCAGGGATCCGGCGCCTTCGTTTGCGGGGAGGAAACCGCCTTGATTCAGTCCATCGAAGGCAATCGCGGCATGCCGCTGCATCGACCGCCCTTTCCCGTTCATATGGGACTCAACGGTCAGCCGACAATCATTAACAATGTAAAAACACTGGCCACGGTGCCGCCCATTATCGAGAAGGGGGTGGACTGGTTTCGGGGCATCGGTACGGAGGAGAGTCCCGGGACGGCCATTTTCTCTGTTGTCGGGAATGTCGTGCAGCCCGGATTGGTGGAAATCCCAATGGGTGTGACGCTTCGGACACTCATTTTCGACATTTGCGGAGGAATTCCGGATCAGAAAAAATTCAAGGCGGTGCAGATTGGCGGCCCCTCCGGTGGGTGTCTTCCCGAGGCATTTCTGGATACCCCCATCGATTTCGATTCGCTGATCCAGGCCGGCGCCATGATGGGCTCCGGCGGTATGGTGGTCATGGACGAGGATGCATGCATGGTCGATGTCTCCCGCTATTTCCTCGAATTTATCCAGAAGGAATCCTGCGGCAAATGTACCTTCTGCCGAATCGGGACCCGCCACCTGCTGACCATTCTGGAGCGACTGACCAAAGGGGAAGGGCGCCCGGAAGATATCGAACTGCTGAAAACATTGAGCCGGGATATAAAAAACGGTTCACTTTGCGGTCTCGGGAAAACCGCACCGAATCCGGTGCTGACCTCCCTTAACTATTTCATGGATGAATACGAGGCCCACATCACCGAGAAAAAATGTCCGGCGTGCATGTGTCGGAGTTTAACGGCCTTTTATATCGATCTGGACAAATGTGCCATCGGTTGTGAAGCGTGTGTCGGTGTTTGTCCAACCGAAGCTATTTTTACCACGAGCACACGAAAAAAAGGCGTGGATCTCCAGAAGTGCGTAAAATGCGGAGAATGTGTGGTGGCCTGTCCGCCGGAGTATGATGCGGTCCGCAGCGTGTCCCCCCCGAACTGGCACCGGCCATTGAGAAACCGAAGGATACACACCAAAAAAAGCAATAAACATGTCATATGGATTTAATCACCATCACTGTTGACAACACCGAGATCGAGGCCGAACCGGGAGCGAATTTGCTCCACACCTGCCTTGAACACAGTATTTATATACCGAACTTATGCCACTTGAAAGACATGGCGCCGGCACCGGCCTCCTGCCGCTTGTGTTTTGTAGAGATCGAGGGAATGGACCAACTGGTGGCTTCCTGTACCATTCAAATCTGGGGTTCGATGCAGATCCGCACCGATACCCCAGAAGTTCGCCGCCTTCAGAAATCAGCACTTCAACTGCTTTTGTCCGTTCACGATGTGGACTGCAAGCCCTGCCCAGCCAACAAACACTGTGCGCTCCAGGACATCGCCAAATTTCTCAACATAAGTCTCAAGCCCAAGCACCTCCAAAAGCAGCTCAAAGAGAAGGCCGTCATCGAAGAACATCCGTGCCTGACATACTACCCCAACAAATGCGTCCTGTGCGGAAAATGTGTCCATGTCTGTCGCCAACAGCACGAGCTTCCCATGCTTGCCTTTGCCGGCCGCGGGTTCGATACGACCGTTACCGCCTATGGTGTCGCACATAAAACGGGCGACGAATGCGGTTCCTGCCTGGTTTGCTCTGACATCTGCCCGGTGGGGGCACTCATTCCAAAGGCAGACACATAAAATACTTGGGCGATATAGTAATTAAGAGTCTTTCTTATAATAATTCGATAGCCATACAGCAGGCGTGAGTATGATCAAAAAGGATCCAAGGATCCAAGGATCCAAGGGGCCGAGTGTAGTGCTAAAAAGCTTCAAATAGTTGAAGGTATGGCAAAAATCATATGATCGCTGTTTAAACATTTATAGAATTGCCAAAGCTTTTCCACGTGAAGAACGCTACGGTTTATCATCCCAGATCAGGAGGTCCGCCGTGTCTATTCCTTCCAATATTGCCGAAGGTTATGGGCGGAAGACAACAATTGATTAAATTCGGATGCTATACATTTCTTATGGATCTGTATGTGAGTCGGAAACCCAGATTTTATTGGCAGGGGGTTTAAATTATATCGAACAAGAGGCGTTTGCATCAATAAAGCAAGACATCACCGAGGTAGAAAGAATGCTCACGGCGTTGATCAAAAGCCTGAACGACAAACACTTGAACCCTTGACCCCTTGAATCCCTGGTCGCCTCCGGCGCCGCCATAGGCGGGTAAACCTCGGCCCCTCTTTTCCAATTTGCTTGGAGAGGAATGTAATTTTATAAGGAGATCGTTCCGTGAAAATAGGTATTATCGGCCTCCCGGGGGCCGGCAAGAAAACCGTATTCGAAGCCTTGACGCACAATATCTCCGATGAGGGGTACTACTCGGAGAGCCGAATCGGCACCGTCAAAGTTCCCGACGAACGCGTGGATGTACTGAGTGACATGTACAAACCGAAGAAAACGATTTTCGCCCAGGTGGAGTATTTTCTGCCGGCCTTGGGTGGCGGTCAAACAGATAAAGGGAAGGAACAGAGCCTGTGGACCCAGGTCCGGGATTGTGATGCCTTGATCCACGTGATCCGCAATTTTTCATTTCCGGGATCCCCCGGGCCAAAACTGTGGAACGATTTCACAGACATCGATCAGGAGTTGATGGTGTCGGATCTGGTCCAGGTCGAAAAACGGTTGGAACGTCTGAGTCAGGATCGTGGCCGGGGAAGAAAAACCGACTCTGAAGAACTGGGACTTTTGGGGCAATGTCGCGGGGCCTTGGAAGACGAAACGCCGTTGCGGCAAATTCCCGAACTGGCCAACTCGCCGATTCTGCGGGGATTCACCTTTTTATCGGCAAAACCGATGCTACTGTTGTTTAACAATGCAGACGAAGACGACAACCTGCCGGAGGCCGTCGGTCCGGCGCAACAGGAAACCTGCGATCTGATTAAAGGGCGACTCGAGCAGGAATTGGCCCAAATGACCCCTGAAGAGGCCGCGGAGTTTCTCGAAGAGTTCAACATCACCGCGTCGGCGATGGACCGGATCATCGAGCGATCCTACAGCCTGCTGGGGTTGATTTCTTTTTTCACCGTCGGGGATGACGAAGTCCGGGCCTGGACCATTCGAAAGGGGACGCCGGCGGCCGAGGCGGCCGGCACCATCCATACGGACATGCAGAAGGGGTTCATTCGGGCCGAAGTGCTGGCGTACCGCGACATGGTGGCCGCCGGCAGTTTTAAAGAAGCTCGGAAACTGGGTACGGTCCGGCTCGAAGGCAAAACTTATGAAGTCGCGGACGGAGATATTATCACCATCCGATTTAATGTCTAACCCGATGCCATCCCCGGCATTATCGATTTTAGAAACGGAGTGAATTTTGCGGGATCTGGTCAATTAATGGGTTTGATACGCCACCAAACGGACACATAGTTTTTGTTCCAAGGCCTTGATCTTCTCCAGTGTCTCGTCACCCAGATCGGCCGGTGCCGGCGGTGTGTAATACGCTAATATGCGTGTTCCGGTATCTTCCTCCAGTTTCTGAATTTCCTTGACGTTGTCTTCACTGAGATAATCCGCATACGCACGATCAAAATCCATGATTTCCCTCCCTGTAGATTTTCGATTTATCGAAACGTCTACCCATGAAAAAAACGCTTCAAAACAAGATTGCCTAAAACATTCTAACGCTGTTTTTGGCGAAGGCAACAACCCACTCAGACGCTATATGTAGCGTAGCAGACTATCCGGATGTGCCCGTTTAAATGATAGAAATTGAATGCAAAGGGGATAGAGGACGATCAGCACCGTTACCGTGGCCAGGCCTGTCTCCAGTAATCCCGCGGATTTATACAGCCCGGTGAGCTTTGCGGCGGCGGCCAGCAGGTGCACGTGGAGGATGTAAAAAAACAGCGGGGTTTGGCCAAAAACGATCATGGGATTCCAGGGCAACGCCTTCCGGTTCTCATAGAACCGGGTCAGCACCGCCAGAAGCAGAAACATCAGACCCAGCTCCAACAATGAAAATGTCAGACTTGGGGCTGTGAGCAGCATCCCCCAAAACTGACCAAGCCTACCTGTTTTTGAGTGTTTCTCCATTAAAT
>Ga0056120_1000009_pt1 | contig 38119 bp, 40 predicted proteins | sample WorMettaBAHAMAS2_FD_71121 | JGI IMG/M metagenome (GOLD analysis project Ga0056120, IMG submission 71121) | Marine gutless worms symbiont microbial communities from Max Planck institute for Marine Microbiology, Germany - Olavius tantulus BAHAMAS.2 ...
GAGGTAACCTCGCCGTGGAAGAAATGTACGATATCATTATTGTCGGAGGAGGCCCCGGTGGTCTGTCGGCAGGGATCTATGCCATGCGGGCCGCACTGAAAACCGTGGTGATCGAAAGGGCGGCACAGGGCGGGCAGATGACGCTATCCGACGAAGTCGAAAATTACCCCGGATTTGAGCACATCACCGGCATGGAATTGGCCATGAAATTTACCCAGCATGCCCAGTCCTACGGCCTTGAAATCATTTCAGATGAAGTGGAAGAAGTGGAACCGGGTCTCGAGCATCACCAGGTCCGGCTTGCCGACGGCAAGGTTCTAAAGGGCCATGCTGTCATCCTGGCAACAGGGGGAAGCCCTCGCAAGCTGAGTATCCCCGGGGAAGATGAATACTATGGCAAGGGCGTCTCCTATTGCGCCGTGTGCGACGGTTTCTTTTTCAAAAACAAAACCGTCACAGTGGTCGGCGGTGGCGACACCGCCACGGAGGAAGCACTCTATCTGGCAAAGCTGGCCAAACACGTTTATCTCGTTCATCGCCGGGATGCACTCCGGGCCAGCAGGCTTCTTCAGCAGCGCGTGCTGGATGAGTGTAAAATCGAGGTCCTCTGGAACACCGTTGTGACTGCCATTAAAGCAGATGAGCAGGGGGTGAACAGCGTGGATCTTGCGGATACCCAGTCCGGTGACAAAAGGGAATTGGCAACGGACGGGGCGTTTATCTTCATCGGCTTTGATCCCAACAACAAACTGGTGCCGGCCGGTGTAAAAATGAACGCGGATGGTTATGTGGTCACGGATGAAAAATGTGAAACCAACATTCCCGGTCTCTACGTCATTGGTGACCTTCGCGAAAAATATGCCCGACAGATCGTTGTGGCCGCCGCCGATGGGTGCACCGCAGCGCTGGCCGCAGCACACTATGTAGAAGCCAAAAAGGCATCGGAAGTTTGCGAGCTTCCGGCGGATATCATGGCGGAAATCCAATAAAATTGGGGTGCATAAAATTTTTTCAGATAATTTTAGAATTTTAAGACGAATTGAATTCTTTGAAATATATCGAGTTCAGGAGCAATGGAAGGCAGAGGTTAAGCTGTCCAAAAAAACAGCCTAAAAAAATTTACCCCGCGGGCCGAGCGGAGATTCCCATGGTCGGCGTTATTTGAGGCTCGCGGTATGAAAATACAGCGTCGCCTCAAAATGCCTTGACCCTGAAAATCTCCATTCGGTGCAATCCCAATTTTAACAATTAGGTGGAGGAAGTAATGGCGGTAGTGACGATCAGTCGTGAATATGGAACGGAAAGCGAAGCTGTGGCCGAGGCGGCTGCAGAAACATTGGGTTACGCCTACATCGGAAAAGAGCTGGTCGGGGAAATCGCCAAACGATTGAACCTTTCCGAGGGAGAAGCCCAGGTCTTCCACCAAACCTCCCAGGGGCGGCTGCTACGGGTGGTGGATCGTTATACGTGCTCGATAGTACAACGCGTCGTCGATCGGGAACACGGGTGCCTCGATGACAAAGACTACTTTGAGACAACCAAAAAGCTGGTCGAAAATCTCTATGATGAGGGAAATGTCATCATCCTCGGCTGGGGCGGCCAATGCATCCTGAAAGGACGACCGGGAACACTCCATGTGAGGCTGGTCAAAGACGACGACAAAAAAATCGATTATGTCATGGCCCATAACCACCTCGACCGAACCGCTGCAAAGAAATTGATCGTGCGAGAAGAAAAAGATTTGCAGTCCTACATCCAGAACTATTTCGGGGAAGACTGGAATGATGCGAGACTCTACAATCTCGTCATCGACATGGGGCAACATTCAGCCGAGGAGGCTGCTGCGCTTATCGCTGAAAACGTTCGCAACATCTCAGGCCGATAACTAACCCGATCCGTTTTCATAAGGACCGCCGACAAAGATCATCCCCTGTCGGCGGCTCGTATTCATCCCTTGTTATCTATTCCCCCAATATATTTATTTTTCCATTTGACAGATAACAATATATTGTATTGTTTCCGAAATCACACGCTGACACCCATTTCTTTCAGAACACTGCCCGAGGGGGTTGTCTGTCAATATAGCGGTATTACCATTAAAACCTCAGTTTGGTGCAATACGCGGAATAGCAGCCTCACGTTGAGTCGATGCCAACAGCGGAATATGAATTGAGGTTCGGTTAAACATGATTAAACATATCGGCTTTGTATCCACCCGCTTCTCCGGAACGGATGGGGTGTCTCTGGAAGCCTGCAAGTGGGCGGATGTCTTTGAGCAAAACGGCCATCGTTGTTTCTGGTTTGCAGGCGAAATCGATCGGGATCCTCAAAAGAGTTTATTGGCACCCGAGGCCCATTTTAAGCACGAGCAGAATCGATGGATTAACGAGCAGATTCTGGGTACCAAACAAAGAACCCCGCAAGTCACCCAAGCGATTCATGATCTCAGATCCCTTTTAAAGGTTCAGTTCCACGAGTTTATCGAACGCTACAACATCGATCTGTTGATCGCCGAGAATGTACTGACCATTCCGATGCACGTTCCCTTCGGCCTGGCACTGACGGAAACCATCGCCGAAACACAGCTTCCCACCATATCCCACAATCATGATTTCTACTGGGAAAGGGTTCGATTCTCGCTCAATGCCGTCAGCGACTATCTGCGCATGGCCTTTCCCCCCGGGCTGCCAAATATCAAACACGTCGTGATCAACTCGGACGCCCAGGAACAGCTGGCCCTTCGCACCGGCGTGTCGTCCACGATCATCCCGAATGTGCTCAACTTCGAACACCCCCCGAATCCGGACAACGAAGGGATTCTCGCATTTCGGGAGTCGATCGGATTGTCTTCGGAAGATCGAATGATCCTGCAGCCGACCCGCATCGTAAAGCGAAAAGGCATCGAATCGGCCATCGAGTTGGTCAAGGAGCTTGACGATTCGAGAAACAAACTGGTGATTTCCCATGAGGCCGGTGATGAAGGGTTGGAATATTCTGAATGGCTCAAGGGTTATGCCTGCGAACATGGAGTGGATCTGCGGTTGGTCAGTGGTCACATCACAGGCCCGTGGTCCCGAAAGATCCCCGGTGAAAGCGGATGCACCCTTTGGGACGTTTACCCATATGCAGATTTCATCACATACCCCAGCCGCTACGAAGGCTTCGGAAATGCGTTTCTCGAAGCGATCTACTTCAGCAAACCGCTGTTGATCAACCGGTACTCGACGTTTGTGCGAGACATAGAGCCTCTCGGATTCGACATGGTGACCATGGACGGTTTTTTGTCCAAGGAAACGGTACGGCAGGTTCGCACCATACTCGAATCGGCCGAAAGACGGGAAAAGATGGTGGATCACAACTATCGGATCGCAACTCACCACTATTCCTATCGCGTCCTTCGGGAGCAACTCAATGGGTTGCTACGGGAATTTTTTGGCGCAGATGTCCGGCTTCTCCGGGAGCGTCACCCGGTGCCCCGAACCGATAATATTCTGCACATCGATCATCAGGCCATGACCTGTCAATTTTACAATTCCGAAAACTGTCAGCTGAAAGTGGGGACATCGTCCTAACACGGTGTCGATTTCGGATGGCACTTGATCGCGACCGGCAAACAAGATAACCTGCATCCCCGTAAATTGAATGTTAAGCCTGTGGACCATCACAGGTATTTTGCCAATCCCCTTTCAAAGGAATTTAGACATGAGTGAAACCGGTACTCTGGACATTCTCAAACGTGCTATTCTTCTTGAGCGACGCGGCAGATCGTTTTACCAGAAAGTCGCCGACCAGTCGGATCAGCCGGCAGTCCGGGAATTTTTCGAGATGATGGCTAAAGAGGAGGAACGGCACATCCAGGTTTTGGCCGATCAGTACAAAGCTTACCAGAAAGACAACCGTTTTGTTCCCGATCCGTTAGATGAAGAACGTGCCAGCGAGGTTGCCTCGCGAGTCCTGTCCCAGGAGTTGAAGGAACAAATCGCCGCGGCCGGGTTTGAAGCCGCCGCGGTCGCCGCAGCCATGTCCATGGAGGAGAGGGCTATCCGCCTGTATGCCGATCGGGCAGAATCCGCAGATGACCCTGCCGAGAAAGCGCTCTACAAATGGCTGGCCGATTGGGAGCGGGAGCATCTACACTTTTTGTCCGACATCGACAGGGAGGTTACGGAGAAGGTGTGGATGGATAATAGTTTCTGGCCCTTTTGACCTGGATTTTCGTGGAATCTTTCCAGCGAGCAGCAATAAATACAAAGGCCACGAAGATGGAAGCATATCATCTCTTCATGGCCTTTTTTTCGCCCAATGTACGGATAGGCGTTGATAATATCGAAGCACGAAACTCGAAATTCGAAACAAATCAGAACGCTCCAAACAACAATTTTTGAATCAAACTGATGTTTTGATCATTTGAATATTTCAGTTTGTTTCGGGTTTCGGATTTCGGATTTTGTTTTAAAGTTTATAGCTTGGTCGATCCCCCTTTTTTTCATAAAAGGGCATCATCTGAGGTGCCAATTCTGCCAGCCGTTTCTCACGATTTTCAGGCGCGGGGTGCGTGCTGAGAAACTCCGGGGGGCCTTGGCCGCCCACTTTTGCCATTTTCTGCCACAGGGTCGCCGCGGCCCGGGGATCGTATCCTGCCTTGGCCGCCAGCTCGATTCCGATTCGATCCGCTTCTGATTCCGCAGTCCGGCTGTAGGGTAACTGTACGGCCAGGGCGGCCGCCAGGGCAGCGCCGGTCAACGCCCATTGGTTGCTTTCCGTTGCAACACCAATGGCAATCACTCCCATTTGGCTGGCCATGGCAATCGACATCTGCTCGGCGGAATGTTTTGCCAAAGCATGGGCAATTTCATGCGCCAGTACCTGTGCCAGTTCGTCATCCGTCGGACGAACTTTCTCCACCAACCCGGTATAGAGCGCCATTTTCCCGCCGGCCATGGCCCAGGCATTGACGACCTCCGGATCGTCAATGATCTTGATCGTCCAGTCCCAGTCCTTTGTGTCGGGCCGCATGACGATCGCCTGGGCGATCAAGCGCCCGGTGATTTCATAAACTCGTGCCTTCAGCACCGGCTTGTTGTCGATTTTACCCTTCTCTTTGAAGGGTTTCAGCATGGTGCCATAGGCCTCCCGAGAGGCCGAAATGGCCTGGTCTTCGGAAACCAGCATCAGCTGGGTCCTGCCGGTAGGACTGGTGGCGCACGCCACAAAAACAAACACGCAAACAAGCAACACACTTAAATGCCGTTTCATCGAGACCCTTTCATTCTTCCGTCCATAAGCGTTTTAGACTCATGTAATGTTAAGCCATTATACCCGTATTCCCTCCCAGGTGTTGATCGGGTCGGTGGACCGGACGATGTGCATGCCGGCGTCGGCAAATCGTTAAAACGCGCTGTCTGCATCTTCCGTGTAATCGATAACCCCCGGAATCACCACCGGGGAGGTGCAATCCTCAAGCAAGTAGATTTTCTGCGCGAGGGCCGCGTCTGATCCGTTGATTTCATTCAGGAGGTCTTCAATGGTCCAGGCAACGCAATGGCTTTTGGCCTGGCCGGCAATAATCACCGCGTCGAAGTCTAACAGCTTCTGGATGAATGAACTGTTCTTCTCAGCAATCGCCAGTCCATCGGGGCCGGTCAGGACCTCCGGACTGAAAACTGAATAGTTTTCGGTAAATGGGTTGCTGCCCTTAACCTGGAAGTCCGGCGGGCTGTATCGGGCTACGCAATGAAAGAAGATCGCCTCTTCCACTGGCGACACGAGGGCATGGCCGATACCCCCGAGCATGGCATGATACGGCCATATGGTCAGATCGTATCTCCCGCCAACCTTCAACTGGCGGGTATAGTGGCGCAGAAAATCTTGTCCGTATGCCGGATCGATATTGAATGCATGGGCAATATCCGGGTTGAACTTCCACACCCCGTTTTCGATATCCTCCTCGGATATCAGAGTATACGGCTCCGGATGTTTGCCGCTGTCATTGACCAGGAACAGACCATGAAAAATCTGCGCGGCCTGATGGGTATCCATTGTGGGAAAAATGTGGGTGACGACATGAAGATTTCGATAAATGAACTCACACAGCCGGCGATTGTCGTCGACAGCGCCGGTTCCGGACGCGCCCCCCACAAACAATTCGAACTCCGGTATGCAGAATGTGTTTTGCACATCCACCAGCAATAGCGCGATGCGGTACCTGTCCTTTACCACCGGCACGATGCTATTCCGACGAGCCCAATGTTCCGCTTCTCTGGCGCGATCCTGATAGTCGACTTCCCAGACGCGAAGTACGTTTTTGGGATCGAAATGCTCTGGAATGGGTAATTCAGAAAATGCCATATCTCTCACTCGGTAAGTTTATTCAAGTGTTGTTATCCGGATGGATGACCCGGTGTTTTAACTATGGTTATGGTTATTATAATCATCCACAATTCCGGTGAACACCGTGTAAGTAAAAAAACCATAATAATCACGCCGATCAGGTAAAAACTCTTCAGAATTCGGATCACTCAGACGGCAATACAGACGCCAATCCGAAACGTTCATCTCGGATCGGGCCGTGCCCCATCTCATGTTGAAAAATGCAGACAGGGCCTTGCGGAGGTCACCGGTCACTGGACCTGTCACATGTCCCGGAAACGTTCGGACGGTCACGTCATCGATCCCGCTGTCGCGCATGCGGCCGGCGGTCTCAAGAAAATGCCCATTTGGATCTTCCCCGTGCTGAAACGGTGCCAATCCAGCGGAAGTGGCGTTCAGGCGGGCTTCCAGTCGGGGGTGTCCGGCCAGAAACTGCTGGGACGACCACGCAATAATGGCAATGCGGCCTCCCGGTTTAACCACCCGCGCCATTTCCCGGATGGCGTCACCCCGGCTGGACCGGGAGTATCCGGCACAGTCCACACTCCAGGCCCAGCTAAACACATTATCTTCGAAGGGTAGACCGTCCATGGAGCCCCGCTGGAATTTGACACGTCCCATCATATCGCAGCCAGCGGCCAAATCTTTCGCTCGAGCCAGAATATCTTCCGATATATCGACGCCGGTAATCATGGCATCGGGACCGAGATGCTCCGCCAACAACATCGCCGGCTGACCGATCCCGCAGCCGACATCCAATCCATGGCCCTTGGAGGGGAAATTCAACGCTTCAATGATTTCCCGAATTACCGGCTTCCGCAGGGAAAATGTCACCAGCAGCTTTTCTATGTAATCTTCGGTGCTCATCTATGCCACCCGCCTCCGATCAGAGTTATGAAACACCCCGAGTGAGCTCGTCGATAGCGTTCACCATCTCTTCCCACAAAGTCGGGTAGGCCATACCGTGGCCCAGACCTTCGACGATCACCAGCTGCGCTCCGGGAATGGCATCGGCGGTGTCCTGCCCGTGTGCCGGGGGCATAAGGGCGTCGCTATCCCCATGAATCACCAGAGTCGGTACGCTCACGGACCGGAGGTCCTCACGCCGGCCGGGGGCCACGCTGATCGCCGCCATCTGACGGGCAAATCCCATGGGGTAAAACATCCGATCGTAGCAACGGGCCGATATTCGCCGCTGTACACCTTCATCCATCTTCTCCGATTCCCCGGCAAACGCTCTGTAAAGGTCCACCGTATAATCCAGGTAGGCATCCCGCATAACAGGGGACAATGACATCATTGCCTCATTGGCCTCTTCGGAAGGACCGGGCAAATCAGGTTCTCCGGTGGTGGACTCCATGGATATCAAGCTCAGCATCCGGGACGGATGCGCCAAGGCCATAATCTGTCCGATCATGCCGCCCATGGAAAGGCCGCATATATGGGCTTTTTCGATACCCAATGCATCCATCAGCGCCACGGTATCGGACGCCATGTCAGACAGAGTGTACGGAGGAGTGACGCGTAAACCTTCTGCAAGGTGCCTGGTCATTTGGTTCAAGTCCGGTACCCCGAATTGTTCCAACTTGGAAGACAGACCACAATCCCGATTATCGAATCGGATCACCCAGTGATCTTTTTCAGCAATCATCCGACAAAATCGATCCGGCCAACCCAGCATCTGGGTAGTAAGCCCCATGATCAGGAGCAGCGGTCGGCCTTGGGGGTCTCCTACAGTGTCATAGGCAATTTCGATTCCATTGGCATGAACACGTGGCACAATATTTTCCTTGATCCGAAATTTCGTTTTAATAGGACATGTTATGCGTTTCTCGGCCGGTTTGGGGTGTGGATTGCATCGATCCGTTTTAAGGCTTACGGTTATAGAACAGGCTGCCGTCAAATACAAAAATAAATGTCAGCCGTTCCGGGCGATTTGGCCTTCAAAAAGGTTCTATCCCGAATGAGTCTACAATCGATGAACAACCTTAAGTGTGAGGATCAACAAATGCCAAAACACATTGCAAGCATCGCCAACCCATGCAATGAGGTCTGCGTGACAAAATACATCGAATGTACCCAGCGAAAGTACACGGGTTGCGTTGAGGAAATACGCGTCTGTCGTGAGGAGTGCCCGACGACCGGGTTGGGCTCATCGGCGAAAATTCGCCATGCTCGGGCCCTCGGTGCCTGATCCCGGAACTCGTATGAAATTTTTGGGCTGGGAGATGAAAGTAGGCAGGATCAGATTATTCTGTATTTTTTCGCCATGTTATCCGGGAATCTGATGTAATGCCGTGGCGTTCACTAAAGCCACCGACCACCTCTACGACATATTGGGCCGGCCCCTTGGACCAATGGCGGGTTTCGGTCAGGGACTCGGTTTCCCGGGCGATGTAGATTATCTGAGAGGTTGCTGACACAAAGATGCTGTCCAGGGAAACATAAGTGTTTCGCATCCAGAAAAAGCGATCACCTAGCTTGTCGTAAACAAACAACATGCCCTCATTTTCTCCCAGCGTCTGCCGCTCCATGAGGCCTTTAGAACACTCGCCCTCGGTGCGGGCAATTTCAATCACGATAGATGCCTGAATGTTTCCGTCAGCATCTAGAAAGGACAAGGTTCCGTCGGCGCGTATTGCGGAATCGGCTCGCGCCCTGGAAACGCAGTAGATGAAGGAAACCCCTATGACCAGGATTATCAGGAGTCTGACCTGACAATCTGTTTTCAATTTTTTCATTACTGAAACATCTCCTTTAACGCATCACGCCTTTCTTTCTTCCAGCGGGGACAAAATGCCGGCTGTCCTCTCATGACCAGTTCCATGCAAGCGTTACACTTCGGGCTGCATTTGAGAATTCGCCCATCTTCTCCACGACGGGCCTTTCGCACCCAATCCGGATCGACCCAAAGCGGGCGCGCAAGCCCGATCAGGTCTGCCTGTTTTCCCTCGAGAATGGATTCCGCCCGTTTTGGCGTGGATAACCGACCGGCAGCTATAATCGGGACCTTCACCTGGGACTTGACAGAAGCGGCAAGAGAGACCATGTAGCCCGGCTTTTTTGATTTTTCTATGACTTCGGGAAGAAAGAAGGATTCGTAGGTGCCACCCATAGTGGAGAGGTAAGCGATACCGTTATTCGCCAGCCCCCGGGCAAGAATCGAGGCCTCCGGCACCTTCAACCCATCGGGCAACCACTCATCGGCCAGAAATCGATATCCGACAGGAAAATCCCCAACAGTGTCTTTCACCTCCTTCAGAACTTCCAGAGGAAACCGGATACGGTTTTCGATCGGTCCTCCGTGGGAGTCGCGCCGCTTGTTGGTTCTAGGCGACACGAACTGTGCCAGGAGGTATCCGGTGCCGCCGTGGAGTTCAACCAGATCGAAACCCGCCTGCATTGCGCGTTTGGCGGCGTTGGCGTATTGCTTTCGGATGGTCCGAATCCCTCGGCGGTTGAGTGCTTTCGGCCTGCGGCCGAACGTTTCTACCGCGGAAGGGGCCACCGGCGATGGAACATGCGCGTACCGGCCAGCGTGGTTGATCTGAAGTGCCGCACGCGCTTTCTGCCCTTTAATGGTCTAGGCAAGCTGCTCAAGACTTCGGAGATACCGGTTGTGGTCGCAACGAAGGGCGCGCGGTGAGCCACTGCCGCCGATACTGATGCTGGCATTTTCCACGACGATCATGGCCGCACCGCTTTGGGCCATGAGCTTGTAATGATAAAGGAGCAGGGGGACACCCGGCCGCCATCGGTCGCATAGCCCAGGTATAGCGGGGCCATGGTGATTCTGTTTTTCAGTCGTAACCCCTTGATGGTAATTGATTTAAACAGATTCGGATAGATGGGATGTGGCATGAAACGCCCCCTTTCAAGGTTGGGTACCGGTCATAGACACCACCGTTCAGTCCGGTCTTTCGGGGCGTCTAGTGGGGAACTGCGGATACCACCGCGTGAGATCAAGGGACGACACCCCATGGAGGAAAGGGAGGTTTCGGGCTCGAACGACACGTACGGCCCCCGCCGGCTCATTCCGGTTTATGAAATGCCGAATTTTTTTTCAAATTCCTCCGCCTTTTGGGCGGTAGAGGTACGTGGACTGCCAACCTGTTTTTTAACGAATCGAGCGACAGCTTTCTTGCCTTTTATGCTGCCGTAAAGGATGCTAAGAGCATCGATGGCATGGCCGTACGCCACGTGACTGCATTCCGGATCCAGTTTTCCTTTGCGCTCGAAGCTGGCGGTTTCGAATTTCAGAATTTCTTTGGCGATCTTTTCCGTTAATTTTGGTTTGGCCGTTGAAATTTTCTCGGAACTTTTAAAGATGTTTGCCACCATAATCATGTCCGGACCGGAAACCGACGCATAATATTTTTTGAAAATTTTCTCGAATTTATTCTTGTTGTCGGTGACCGTCAGATTAGCGATGGTGATAATCGCTCCCCACTTGATGATCTTGTTCTCGGAATCTAGAAATGCCGCAATCTCATCAAAATAGGGATACAAGAGCTCCGGCTTCTGCTCGCTGATCAGGCGCAGTATTTTTTCGCAGCCGAACTTGAGACTTAACTTTTCGTTGGCCACCCCTTCCATGAGTTCCGGAATTAATTCCGGCTGTTCCATGACCGTTTCGGCAACCTGCTCCTTGTTGGCGTTTTTCTTTTCGATTTCCTTATATAGTTTCGATTTTACCATATTGATATCTTCTCCTGGGGATACGCATAAGGAATGTACTAGGAAGTTAAACTATGGGGTTCTATTATTGCCTATATAGATCGGCTTCGAAAAAATATCAAATTAATATCCCGATTCCAAGTTCCGCATTCCAAACCGTCGCGACCCGCCTATGGATTCATTTTCTGCACATGGATGTCCAGATCATGGTCAATAACGATGCGGCTGTCATCTATCCCGAATGCCGCAGCATAGCCGGTAATCTCAGCCTCTTTAACCGTCTGACCGGACGCCACCTGGATGCTCACCTTACCTTCGGTCCGGGGGTTAAAATAGAAGGATATCTCCTCGCCCGGGTCCAGAGAGCCGATATCGAGACGGGCGCTGGATGAGACGACAACGATCCGGTCCATTGGCTGGGACGATGTATTGGTCACCTCTAAATGGATCCGGTTGCCAAGATAACCACCCAATAAGACATAAAGCAGCGCCACTGGAAAATTAACTATCAGCAATCCGGCGGCGAGATAGGCACGGCGCTGGCCTTTTTTTCTGTCTATCCCCCGAAGGTCTCTGTTCGCGAGGATATATCCTGCGGCACAGGCAACGCCGGCTAAGGCCAAAAAGAACCCGGCGATCAGAACCACAATACCGACACTGGGAAAGAGGAGATCTCTGGTCACCCAATACCCCGCCAGGCAGATGGTACCGGCGATCAGTGGAATCCCCCAGGCGAAATATGCAGTAATCAGAAGAAAACGATATTTCATGGTTCCCTTCACCGTTGAATCTCCCGAGCATGGGCTCAACAGATGTCATTCAACGTCTAGTATAGACACAACTCAGATACCACCATAGAATGGCCCACTAAGGATTGCAACTCGATGCGTTCTACTTCCGCCGCCGCAAGAATCGGGTTGCCGAAGCATCGCCGATTATCTATCGTGGGTCAAAAACGGCCACATGGCATCGCCGCATTCACAAAGATGTTCCGACAGAAGACACCCGCCGGGATCCGGAAATTTTCACGGCAAGCCGAATCCTGCGGCGTCACACAACGTCTCACCGCCGGACAACCCGCATGGAATCGGAACGGAATTCCGGCAATTTCTAACATCCTGGATTGCCATTATCAGGAGGACACGATGACCAATTTAGCACGGCTCTCTGAGGATTACGAGCGAGTGGAGCGCGCTATCCAATACCTGGAAGAAAATGTTCACCGTCAACCAGCTTTATCTGATGTTGCCGAAAGCGCAGGATTGAGTGAATTTCACTTTCAACGGTTGTTCAGTCGATGGGTCGGCATCATTCCGAAACGGTTTCTCCAATTTCTAACCAAAGAGTATGCCAAACAGTTGATTACCTCCTCTTCAAGCATTTTGGATGCGGCATACGAAGCCGGGCTGTCGGGGCCCGGCCGATTGCATGATCTGATGGTCAGTAGCGAGGCGGTAACTCCGGGCGAGCTCAAACGCCGCGGGGAAGGAATCCGTATTTCCTATGGGTTTCATCCGTCGCCATTCGGGAAATGCCTTCTGGCGGTAACAAAACGGGGCATTTGCGGCCTGCGATTCGTCAATAATAGCAACGAACCGCGGCTAGTGGAGTGGCTTCGGCAACGATGGCTAAAGGCGGCCGTTTTGGAGAATCCGGAAGAAACCCGGCACTTGTCCGAAAAGGTGTTTGATGTTACACCGCAAAACGATCCACTGCCGTTATACCTATATATCAAGGGCACCAATTTTCAGATTCAGGTCTGGGAAGCGCTGCTGAAAATTCCCATGGGAAACGCCGTCACCTATCAGGACATTGCCCGACATCTGGGGATGCCGAATGCGGCCCGGGCGGTTGGGAACGCCGTGGGCGCAAATCCGATCCCCTTTTTGATCCCCTGTCACCGGGTCATCCGAAAAATGGGTGAATTTGGAAATTATGGCGAAGGCCCCGCCCGAAAAAAGGCCCTCCTCGGATGGGAAGCCGTCAGGGCAGCAGATGCAGCCACTCCAGCAATGGTATGATGGTTTCGCGTCCTCCGCTGAGTGAATCCGCTCAAAATCAATAAAAGGAATGGCCTAAAACAAGACGCAGCCGGGCTTACATGAGTGGATACGCCGGCAAAGCGGAACAAATTCCGTTTGAGGGTGAGGGATGGCAGACGGCCCTTTCTCTTGAACTTATCTCAAAAATGTCGGGGTTCAGGGCAAGGCGCGAGGCAGCGACAAAGCGGAGCAAACACGGTAGTATGTGAGCATTTTTCGTTGGCCCGCAACACAGCCATGGGCCCCTATTCGTGTTTTTAAAGATACGTTCTAATCGCACGTCAAGTCATGAACTGCCACTGTGCATGCCGGATAACCGGAAATTCCACAAATCGTTTGCACCGGTGGATTGGCCGGATCTAACTGCGCGATAATATCTGCAATATTTTGAGGATCGAGCCTGGGGTTGCAGCTTATTCTTAGGGTATCAATCCGGACCAAACTTGGCACGCGAACGTTCTGTAGCGCGTTCATTCGATTGAGCCAAAACAAGTTCTGGACTTGCCGCAGATTGGGAGCGGTAAAATTTGTTAGCTCGTCGTTTCTGGTAATAACAATATCGTTCGCGGATGTTAAATTCTCCATATGCAGGCGCCAGCGTCCGGTCGTACCCTCGTAATCCATTCCGTGGATTTGCAGAGCGTCACCAACGTATCGGATAGATGGCATACCGATATCGTCCACGATCACCCCCACACCAAATAGGGATAGATCATTTAAAACGGATTCAATATTCGCAAGTCCATCAAAATTTGAAAAAATGAATGGCGGCGGACTGGAAATACTGCCGATCAAAATGTTTTCCGCGCACCGGGTGCCGGTAAATTCGTCCAGGCTCGATTGATCCTCAGCCACCAGATAACCGGCCATTCCACTGTCATCATTGTCTTCGATTACGGATCCGGTTTTGGACACACGTGCCGCATGTAGCATCATATCGCAGGAATTTAGAAGCGGATTGCCCGTGATAACAAAATTTCCGTCAATGGCATTCAGTTGTCCCACATCCAGCACATTTAGAATATCATTGGATTCCACTCGAAAGTCACCACCCTGTGAATCGACGGTGTTCATTTCTGCAAGACCCGAAAGATCGACGCTCTCGAGGACGGGATTACTACTTACGATTATGGGTCCCGAATGCGTGAGCACCGGAAAACGGATCGTTACCAGTTGCTCGTTATTCACTACAGCGACAGGCCCCGAAGCCGTGAAGCCGGGAAATAGAACTTCCTCCAACGCCTCGTTCCCAACAATAGAAATCTCCGTTCCCGCGCCCGAGTTTGCGTTGGGCATGGCGATGGATCGAAGCGCTCTGGAATCCATAATGATCAGTTCGTTACCTAGAAAGGTGAGTATGGGAAAGGAAAGTGTGGCCATGGCTCGGTTGGCAACGAAAACAAATCCGCCTTCCAGGCGCTCGAGTCTGTCAAAATCGAGCTCGCTGATAAGTGGTTGATTGATGCGCAATGGCCTCGTCCGCACGAATTTCAACCGCTGCAGGCCGATATCGCGAAGATTCGGGTTGTTTAATATATCGATGCCGTCGCCGGCCTCAACCAGGTTCTGCATTGAAAGGCCGCGCAGGCGGGTATTGCCCATGATCGTTATTCTCTCGGCTTCCAGCAGCGCATCCATGATAATCAACTCAAGGGGAGGATTGTCTTGTATAAATATATTTTCTCCAACGGAAGCTAGGGCCGGAGCGATGAATCTGGGTAAATCCATTTGAGACTGAACCGAGAGACTACGCCCCACGGAATTCAAAGACTCCAAACGAATTTCCTCAAAACTGTTCGCGAAAAGCGTCAGAAACCCTCCGACAGACTCAAGTATGGAATAATCCGCTTCAGACAATGCGCTATTGCGGGTGAGCACCAGATTTCCGCTCACCGTACGAAGCCCGCCGAACCTAAGGGTAGTTACATTGGCCGTGGGACCAATGGTAAGATTCCCTTCCACACTATTTAAACACGACAACAAGGCCATATCGGAATCGGTGACTCGGAATCGGTGACGGTGTAGCTGCCATCCTCTGCGTCAGATATCCGGATATTGCCCGTGACCCTTGAAATCATTGGCCCCGATGCGAGTGCTTGGAAGTCGGCTTGGCTTGAAAGGATTAGGTCACCTTTGAACTCAACGGTGTTGTGGCAAAATATACGCGGTGTGACACAGGACGTCAGGGAAATCGATGCGCATACTAGAAATACCGAATAAAACAGGCGCCGCAAATGAGCCGTATTGCGATATGTGCGATTCATATGTACCCCCAACGTTTTCCAAACGCCTAAGACAAATGTTGCTCTTTATCACAACCCGTGATGATGTCCCGGCCGTATCACCATGGTTTGAATAAATATGCATTCCTTGCGCAGGACCCTATGACGTATATTTCTTAAGGTTCGGCGCGCCTGGAACACCTGTAGCCTGTTGGTCACCCTGTGACGGTGAAGCAGCCCGGCGCGGACGAAACAAATCGAGAGGAAGGGAGAAATAGCGAAGTTGTGTGCCGCTGTAGAGTGAATCCCATACAAATTGGAACTGTGCAGATATAGGAACGGAATCGACTACCTAATTAACATGGCCAGCTAGCCGTGTGATGTCAAGTTGGCAGGATTTGTCTGAGACGAGAAAATGTCCGGAAGGGTGAATAGATCGACTGTGGGGTCTTGGTGAAATTATGAGAAAGGTCGCGTTGAAATCAGGTCTAATCCTATTTCGTTATCCGTTCGTTCCTTTCGCCGGGCATGCCATAGTGAACCAATAGAGAAAGGTCAGCGGATGTTCTTCGCGGTGGCTATCCATTTTCCATTTCATCGATTTGTTGGAGGTATTCCAGACGATCCTCGGTACCTGGGTGGGTGAGGAAAAACGAGGGTATGTCGGCTTCGCCGATTTCTTCATCCAGGGATTTGAGAATGTCTCTAAAGGGAGCGGTTCCCCACCCCATCCGGACCATGTACTCACCGGCAAAGAGATCGGCCTCTTTTTCAACTTCACGACTGTAACCCGATTCGATCAACAATGTGGGCATGGTGGCCGCCATGGAGGTGACGGACGTGACATCGCCCACCAGGATGCTAATCAATAGAAAAACACCGGCATCCTGAAACAGGCTGCGCAGACCATGCCGCCGTTCCACATGGGCCAGCTCATGGGCAAGGACGCCGATAAGGCCCCGATCATCTGTTGCCAGTGCCACCAGCTGATCGGTAATCACAATGGTCCCGGAAGGAAGGGCAAAGGCATTTGGCCCGATGATCGGGCTGTCCCGCAACTCGAGACGGTATTTGAAAGAAGCGTCACCGACATCCGCTGTCAGCTCGTTGAACATCGTCTCCAGGGAGACGGCGGTTTCACTGTCCAGGGTGGTTGGTCTGAAAAATCGCGCATCCAGCATGGTTAGGGTTTGCTGGCTGGCTTTATCCAGGATAGATGCCGGGACGACACGAGACGCCTTCTCCGCCAAAACCGGGATCACGACATGGATAATGACCAGGACCCCTGCCACCAAACCCCCAAGGCTGGCCAATACCAACGGCCAACGCCGTTCCAGAGTATCCACCATCTTTGAATACCGATTTTTTTGAACGATCCGTTCCAGGGAGGATACCGCTGCGTGGTCTTCTGTTTCGAGCCGAGCCCCGTCGGCAAAGTCGATGATCCGGGTCGTTTGCCCCAATGCGGACACGATATTAAACCCATCCGGTAGTACTTCCACATGAAGCCGGTCCGCTTCAGACCGGACAGAAAGTGCCGCACCGGTATACGAAACCGATACGGGCCTTCCGGCTGATGCTTTCCCGTCAAAATAGGTGCCTGAGAAGTGAATCATAGACTGCTTTCAAGATCGAAGAAATCGGTAGCGGCTTCTCCCAGCGCGCCCACGTCAACTTCGTCTTCGGAGACAAACTCTTCCAGATTGCCCGGAGTGAGAATGGCGATATTGGACAGGATGTAACGTGTTCTCCGAATTTTCGCCCATGGGATCAAGAGCCCCGCCGAGAGGACGATGGCAACGATATTTGTCAGGCGAATCCATATCAACTCATCGGCCTTGATCCCGCTCTCGAACCGCACCTGACCCAGACGGCTGTGGTTAAAGCAGTAGTTGTTCAGCTTCGCATATACAAACTGCTGCACCGCGCTGGCGGATAACAGGAACAGCGCGTTCATTAAAAGTCCGATATAGAAAAATAGTTTCGGAGGGCTGTCTACAGCCCCACCCACCTCTCTCGTGAAAATGGCAGAGCCGGTTAGCACGAACATAAAGAAAAATATGGCCGTGGCCACCAGTATGATCATCAGGATGGAAGCCAAGACATAATATTTGTAAAACACGCCGGGCTTGGCTTCGAAGTCAACATCAGAGGTGCCGTACCCCAGATGTCCAAAGAAAAACTTCTTCTTGAGATATCCCCAGAACGGAAACACCACGCCAAGAGTCAGCGGGATTAAAAGGGGAAAGAGAAAATAAGTCTTGTAACTTTCCTTCAGCGATCCGGCAAACCGGAATCGGATATTCCGATAAATCGAATTTCGAGCAAAAAAACGGAGCGATTTCTAGATTAGAAAGGGCAGTACAATGTACCCGAGAAGAAAAATGGCTCCCATCAACTCAGGTTTGTACGAACGGGCAAAAAAATAGCACGCCAATCCGATGCCGAGGATAAGGTTCCCTTTGAGAATGGCCGCGGGTGACGCCGCATAGTCAAAGCTATGACCGGCCAGACGGGTGCTGGCGTAGAGATATCGCCGGGTCCGAACTTTGGCCCAGGCGGCGTATATCCCGCCGGTAATCACCGTTAAAAACAGATTAACGATCCAGATTCTGAAAAATTCATTGGCCTGGCCTGTAAATTTGAGCGGGTAGCGATTCTCTCCCCCCGGTTCCGGGTCCACCCCAGGCACCGGGACATCGCCGGACGGTGATATGTTTTTTTGGTATCGAAGCAGATCCCCGCATTTGGGGCAGTGCACCTGAACCTCGCCGATTTGGGTGCCCGTTTGAGTGAAGCCGCATTTTCGACAAAAAAACCGGTCCATTTGAAGCCCTTACGGAGAATCGTGCTGGGGAAAATTCCCGGACAGCTATTATTGCACGTTCTGTGCCGGGGGCGGCAACAAGCCATTGTAGGGGGTATCTTGCTGTAATTAAAAAATAAATTGCTCTGCCTAAACGTCTTTTAGTCTCCAACGGGGTGGTAGGGTGCACAAATAAATGTGCGGGCCGGGGACAATATTGTCCCTTCGGGGGTCATTTTGTTCACGCGTTTTTCTGGATGTCACCCATGTGGAACTCAAAGTGCCCATTTCGAAGATCTCCATAATACCGTTCCATCGTTTCCCGAATAACGGTAAACGCGATATCGGACCAAGGAATCTCATTCTCCCTGAACAACCGCACCTCCAGGCTTTCGTGGCCGGGGCTGAATTCGGCAGAGACCATGTCGGATAGAAACATGAAGTATATTTGACTGACAAACGTAATGTTGAAGACGGCAAACGGGACTAGACCATCCACCCGGCTGCCGGCTTCTTCCAGGGTTTCGCGCCGGGCGCCTTCTGCCAGGCTCTCTCCCGTTTCAAGAAAGCCGGCCGGCAGGGGCCAGAACCCATAGCGTGGCTCGATGGCCCGGCGACACAGGAGAATTCGATCGCCATATCTGGGGATGGTGCCCACCACCATCTTCGGATTCTGGTAGTGAATGGTTCCGCAGGCATCGCAGACATGTCGGGTCCGATCATCGCCGGACGGAACACGCCGAACAAGAAGATTCGCACAGTGCATACAATAATTCATAGACGGGCACCCTTTTCCCCGATACACCCGAAACACGATTTCACTATTCAAGGAAAATATAGTCTGTGTCCCTCAGGTCGACGGTCTCCTTCTCCACGACGCCGGGGATCTCCGGAAGAATGACGGCGTAAGCCGAGAAGGATCTGTTCTCAAGCTGAGTCGGGGTGCCGCCTTTCCACACGTGGCCGTTTCCGGCAACAACCACGACAATACTACCCGGATTGCTCCGGAGGTAATCGATGGAGTTGATCGCCATAATGTTATCCCAGACAAGCTGCGCTTCACAGAAATACGTAAAATTCATATTTCCGTGACCGTGAGCACCGTATGCCCGCTTAATGAAATCCATGTAGACCTTGTCGACCCGACAGGCCACATCCTTGAGTTTCCCTCTCTGTTCGTCAGACAGTGATTCAAAGCCGGCGCGTGCCACCTGGCTGGTGATTTTCCGGGACACATTGAGGCCCAGCACGGGGATCTTGTTATCCCGTGCATACCGGAGTATCGGCGCATACAGCTACCAATGGTAATTCCAGTTGGCATAGTAGATCTTTTCGAATTCCGTTTCCGGTATTTCCCCGGCGACCCAGCGGTCCAGGTCTTTCTGACTGTCGCTGCGAAACATTTCCATACCCACAGCCACCTTTGCCCCGGTTTCGTGCAGCACCCGTATCACCTCCAGCTGATTAATGTGGTGCCGGGTGTTATTGTGATGTTCGCCCACGAGAACAATTTTCTTGTTTTTCAATTCCGCGGAAACCGCCTGAAGGGAAAGCGACTTCTTTCCGGACAGGTCGTACAACCGGGGACGTTCTACCCGTAATCCTGCGGTGACCGCCGCCGCACTCAATCCAATCAATATGACCATGGCGATACCAATGGAGCTGCTTTTTTTCATTTTGAGTCCTATTCTTTCCAAGAATAAATTAAAGGGGAGGTCGTCACCGGCCAGGTCCCCTTATCCGTATTTTTTCCGTTCCGAAAACCCAGATAGCTGTAACGACCGTAATGGGTCAGTTTCATTGTGGTCCGAACATCCAGCTGGCCCCCCGGCGAGAAAAGAAGAGCGGCCGATCGGTTGTCGCTGACCGGATGCGAAAACACGGCAAACAGGAGGTCCTCGGAGGTGGTGTACCGGTGATCACCGGCACTAAAGCCGGCGCCCTCCAGCTTGACCGGCGCGGGGATGCTGGACACCAGCTTCTGGGTTTTCGGCAGTCCGATAAACACCAGATCATGATCCTTCATCAACCGACGATTCAATCCCGCTTCGGGAATCCAGCCGGCATTTTCCAAGCCTAAGGAGCGAGCCAGCAAGCCGGCGATGTCTTTGGCATCCGGGCCGGCCTGCTCGGTGAGAACCATCAATACTGTATCGGCTCCTTTGACGGAGTTGACTGACTCGGGGATTTCCGAAGGGAACAGTTTTCGGAAGACATCCGCTCCGGGGTCTAGCTGCAGAGACATCGGTTTTACCGGGGACACCAATTCAAAACGGGCCCCCCCTTTCTGCACGAGTAAGGTATGTGCCTTGTTGCCGTCGGCCGAGTTCAGTACAAGATTCAACCGGACCTCAAAGGCGGGAGAACTCTGAACGACGCGCCCCGTCACGACCCATTGCCCGTCCGGACGCTGCCGCCGTGTGACCTCGCCCAAAGTCGGTTGCGGAGCACCTTTCCGAAGCACCCATTGGTTGAAAAACCCATTGAGGCGGCAAGGCGTGCCCTCGCATGTACCCCGGCGTTCGAACGCGACACGGAAATCGTCCCAGGAGGCTTTTTGAAAACGTTTCTCCCTGTAGATATCCCGAAGTGCCTGCCAGAATGCCCGGTCGCCGATGGTTTGGCGAATCATATGAAACACCATAGCTCCCTTGTCGTAGCCGACCACCTTGGAGGGATTGTCCACCCGGCTTCTGCATTCAGCCAATGGAAAATCGTTGCTGCTGTCCACCAGGGTGGCGTAGTTTCGGAGCCACTGATGGCGGTGCTCTGTGGCACTCTGTACGGACGTACGCTCTTTATACAGATAATCCGCCACATAGGATGTCAAACCTTCGCTCCAATTCCCGCCGTTGGCGGCCACCAACACCCCGTTTCCCCACCAGCAGTGGGCAATCTCATGCCCCAAACTGGTGGTTATGATAAACGGCAATCGAAGCACCCGCCCCCCCATTAATGTGTAGGACGGAAAACCATAGCCGGTTGGAAAAAAATTTTCGACCACGGCAAACTTATCAAAGGGATAGGGACCGAACAGCTCTTCGTACATCCGGATGTATCGTTCTACGGCATTTAGATAACGATCCGCGAGGGGATGCGTCTTTTCGAAAAAGTAAGTGGCAATGGATAGGTCCCCCAGATCACGTTCCGTCACCAGATACCGGCCGGCGCTCAGGGCCAGGCCCTCCACGGCCCGTTCGATCTTCCATTCCGAAACCGTCCGTTCACCTTCGGTTCGACGCCCCATGGAGCGACCGGCGGTAACGGCAATCACACCTTCTGGGGCGTCCACCTGAATTCGAAATGTTGCCCGCTCCGAGGGGGTCTGGGGATACCATCCGGACCCGGCCAGAAGAAAGGTACCTGTTCCGGAAACAATGCCGGTGACGCCATACCCCGGGTTGTCGGTATTGACCGGCATTTCCGGGTACGAATCGTTAAAAACGGCAGAATATCGAAGGGTCAGGCGAATCTGGACGTCTCTTAGGGCCTCCGGAACCGCAATTTGTAGCCGGCCCTTTGAAAAATGGTACTGTGCAGGGGATGCGTTGATTTCCACAGCGGTCAGATCGGCATGTTCCGCCAGAAAACAGGTGAAGGTGGGAGAGACGGCCGTGGTCACGATCAGATCGTCTCTGCCGACAAGCCGATTCGCCTCTGGTATCAGCTTGATGTGAAGATCATGGTGGACGTGGGGGATCGAGATGGTTTTCCCGAACACCCGGGGTACGACCACCAGCGAGACGATCACCACCAGCACCAGGATGCCGGTATGTTTTCCAATTGAGCGTGATGTCCGGGAATTAGGAGCCATGGATCTCTTCCTGCCAACGGGCCGATGACGACGTATACCTGATAAAATCTCGTGAAATGGTTTAATGATAAGACGTTTTAAACGTTTTTCCACAACTCCGGAACCGGGCGAATTCAACCCCATGGGGGTACGCGTTGCACCCCAACCGGATAATAGGATCCCTCTGCTAAATGAGTTTCCGCTTGACAGAACAGAGGATTATGACTACTTGAGAATGATTACTATTCGAAAATGCCTATGTTGATTCGGATTCTTTCAGTCATAATGGCGGTGCTGGTTGCCGCATCCCCTGCTGCCCTGGCAGGATTCGGAGGCCTTCCCTGTGAGGACCACCCGTGCTGTTGTCACGGTCCGTCCATATCAGACCACAAGGGCGCCATGGCACAGTTCCGGTCCAACCACGGGTGTTGCTGCCAAACGGACAGCGAGATCCCGTGTACCCTGGCTTCGAATCCGCTTCCCAGCCCATTTGAAGCAGCGCTTTCCTCAACAAGAGCGGACGTTCCCGCTCCGTTCATGTCCGGAAACCTACTTTCGGATTCGATTTCAGCCGTTTCAGGCGATGGAACCGCACAAGTCGTTCAAGGAGGTGGATTCCAAGCCGCCTTGTCCCCCGGCATATCTGTCCCACATGTCATTCCTATGTTGATCCGCCCACACCTATAACCGCCTGTTATACAAAGAAAAATTAAACTCATCCGGGTTTGTTCGGCGTGATCCAGCGATCCGTGCCCTCCGGCACCGTGGATCGTTGACCCCATCCATCAAGCATGAAGGAGAACTATCCATGTCCAAAAGACATAAGGCCAAAATGCATTCCCAAAAAATGAAAAATAAAAAAGCGACGGTTTTGGGTGCTCAGAACAAAAGCAAGGCTCCCCTCATTATTGCGTCAGTGGCGCTTGTACTGCTGATTGGGGGAGCGGTGGCCTATATTGGTCTCGGGAACACGAACACCGTATCTGCGACCGCGTCCCATTCCACTCCTGGGGCGAGCGCGGCAACCCATGTCAGCTATCCGGTCAGCCAGTTCAGCGACGGCAAAGCACGCCACTTCGAGTATAAGGCTTCGGATGGCACCACCGTAAAGTACTTCATTCTCAAAAGTTCCGACGGCATAATTCGGGCGGCATTCGATGCCTGTGATGTCTGCTGGCCGGCCGGAAAAGGCTATTACCAGGAGGGCGACCACATGGTCTGCCGTAATTGCGGCCGTCGGTTTGCATCGGTTCTGGTCAATGAGGTCAAGGGAGGCTGCAATCCGGCTCCGCTGACCCGAACGGTCCAGGGCGACCAGCTTGTTCTCCAGGTGGAGGATATTCTTCTTGGCCGGCAATATTTCAATTTTTCCGGAAAGGCGTAATCGATGAAAATCAAAGACATTGCCCTAAAAAATCTGCTGCGGCGCAAAGGGAAGACCGCTTTTGTTCTGGCGGGCCTTGTCATCGGGGTGGCCACGGTTGTGGCGATCATCAGCTACGTCGATGCCATGACCGCCGATATCAACGAGAAACTTGAAAAGTACGGGGCCAACATCCTCATCGTTCCAAGAACCGACAATCTGGCCCTGTCTTACGGCGGCATCACCCTTGGCGGGGTTTCCTATGAAATGCAGGAAATCCGACAGGCAGAAGTCCTTAAAATCGGATCCATCAAAAATAATAAAAACATTGCGGCCGTCGGCCCCATCGTACTGGGGGGTGTGGACACGGGAGGACGGCGCGTGCTACTGGCCGGTGTCGATTTTGGTGCGGCATGGATCCTCAAACCCTGGTGGAAAGTCTCGGGTGCATATCCCCGGAGCAACCAGGCCCTTCTGGGCTCCGAGGTCGCCCGTGTACTCGGCATCACCACCGGCGGAACAGTCATGGTCGACGGTCGGCCTCTCCCCGTGGCAGGAGTTCTCCAACCGACCGGGTCCCAGGATGACCAGTTGATCTTTACCGATCTGGGCACCGCTCAGGCCATGCTTGGAAAATCCGGCGTGGTTTCCATGGTGGAAGTTGCCGCACTATGCAAAGACTGCCCCATCACCGATATGGTCCGCCAGATCTCCGGCGCCATGCCGATGGCCAAGGTCATGGCCATCCAGAGTGTGGTCAAAGGCCGTATGGAGACCCTTGGACAATTCAAGTTTCCTTTGGCATTTCCGCAGTCATCGTGCTGATCGGTGGCCTGGTGGTTCTGGTTACCCTGATGGGCAGCGTCCGGGAACGGCGACAGGAAATCGGGATCTTTCGTGCCATCGGATTCCGAAAACGCAATGTGATGCAAATCATTTTCCTGGAAGCCGGGATTGTCTCCTTGCTTGCCGGATTGATCGGCTACGGTGTCGGGATTCTAGGGGCGGCTCTGGGGCTACGGCTGCTGAGCGACAGTCATTCCAGCGGTGTCATACTGGATCCAACCCTGGCCGGAAGCGCGCTCCTGGTCGCGGTCATAGTCAGCCTATTGGCCAGCGCCTATCCAGCATTTTTGGCATCCCGCATGGATCCCAACGACGCCCTGAAGGCCATATAGCTTTAAATAGCTCGGAACGCTTGACGGTGCCCGGGCATCACATCCCTTATAAAAACCGGCGTTGCCGTGCCCAATGAAACGGCGACGCCTTATACGGAGACTAAAATGGATTTTATTACAGCCGATCAACTCAACAAAGCATACGGCTCCGGCGATTCCACGGTCATGGCCATCGCAGACGTCAGCTTCAGGATCGACTCCGGTGAATTCGTTGCGGTGATGGGTGAATCCGGAGCCGGAAAGTCAACCCTGCTCTCCATCATGGGTGCCATGAACACGCCCACATCCGGTGTTTATGTGGTCGACGGTATTGATGTCTACGACCTTGGCCATGAGCAGCGGGCTGATTTTCGGAGGGAATTTCTCGGCTTCATATTTCAGAGCTTTCACCTGGTACCCTATCTGAATGTCATGGAGAACGTCATGCTGCCGCTGACCACCATCCGGATGCGGCGGCGAGAAAAAGAGGCCATGGCCATGGAGGCGTTGTCCTGGGTAGGGCTCGAGACAAAGGCCAAACGGCTACCGAACCAGATCTCCGGCGGGGAAAAAGAACGGGTGGCCATTGCCCGCGCCATCGTCAATGATCCGCCGATCCTGCTGGCAGACGAACCCACGAGGAACCTGGACAGCCGCAACACCCAGGAAGTGATGGAGCTGCTCCAGCGTTTGAATGACGCCGGAACGACCATTATCATGGTAACCCACAGTGCCGAATGCGCCGGATATGCCAGACGCCGGCTGGAAATGTCGGATGGCGGTCTGGTTAAGGCGGAGGTCGCCAAACCCATTGAGTCGCCGCAAAAAAAGACCTCTGCGATCCGTGCCGCCGTACGTGCCGCCTAATTGATTTTTAAGAATTCATCCCAATGAAAGGAGAATCATTAATGAAACGCACGATCGTCACATGCGCTGTTCTGATGGTCATTTTCGTTGCAGCCGCTTTGGCGCTATCCACCGACGTCGCTTCCTATGTTACCGGCTCAGATTCCGGAAATCTCTCCAAAGTAGTGCTGAGTGTGGAGGGAATGACCTGTTCGGGCTGTGTGTATATCATTAAATCAAGCCTGGCCGGATTCGAGGGAATCGAAGACATTCAGGTCGATGTGTCCTCCGGAATGGCTTCGGTCACCGTTGACCGTGATAAACTCGGTAACGTCGAGAAGCTCGCCCAAGCGATTACGAATAGTGGCTACAAGGCCACCGTGGCCCGTGTTATCGATGCCGATACAATCCTCCAGGAGCGTCGGACAGCGGATATCAAGGCGAAAACGGCCATCGCATCGGTCGGCGGTCTGGAAATCCCGCGGCCGGATTTTGAAGCAGAATTGGCCCATGCCAGAAGCAGATACGAGGCCGCCTATGGGAAAGGCATTTTTTCAGACCCCCGCGGCGCTCGACTGCTGGACAATTTAAAGTATCAAATTGCCCAGAAGCTCATCAACGAAGGAATACAACTCCAGGAAGTTCAACGGGCCGGTTTTAATCTGAAAGAATCGGCAATCGAACAGGAAATGGACGTGTTTTTAAAGGAAAGGGGCATGAGCCGGAGCACGTTGAGGTCCGCTCTCGAAGAAAACGGGTATCCCTTCGAGTATTTCATGAAGCGATTTAAAAACAGGGTGCTGATCGAAACCTACGTGGATGAAAACGTGATTGCCGGGCTCACCAGCGATTTTGACAAACAGAGCAGATACGCCGACTGGTTCGCCAACGCGCGACTTCTGGCAGAGGTGGTGTACTACGATAAAGACTTGGAACGGCTGGTTCAAACCCAGTCCGCCGGCAGTGGGTGCGGGTTCAGCTGCAGCCGCTAGAACTATTTGATTTTTTATATTAAAAGAATCTTTTTAGCCGCCCTTCGGCGTTGCTCAAGATATCCAGACACACGCAGACAGACACAGACTTTTGAGCCGAGCGACATGCTCGGCTCAAATAAGTCACCGCTTCGCGGAACAAAGAATATACATTTGATAATAGGGCATCGGGAATGGTCGAAATGCCAAACCTGCCCGAAGGGCATCGAGTCAAATAGCCGGCCATGTCGACCGGCTATTGTCTGCGTCCGTCGAACGAACGAAGTGAGTGGGCGGCTAAATAGGAAACGCGATTATCGATACTCTCATATCTGTATGAGCTCGTATTTCCGGGAACCGAGTCCCATTTTCTCGGCATATTCTAACTGAATCGTCCAATCCACCTCCGGATATAGTCCCCGAAATTGGTCCTCTCCCGGTCCGGTGTTGACAGCCATGCAACTGTCCGGCAATGCCGGTTCCTGATTGACCAGATCGACCGAGGCCTGATCGATGGCCACCGGATCAATGGAGGCGACAACCCCGATATTTTTAACGATCGGTGTATCATTCATGGAAACGCGATCACATGCCGGAGACACATCCGTAATAAAATTCATAAACATGGCCTTTTCCGCTTTATGCGTTAAAACACCCATGGTGTATTCGACCATGTTCTCCATGAAGACCGGTATCGACTGGTTCCATTGAACCTGCACCGCTTCGTTCGGGCATATCAGAATACACTCCCCACATCCGATACAGCGCTCCCCGTCGATCTCGGCACATGCGTCATCCACTACGATGGCATCCTGGGAACAATGCCCGGCGCATTCCCCGCAGGCGATACATTTCTCCGCTTCTATCTTCGGGGCCACCGAGGAATGCTGAATCAATTTCCCTTTCCGTGAGGCACAGCCCATACCGACATTCTTCAAGGTCCCGCCAAATCCGGAAAGCTCGTGACCTTTAAAATGGGCAACAGAGATCAGGGCGTCCGCTTCGACAATGTCGGTTCCGATGTAGACTTCCGACTGCCGTCGTCCTTCCACGGCTACAGCAGACTCAGATTTTCCGCGGAGTCCATCGGCGATGATCAACGGTGCATCTACCACTGAAAAGGCAAATCCGTTGCGCGTAGCCGTTTCCAGATGGTGCACAGAATCCCCGCGGGTTCCCGCATATAGCGTGTTGGCATCGGTTAAAAAGGGGACCCCTCCGGCGGACTTGATGCATTCCACCAGCTTCCGGATGTACACCGGTCGGATGAAAGCGGTATTGCCTCGTTCACCGAAATGGATCTTGACCGCAGTCAAATCACGATCGTTGATGATCCGAGAAATTCCGGCGGCTTCCAGCAGACGTTCGAGTTTTTGTACAAAATTTTCCTTTACCGTCGCTCTGAAATCGATAAAGTAGACATCGCTGGCCATGGTTCCTCTCTTTCGGATGGTGTTTTGAGTCCGTTCCTATCAAATTCCGGGATCGGGCTGCAACCAGGGATTGAGCATGATACGCCTTACCGACAAACTGCGACAGTTGGAAACCCTTTACCGTTTGTACGAGGAGCTCACCGCGGAGATGGAGGTGGCTTGCGCCAAAGGATGCGCGGAGTGCTGCACCCGAAACGTCGTCCTCACCACCCTTGAAGGATACCGCCTGGCAGAACACCTTGCCGAGAATCAACCAGACATCTTTGAAACCCTCCGAGCCGAAATCGAATCCCCCCGATTCATCCCGAAAATGACCACCAATCGCCTGGTAAAATTCTGCCGAGAGGGACGGGAACCCCCGGCAGAGGTCATGGCCCCGTCTGACACACGCTTTTCGATGCTATCCGGATCCGTATGCGCCGTGTATCCGTTCCGGCCCTTTGGATGCCGATGCATGATTTCACAGACCCGATGCGCCGATACCGGGCATGCAAAAATGGACGATTTTACCGTCACCGTAAATACGGTTTTCCTTCAATTCATCGAGCACATCGACGCCGAGGGCTGCTCCGGCAATCTACTCGACATCCTCCTTCTTTTTGAATCGGAATCCAGTCGTCGTCGGTATCGGCAGGGGCAACACATCTGTTCCGCCCCGAGCCTTATCGCCAACACTCCGATTCCGATGGTGATGATTCCCTCGGAACACCAAAGGCGTCTGGGCCCCTGGATCCCCGTAATTCAAAGGGCACTGATCCCACGGTCGCCCTCGGCCAACGGCAGCATTTAGGAACCTGTATTCGTTGGGTGACAACGGGATCGGTGGTTTTTGACCTATTCGCGACAATACGGTATACTGAAATGTTTCCATATAAGGATTCCGGCACATCTATTGAATGCGATTTCTACAATAAATTCTAATAAATAGATCAGCCATGACCATCGAACAAAAAAAGACCGTGTTTTGGTGGACAATCACCCGGTGTTGTTAAAATTCGCGGCCGATCTGCTTAAAAAAAATAATTACCGGGTCAAGACCGCCAACGACGGTCTTGCGGCGCTGGACATGCTTAAGGAGTTTCAGCCGGATTATATTTTTATTGACCTGATCATGCCCAATATCGACGGCTCCTCTCTTTGCCGCATCCTTCGCAGAAAGCCAGAACTACAGAACGTTCCGATATTCGTCCTGTCCGCCATCGCCGCCGAAGAGGCGAGCAATATTGAAGAATTGGGGGTGGATGCCTGCATCGCCAAAGGCCCCCTCACCGAGATGGGAGAGAATATTCTCACTGCGTTGGATCTCGCGGACAGTCTCAAGCGTTCGGAGATTGAAATGCCGGTGCTCGGGCTGGAAAATCTTTACCCACGCGGTATCACGGAGGAGCTTCTGGTCATCAAGCGGCATTTTGAAATTATGCTGGAAAGCATCTCCGACGGAATCCTTGAAGTCAGTGAGGACGGTCGCGTCATATTCGCAAATTCCGCTGCATCAAAGTATTTTTCCCTCAGCCGCGAAAGGCTTTTGGGCGGCCCATTCATTGAGCTGTTCACCGAGAAAAATCAGCCCCTGGTGTCTGCCATCCTTTCTGGCGATCCGGCGGCTTCCACTTCGGAGGCGCCACTGACGCAATTCGAGCAGAATGGAAAATATATCAACATGAAAGCCATCTCGGTGGGACATTCCGGAGGGGAAAAAATCGTTGTGTTAAACGACGTCAGCGAATACGAAAAGGCCCGTCTGGCGATTGTTGAAGCCAATAAGGAACTGGAAATTCTAGCCCGAATGGATGGCTTGACGTAAGTCGCCAATCGACGGGCATTTGACGATCAACTCAATCGAGAATGGCGGCGGATGATCCGGGAACGTGGCGAAATGTGTGTTATGCTATGTGACGTGGATCATTTTAAAACCTTCAATGATCAGCATGGCCATATGGCCGGAGATGAGCTCCTTCGCGCGATCGCCCAGGCCGTCGCTACGAATGCGAAACGTCCGGGTGATCTGGCGGCCCGATACGGGGGAGATGAGTTTGCCCTTATTCTACCGAACACGCCATTGGAGGGGGCTGAACATTTGGCTCAAATGATCCTCGACAAGGCGCGCCATATAGAGTTGTTTGAATCTCCTGCAACCTTAAACGCGTCGGTCACCTTGAGCATCGGCATCTGTCACAGCGTACCGAGCAAAGATCTCTCCCCGGACAAACTCCTATCCGCAGCCGACGCCGCTCTTTATCAGGCAAAGGAAAGCGGAAGAAACCGTATTGTCCCCCACAGCATCTAAGCCCTAGCCCGAACCTTGAGCACCGTTGGGGCGGGTTTCCAAATAATGGAACCATACCGGGAGTGGTTCAGGGATGAAATCGATGTCTCCGCCATCCGCTGTCGCGCGGATCTTGCTGCCTTCCTGAATGTGCCCTTTCAGAATTTCCAGCGACAAGGGATTCTCAATGTACTTCTGAATCGCGCGCTTTAACGGACGGGCACCGTACGCCGGGTCATAGCCTTTCTTGGCCAAGAGCTTCCGGGCGCTGTCTGCCAGTTCAAGTTCAATGTGATGCTTCTCCAGCCGTGCAGCCAACCGCCTCATCTGTATATCGACAATGGCCCCAATCTGGTCCGGCGATAAATTATGGAAGACAATGGTCTCGTCCACGCGGTTTAAAAATTCCGGTTTAAACGTTGCCCGAAGGGCCTCGTTCACCCGGCGCTCCATTTCCTCCCGATCCGTATTGGCCAGTTCATTGATCCACTGAGATCCCACATTGGAGGTCATGATGATAATGGTGTTTTTAAAGTCCACGGTGCGGCCGTGTCCATCGGTCATCCTGCCGTCATCGAGAATCTGGAGCAGGACGTTGAACACCTCCGGATGTGCTTTCTCGATCTCATCAAAAAGCACCACCGTATAGGGCCTGCGTCTGACAGCTTCGGTCAGAAAACCACCTTCCTCGTATCCCACATATCCCGGCGGGGCACCGATGAGTCGAGCGACAGAATGCTTTTCCATGAACTCGGACATGTCGATTCGAACCATGGCCTGCTCACTGTCGAATATAAATTCGGCCAGCGCCTTGGCCAGCTCGGTTTTTCCAACGCCAGTGGGGCCCATGAAAAGAAACGAACCGATGGGACGGTTGGGATCCTGGAGTCCGGAGCGTGCCCGGCGTACCGCATTGGATACCGCCGAAATCGCCTCTTCCTGACCGATCACCCGCTTTCCAATGTAATCTTCCATGCGGACAAGCTTATCCCGCTCGCTTCCCAGCATCCGACTGACCGGAATCCCGGTCCATCGGGAGACGACTTCGGCGACATCCGAGGCATCGACCTCCTCTTTGAGCATTTTTCGATCATCCTGTAACTCGGCCAGCCGAACGTTGGCCTCTTCGAGCTGCTTTTCAAGGTCGGTCAACTGACCATAGCGAATCTCGGCCACCTTTGCCAGAGCTCCCTCCCGCTCGGCTTTTTGGGCTTCGACACCGAGTTGTTCCTGGGTTTCCTTGATGGACCGGATCTTCTGGATCAAATCCTTTTCGTTCTGCCAATGGGCTTTCATCTGGTGGAGATCTTCTTGGAGAGCACCGATCTGCTGTGCCAACTTGTCGAGCCGCTCCCGGGAGGCCGAGTCTTTCTCTTTTCTTAACGCCTCCCGCTCAATCTCTGCCTGGGTGATTCGCCGCTGTATGTCATCGATCTCTGTCGGCAGACTGTCGATTTCAATGCGCAGCTTGGATGCACATTCATCGATCAGATCAATGGCCTTGTCCGGTAGAAAACGATCCGAGATATACCGATTGGACAACGTCGCGGCGGCCACAAGGGCGGAATCCTTGATCCGAACGCCGTGATGCACCTCATACTTTTCCTTGAGCCCGCGAAGTATGGAAATGGTATCCTCCACAGTGGGTTCCGGCGTCAGTACCGGCTGAAATCGCCGCTCCAGGGCAGCGTCTTTTTCGATGTACTTTCTGTATTCGTTCAGAGTGGTAGCGCCCACGCATCGCAGGGTCCCCCTGGCCAGTGCCGGCTTGAGCATATTCGAGGCATCCACCGCCCCCTCTGCAGCGCCGGCCCCAACCAATGTGTGGAGCTCATCGATGAACATAATGATCTCCCCTTCGGAAGATTCTACTTCCTTGATCACGGCCTTCAGGCGGTCCTCGAATTCGCCGCGATATTTGGCTCCCGCGATCAGGGCTCCCATATCCAATGCAACCAATCTTCTGTTTTTTAAAGATTCGGACACATCTCCGGCGACAATCCGTTGCGCCAGCCCTTCGACAATCGCGGTTTTCCCCACACCGGGTTCCCCGATCAGTACCGGGTTGTTTTTGGTACGCCGTGAGAGTACCTGAACGATTCGCCGGATTTCATCATCCCGGCCGATCACCGGATCGAGTTTTCCCAGACGGGCCAGGTGGGTTAAATCTCGACCGAATTTTTCCAACGCATCGTACTTTTCCTCCGGATTCGGGTCGGTAATACGTTGAGACCCCCGTAACTCCATGAGCACTTTCAGGATGCTATCCCGGTTTACGCCTTGCTCTGCCAAGATTTTTGCGGCCGCCCCTTGCTTTTCCTCGGTGACGGCCAACAGGATGTGTTCAATGCTGACGTACTGATCTTTCATCTTTTCGGCTTCGGCAAAGGCTTTTTCGAACACCTCATTGCTACGAGCCGAGATATACACGTCTACCCCTCCGCTCACCTTGGGAAGCTGATCCAGAGCCGTCTCGACGTCCTGGGTCACCCCTTCCGGGGATACGCCCAGCTTCCGCAGAATAGACGCCGTAATCCCCTCTTTGTCCGCGAGCATCCCCGCCAGAAGATGCTCCGGTTCAATCTGCTGGTTGTTTCGCTGTGATGCCAGGGACTGGGCGGTCTGGACCAGTTCCTGGGATTTTATGGTGAATTTATCGAATCTCATCCCGCCCCCATTGCATGAATGTTATAGTTCATTACTTTTTTTACATATACTTAGGAGACAATAATCACTTCACCCCGAGTGTCAATCCAACTGCCTGATATCATGCCATCATTTCAATTCAAAGAGGGCTTCCCATCGATGCAACAGATGGCTTGTGGATAGCCGACCCAAACCGTGGGTTTCCATGAACTCGAATATGTCCAGCCGGTTTTCTTCGGCCCACCATTTCCGCAACTCTTCTCCGACCTGGGGCCGGAACATCCATTCCGACCCGAATCGTTCCTTGAAATGTTCGCGCATCCGGGATTCGGCCATCCACCCTAGCAGATAATCAAGGCAGTAAAACTCGGGCACCAGATCGAAGAGGTGGCTATCGGGTTGATGGTAAAATCCGGTGTGTTGTCTCATGAGATTCGCATAATTTTGTCCGTTTGAAAGAGCCCCTTTTTCAAACATCTCGTATTCCGCCACAAATTTTGCGCAGTACCGGCGGAAGCTGGAAAAGTCCTTAAGCGCCTTATAATACGCAAGGGTTGCGGCATTTTCCTCGGAAAGGCCGACCACCGATGTCAGAAACGGTCTGGTCAAAGCGATGTTCTGAAGTAGAAAAGCGAACGATTCCGACAAATTAAAGGAGACCGAAAGATTGCGATCCGTTAAGGACAGGTCCGGAGACGTATGGGCTGCCGACAGCCCATGTCCCAGTTCGTGCCAGAGGGTTTCCAGATCGATCCAGCCCCCGGTCGGTTTCATGACCAGGTAGATTTCTTCGGGCACTTGAACGATAAAGCTCATGGCTTGAGCGCTCTTTTCAACCTCCGTCCCCATATCCAGTGTCAAACCGTCGATGAACCGGGGATCCATGTCCCAGTGTCGAAAAAACGAAAGATAGTCCTCCAGGGGTGTGGATGGACAAAGCGGATCGAATTCACTGAGCCCCAGAAGGCAAATGGCATCGAAACGGGTCAGTTCGGAAAGGGAAAGCCCAAAACGGTTCTGGCTCCATGTTTCCATCGCGTTAAAATAAAGGCTTTCCGAATCTTTCAAAAATCGTTTGATCCGGTCATAAAAACGGGGATAATCGATGCCTTTCTTTTTCTGGCAATAGTCGAGGTATGAGTCGATGTTGAAATCAGATTTCAACAGTGCCAGCAATTCGTTCCAATAATTTAACACGAACGGCTTGAGAAACTTGCACAGAGCGGTTATTTCCTTCTGGAGCTCCAATCGCTCGGTACGGGTGCTCGATTTCTGGCACCAGGGAATCACCTCCCGAAAACGGATCCTCTGGCCGTTGACGTGGGCCACCGCGGAGCTGCTCCACGCCCGATACTCGGCATCATGGGAATAGAGATGGTGCTGGAGATAGTGGTCCATAAATGCGAACTTGAGCCGATGCTGGTCACTTCCGTCTTCCATGGCAACAAGTCGGTCCAGCGTGTCCTTGGTCAGGAAATCTTCAACATCAGCATAGAGCCGATACCCGTCAAACAGAGGTTTTTTACCCTTCCATAATGAAAGGGCGGTCAGCCCCACCCGGCAATTGAGGTGATGGAGAATATCGGCGAAATCCGACAGTCTTGGTGGTGGTTTAGGGGGCATAGCGATACCCTTTCCGGGCATGGTGTGAATGTCAGGATACCGCCGATTCCGGAAGCCATTGATGAAAGTTCGGATAATTGCGGAGGCTTTCATACAAGGCGATACCGGCGGCAGTGGAGAGATTCAGGGACCGGATATTCCGACGGATCGGGATGTGATAAATCCCATCCGGATCTGCCGATAGAATGTCGATGGGTAGACCATGGGTTTCTGAACCGAATATCAGAAACATCCGGGGCTGAGAGGAAATATCCCAGAAGTTGCGGCCACCCCGCTTCGAAAATAGAGCGACCTCTGCCGCTCGAGGGGCAACGGCCTCTTGAAACGTGGTGAAATCCTCCCATACAGAAACCTGGACGTCCGTCCAATAATCGAGTCCGGCCCGTTTCACCTCTCTGCTCTCCAGTGAAAATCCCAAGGGTTCAATCAGGTGGAGGTTAGCGCCAATACCCAGACAGGTTCGACCGATATTCCCTGTGTTCCAGTGTGTTTCCGGCGCGACCAGCACAACATGCCGTTCCGGAGTCCGGTTTTCCTTTGGATGTTTATTTCCCGTCAATTTCTGTATCCGGTACGTCGTTATGACAATATCAAGGGATACACACCGTGAGTTACTGGAATAGCCCAGTAAAGACGATAACACCTTGATGTTATGCCTGATCAGCCCTCAGCTGAAAAGAGTTCATGCAATGTTCGGGTTAAACATGCTTACCGCAATACGGGCAATACGCATATTTCACTTTCAAATCGCCCCCGCAATGGGAGCATTTAAGAGCCCCTGAGGGGTGTTCGGTGGCTTCGTCAAAGGGCTGCCCCCCGGACATGGTTTGACAATTCCGGCAAAGTAGGGTGGGTTCCCCTCTTTTGACTGGAAACAGCGGAATGAAAAACAGATTGAGGTAGTGATCGATCCGCGTCGGATAGGCCTGGTTGAGGCCGCACTGGGGACAACGCCTGGGGTTCTCGTCCAGGGTTTTCACCTTTGGGGAAATGCCGCCGATTATGAAAAACATTGTTTACGTCACCGTGTTTCAAAGAGTCCATTCACTTTTCAGGATAGTTCTTGAACCCGACAATGGCAATCCACGTTTCGGCCGATCCGGAACCCGGCCGGAAACGGGACCATGGGCCTATTTAGGCGGTGTTGAGATAGGCTCTACAATGCCCGGGGTTTACAAACGATCTCCCGAATCTGCATATCAAACAGGGCTGACTGGTTGGCCGGTTTTAGTATTAAGGCGGTGTCGGCACCTTTTCCCGAACCCCCTATGGCAACAACGTCGTTTCCGGACAGTGCTCCGGCATCGGCGGCCATGATGGAAACCTCCACAGCCACTTTGGTGCCCTGCCCGAACAACCGCAGCGTATCGGCAATCAACAGAACCGGAAAGCTTCCCCCGTATTTCTTAAACAGTGATCGCTCCACCCCGGAGAGGGCGTGGGTGGCGGAAATAACCGTCGCGCCTTTGGATTCCAGATCCGCACGGGTGGCGTCGGGCATGACCTTTTGGAAGGGCTCCCGGAATCCACAGTGATAGGTCACCACAGCGACCGCAAATCCGCCGAATATTTCCAGAGCGCGATAGGCGGTGGCACCCGTTGTCGAGGCCACGACCACCTCATCCAGTCCCAGTTGATGACCCCGTTCAAAAGCCCGAATCAGGGTCTCTTCGGTGTTTAATTTTCCCGGCTCATTAAAATACATTGGGCAAATCTCCTTCGAATGATATAATGAATTAATTTAAAACGTTTGTCACGGGCCACGCCATGGCCGGCCATATAGAGAACCCTTTTAACAGTTCTGAAAGAACATACAATACGAGAATTCGGGTCATGGGATGATCATCGATATCCACACCCATATATTTCCGAGCCGAATCCGGAAAAATCGGCAGCAATATTTCCCGACCGAATCAGCATTCAAACTGCTATACGAATCCCCGAAATCTTCTCTGGTCAGTGCAGAGGAAACCGTCGGGATGATGGATGCTGAAGGCGTGGATCGTTCGGTGGTGTTTGGATTCCCCTGGCGTGACATCCGCGTTGCCAGAGAAGGCAATGACTACGTCCTGGAATCGATTCATCGATACCCGGATAGACTGGTCGGTTTCTGTTGCCTCGATCCGGCCGTCAAGGATGCTGAAAAAGAGGTGGAACGCTGTCTGGACGGAGGACTCTCCGGCGTTGGCGAATTGGCATTCTATGAGTCCGGAATGGATGCCCGCGCCCTGGATCGGTTGGCACCGATTATGGAACTCTGTCAGGACAGGGACGTACCGGTGATGGTTCACACCAATGAGCCGGTAGGGCATCAGTACCCCGGTAAAACCCCGAACACCCTGGCCCAGATCTATCGACTGGTTACCCGCTTCCCGAACAATTCGATCATCCTGGCACACTGGGGTGGCGGAGTGTTCTTTTACTATCTTCTCCGAAAAGAAGTGAAAGAAGCGCTTGGCAATGCCTATTTCGATACAGCCGCTTCCCCATTTCTCTACAATCCGGCCATATACAATATGGCCATACAGATCATGGGGGCCGATAAAATCCTTTTCGGAACGGATTTCCCGCTACTTAAGCCGTCCCGATATTTCAAGGAATTTAAAACTGCCGGATTGTCCGATTCGGACAAGCGAAAAATTTGCGGCGGCAATGCGAAACATCTATTGGGAATCCGATCATAACAGGAGCTGCGAGCGTGCAGGACAGTCTATTTCAATCGTTGTCATCCATTCCACGGAGCCGGATGCGGGCTCTGTGGGATCAGGCAAAACACCACGATTTTGCAGATTTGGCCGAGAATGAACGGGAAGTACTCCTGATCATGATCGACCATGATCAAGAATACTTCGAAATGTTCGAACAGGCCGATAGGGACGGCCGGTTTGTCTCCGATGGCGAGGTTGATCCGTATATCCACGTGATCCTGCATCACATTATTGAGCGGCAGGTCGAGAAGCGGGAGCCGGTAGAATCGCATCGGTTCTACTATGCGATGCGAGAACGCGGCTGCACCCATCATGAGGCGATTCATCTGACCATGCTGATCTTTGCTGAATTTGCTTTCAATATGCTACATGATGACGTCCCCTTTGATGATAACGCGTCTACGAACCTGTTGGGTGAATTAACGGACCGGAACCCGGACCAAATTCAATCCTTTGTGGAACAGGCTTTTTCCGGATGACATACCCCATATGAATCGAGTCAGGGTGATCCCTTAATAAGGAGGGTCCATGTTTTCCTGGTCGCGTGAAACCTATATACGAGCCTACCGGTTTGCCGCGGAGGCTCATTATGGCCAGAAAATTCCGGGTACGGATCGCCCGTATATCGTTCATTCGGCCATGGTCGCCATGGAAATCATCACCGTACTATCCAATGAGCCCGGCTGGAACGGCAATTTGGCCATTCAGTGCGCACTGCTGCACGATGTGCTGGAGGACACGGGCATTTCCTACGAGCAGATCGAATCCCATTTCGGCCGAGATGTGGCTGACGGTGTACAGGCGCTAAGCCACGATATTGACATCAAAGATCGGAATCAGCGGGTGATTGATGCGGTCCGAAGGATTCGGACGCAACCATGGAAGGTCTGGATGGTCAAGCTGGCCGATCGCATCGTGAATCTTCTACCCCCGCCACCCCATTGGACCGGGGAAAAAATCTCCGAGTATCGAAACGAAGCCAAATTCATCCTGCGAAACCTCGGTAAGGCCAATCCGTTCCTCTCACGACGTCTTTCCCGCAGGATCGCCAATTACCCTCCCGGACGACTTCCGGACATGCAAGAATAAATAGTCGTCAAGAGTTGATTTCTTCATTAAATAAAATTATTTGATATAAATAATTTTCCCTGATGATAAGGAGTCTATCCATGGGTAATCCATTCATGCTCCGTGTCT
>Ga0056120_1000010_pt1 | contig 36442 bp, 30 predicted proteins | sample WorMettaBAHAMAS2_FD_71121 | JGI IMG/M metagenome (GOLD analysis project Ga0056120, IMG submission 71121) | Marine gutless worms symbiont microbial communities from Max Planck institute for Marine Microbiology, Germany - Olavius tantulus BAHAMAS.2 ...
TTTTGAGATCTATTTTTGCAACCAGAAGATTGCGCAACTAAATGTAAAAGAACAATGAAACACGAAAAGTGTTACCTATGTCTCCGAACACGTGTCACCCTTGTCCCCGGTCCGTACATACGCAAGGGTATAGGTCGGGACCGGCCGCAGGGTTTTTTTGGACCAATTGTTCGCATTGTACTTGGGTTGGAAGAATTCCGACACCGGGATGATGCCCGTTCCGTTCCGAAATACGCTTTCCGACCGGTACCATGGGTAGTCATAATCAGACTCATGGACTTCAAAGGGATAGGGCGCTGAAAAAATTCTCCCCGAAAAACGGTCGGACTGAAGACCAACGAGAAGATGTTCACCCGACGGATCCGGGCCAATGATCCGGTGCAGATCTTCCCATGTCAGCGGATTTCGGACAATTCCTTCCCGGAGCGGCAGATCGGGGATTTTAATCGGCAAATCGGCAGCGGCGACCGCCGTGTAAAGCATCGACAACCCCATCCAGCAGATGACACCTATACGATTGAGAAAAGTTATGTTCATTGACAACTCCGTTTTATAGAGGCGTTCATCGGTCGGGAAACCTATAGGCGCTTCAATTGCTCGGAGCCTTAAGGAACCACTTTTAAACAAAGCAGAATACGAAAAACACAGAAAGGTTATACTTGAATGAACATCAAACTAAGCATACATTGACCCAAATGAAAACCTGCAAGGAGACTCCATGAGCACCGAGCGTCCACGAGCAACCGTTTCTCAAATACTTCTGACCGTCGCCGCATTCGTCATTATTGTGGCCGGGATGCAAGCCGCCAGTTCCCTGCTGGTGCCGTTTCTTCTGGCAGCCTTTATCGCCATCACCTGTACGCCGATCATGGCGTGGTTGAAACGTCGGGGGGCACCTTCCTGGCTGGCCCTCGTCGTTGTCATTTTCGGGGTTCTCCTCATCGGATTTCTATTCTCCGCATTCATTGTTTCCTCGGTCAACGAGTTTACCAAAGACCTGCCCGCCTACCAGGATGCCCTGGGCGGCCAGATCTCCGAACTGGTGAAATTCCTGAATAGCATCGGCATGGAGATTTCGGCGAGCACCGTGACGGAATTTTTGGATCCCGGCGCGGCCATGAATATCGTCGCCACCGGACTGAACAGCCTTCGTACGGTGCTGACCAATGGTTTTCTGATTTTGATGACCGTGGTCTTTATGCTCATGGAGGCATCGGGCCTGCCGACCAAACTCATGGCGATACTGGGTGGTTCGGAAGACGCCCTCCATCCCTTTAAAAGCTTCATCGAAAACGTCAAGCAATACATGGCCATCAAAACCTGGATCAGCCTCGGGACCGGAATTTTAGCTGTAATATGGTTGATGGTGATGGGGGTGTCCTATGCCATGCTCTGGGGGATGCTGGCGTTTTTTCTGAACTATATCCCTAACATCGGCTCCATCATCGCTGCTATTCCAGCGGTTATTCTGGCTCTGGTTCAGTTTGGTATCGTCAAGGCCGCCATTGTCGGCATGGGTTATCTGGTCATCAACACCCTCATGGGCAGCTTTATCGAGCCCCGTTTCATGGGCAAAGAATTGGGGCTGTCCACATTGGTGGTCTTCATGTCACTGCTGTTCTGGGGCTGGGTCTTGGGGCCGGTCGGGATGCTCCTGTCGGTTCCGCTGACGATGATGGCCAAAATCGCCCTGGACAATCGGGAGGAAACCCGCTGGATCGCCATCCTTCTCGGGCCGAACCCGTGTTCTCTAAAACTACAGAAAACCGACCCGATTGCGGATGGAGCCTCCCAAGGAGCCTCCCGCGAAGATAACAGCCGGTAACGCCTTCCCTTTGATCCGACGGCCAAACTGTAACATTGGCAGTCGTTCGAGATGTGGCTTGCGCCCATGCACGTTTTACTGATCAATCCATACTACCCCATCTCCGAAACCCCTTCGCCTCCGCTGGGCCTGGCATGTCTAGCCGGTGCATTGGAACGGGCCGGTGTGGACGTCCGGGTACTCGACTTCGTGGTGACGCCCTATTCTTCTGAAGTGCTGAAAGAAGTCCTCGATTCCGTTGCACCGGAGTTGGTGGGTGTCACTAGCGTCACCATGACGTTTGACGATGCGATCTCTATTGTTAAAGATGTCCGAATTCTACGGCCCGAGGCGCGTACCGTTATGGGTGGCCCCCATGTAACGTTCCGTGCCGTGCCGACCCTGAATCAATTCCCGGAACTGGACTTCGTTGTCTGCGGAGATGGGGAAACGGCCACTGTTCAGTTGGCCGAGACCGTGTCGAAAGGCCATGGATGGGAGACCATCCCCGGGTTGGTCTATCGTGACGGAACGGACATCGTTGCCAACCCCGGAAACAACCGCCCACCCGATCAGAACGGGTTACCAACCCCGGCACGGCATCACCTGATGCTGGGCCGATATCGTGCCCTGGGGCTTCCGATCAGCATGATCACCAGCCGAGGTTGCCCCCATCAATGCATTTTCTGCGTGGGACACCGGATGACGGGTCGGGGTGTACGCTACCGCCGTCCCGGCGCCGTCGTCGATGAACTGGAAGCCCTGAGCCGCCTCGGATTTCACCAGATCAACCTCGCCGACGATCTGTTTACCGCCAACCGGAGCCATTGCAGAGCGGTCTGCCGGGAAATCGTCCGAAGAGGGTTCACGCCGGCCTGGACCGCCTTTGCCCGGGTGGATTCGGTGACCCGGGAGTTACTGGAGGAAATGAAATCCGCCGGCTGCCACACGATCAGCTTCGGTGTGGAATCGGCGAATTCCGAAATTTTGAAAACCGTTCGCAAAGGCATCACACGGAGCCAGGCGCTCCGGGCGGTTCAGGCATGTATTGACGTGGGGATTACGCCACAGGTGTCCTTTATCCTGGGACTTCCCGGGGAAACACCGGAGACCATGGGCCAAACCATTGACTTTGGAAAACAACTGAAATCCATGGGAGCCCTTCATGGATTTCATCTGCTGGCCCCATTTCCAGGTACCGAGGTGCGCCATAAGGCGCGGGACTTCGGCATCCGCCTTCTGCATAGCAATTGGCGTCATTACCATGCCAATCGAGCCGTGGCCGAGACGCCGGAGGTCACGAGGCGCATGTTGGACGACTTTATTATCGAATGGGAAGCCAAATTTGACGAGTACCTTGGCGATATCCAACAGAAAATGGCCGCCGGCAACGCCTCGACTGAGGAGGCGTGGCAGCTCATCCGTTTGGAGCATACGGTCATTCTCTACGAACTCATGATGGGCCGGTCCATCGAAAAGTACGGGACATGGCGAAACGGTATCGGTCCGATCAAGCCCGAGGCGGCATTGGACGGACTGGCCCAGCGCATCGGACCCGGGGACAACTTCACCACGACCCAGCTTTTCGATACCCTGACCTTTGCGTATAATGGCGGGAACCTCGATTACCGTAGCGAAGACGGTGCGATTCGCTGGGAATGGGTAGATTATTTGTAAGGGCTGTGTTTTGTGTGTGGTACTTGGCGCCTGGAATTGGAGACGGGGTGCAGGATGCACGATAAGGTGCTGGAGTCCGTGGATTCGAACAGACTCTGACAACGATAGGGGAATCCGATGATGCAAACGAGCAGGTTAAGCATTTACGGTATGGTTCTGGCTTTCATGATGCTGGCGGCGTGCAGCGATGATGCCAGGACGTATCGGCTGGGAGCATCAAGTTATGAACCGACCTATATCGAATTAAGCAAGGCACTGCAGGCAGAGCTGCATCTACGCGGTGATGTGAACCTGGATATCATCGAGACCGAAGGCTCCGTGGACAGCCTGAAGAAACTCCAGGCCGGCAAATTGGACTTCGCGCTGGTACAGGGTGGGTTTATTTTTGATGATACCGGACTGCTGTCCGTCGCCGCGGTGGGTACCGAGTACCTTCATATCATCGTGCCGGCGGCGTCGGATATCCGGGATCTGTCGGATTTGGCCGGCAAGCGCATTGCCACGGGGGTTGCGGGCACCGGGTCTCGTATGATCGTTGAGCATATCATTGAAGCCGCGCGTTTCGACCCTCAGATTCAATTGTTTTCGACTAAGAATGAATCGTATCACCAGCAGATTATCAAAGACGATACTGATGCTGCGGTGTTTGTCACCGACCTGCGTTGGGACCTCGGGCCGGAGCTCATAAAAGGCAGCTACCGTTTGGTGGGCGTGCGATCATCGGACGCCTTGGCGGTTAGACTGATGGATATGGATTCAGGAATCACTCCCCAGGGCGTCTATGGAAAAAATCTCTCCTTTCCATCAACGTCCATTCCAACACTGACGGTCCGGACACATCTGCTGGTTCGGGAAAACATTCCTGATCGTATCGTTACAAACCTTACCGAGACATTGTTCGACTACCACGTCCGACGGGACGCACGACTGACCGAATTGACGGAAATCGATGCCCGGTCGGGAGCAAAACTTTCACTACACCCCGCAGCAGAGAATTTCTACTCGCGACATGAACCGATAACCTCGGATGAATTCGAGATCGCCGGTGTTCTCCTGGCGACCCTCATTGCCAGCATAGGTGCCATCAACTTCCTTTGGGAATGGTATAACGCACGCCGGCAGGCCAGGATAGAAAAACAGCTTGTCGAAACATTGCATGAAAATGGTCAAAACACATCATAAGCGTCCATTCATGGGTTCGCTTTAGACAATAAGTTGGCTGAAGGAATGTCGAAACTCAATGGGATCGCCAATCTATAGCGATTTCAGCTATAGACATATCTTAAGGGAACAACAAAAGGAGAATATCCATGGGAAAACATATTCTGTTTCTGTTGAAACCCGGGTTCAAGGCAACCGAGGGCGGTCCCTTCTACTGCCCGGATTCCGCCGGTGTAGAAGGCTTTCTAAAATACGAACCGACCATTGAGGATCTGGTTGAAGTCAAACGGATTGACTTTTCTCAGCCTCGCCAAGAAGTCATCGACCTGGCTGGAACGGCCAATCAAGGCTGTCCCGTACTGGTGATTGATACGAATAGTGGTGTCCCGGAAGAGGCCAATGTCAGTGAGGAGACCGGAAGGGCCTTTATTTCCGACCCAATTCAGATATGCAACTTTTTGGGCCGTCAATTTGGGGTGGCCAGACCCCATCCATAGTTTGCTCAGAATTCCCGTCGATCATCAATTCTGACGAAAGCACGTGTGACCTCTCCGTTGCTCAAGGATGAGGTCGTTGCAGGAAGACGGTCCGCCTGAACCTGCCCATTACTGTCCTGTGGATGAATGATGACCCGTTTGGTCGTAAAACGATTCGAAACAGTATGTTGCATCGCCGCGATTGCCGCCGCATGCTTCTTCGTACCGTCTTTTTTAACCGAGTTTGTTTACGGACTCACTCTCCCGTTAGAAAAAGCCGGGTATGCATACCTGGGCAAATGGGTCATTACCATTCCGGTGTTTATTCAAATGGTCATCCTATCTGCGTGTCAATTTGCCCTTGGGGGAATCTTGTTGAAACCAAACAAGGGCCTGTATGGTATTCTTTGTTCACTGCCGGCGGTGGCCTTATTTGCCTTCACAGCCATGGGAAAATTTCAGATTTACATTTGGCTGTCGCTCGCCGCAGGCCTGGTGCTCTTCTATTTTTCGGCCCAATTAAGTGGCAGGGTCTTCGAGCCCCTGAAGTCACCCATTATATCATTTAACTGGCCGAACGATTCATTAACATTGGACCATGACACACCGGCGTATTGGGTTGTGTATTTCAACCTTCTGATCGTCGCCTATGTCTGGGTAACGCCTCTGTTTATGAGAAAATTGATAGTTCAATCAACAAGCACTGGTTTCACTGCATTGTTGGGACTGGGATCCCTTTTCTATTTTCTTATTTTAATCCTGATTCGAAAAGAAAACCTCTTCGGGTGCGTTATTTATATTGCCCTGTACATACCGTTGTTTGTTTTGGGAGAAGGCACCCCACGCGTGTCCGCCTGGCTTTTCTTCCTGATCACCGTAACCCTGTTTGCATTGAACCGGAAGCAGCTGACGTGGATATAGCTGTCGTTGGCGGCGATGATTTCGGGGGTTGCCTCGGGGTATTGCCGAAAGGCGATATGGATGATGCCTTATGGGATCATCTGGAAGATGATGGAGACGACGGAATGATATTGGTTCACCAGAACCAATTATTTATATGAAATAACTACACAGGGCGCCATTATGAATGGATGTGGCCCGGCATCCAGCGTCAAAACATCCGGATAGGGTCCTGGTCGGTGATGGGGTGAGCGACGTCTGGCGTTCTGACAAGAATGGGGCCCTACTTGCTCTGGAGGAGGCGGCCGTTTTATGGCGCGGGTCTCTGACCCGGTGAACCGCCGTCTTCGGAATCGATTTCTACCGTTCGCAGGTCTACGCGAACAGGGTAGTTTAAACGCTTTTGAAGCTCTGCTTGTATGGTCCAACCGTTTGCTGAAATCCGATAGAGGGACGTATCGGACGATGTTACAAAGCTGACATGCATTTTCCCCATTTCTTTCACCACCCTGACTTCCGTACCGGGAAGTACCGAATCCTTGAGCATAAAACGAACCACATTCTTCCCGCTAAGGGTCGAATCCGAGGTCAAAATCCGGTCGACAATCTCTTGGACGACGTCCGTGACCGAAAGCGCTTCCAGTGCACTGGGATTTTGCGGACCGCGAGTGGTTTCGGCAGAAACCGTCGTGATCACCACGACCAGGGACAGGCATGAAAGAAAAAGATACCGTAACATATTATCCCTTCCCTTCCTTTGATATATGGTAATCCCGTCCGGGGGGAACTCAGGTAAATACGTTCTGAATAAAACTTATCCAACCCGACCAACGGAGTCAAATCAAAACCCACTGCGGCAACCCACCATGATTTTGGTCGCCAGCTTAGCCGCGGTGTACTCGGACACCCTATTTCCTTCAATTTTAGCCAGTTCGGTGATGTCCGCCGCCACCACCCGACGATCTTTGCCAAGACATTGGATCAGGCGAACCGCCTGGCGGTAGGACAGCCCTCCGGGCTCCGGTGTTCCGGTTCCGGGAATCACCGAAGGATCCAGACCATCCAGATCGAGGGTCAGATAAACCCTTTCCGGGAGTCGTTCGATGACCGGATCGATCCAGGAATCGTCGAATGGATCCATATCATGGGCATACACCGGTGTGATCCGGTAGTCGTCCATGGCATGATACTCCTCCGATGAAAAGGATCGAATCCCCACCGGCACCACAGGGCCTTGAATCATCTCAACGACGCGACGCATGACGCAGGCGTGGTTGAATCGACTTCCGCTCCACTCATCGCGAAGGTCGGCATGGGCGTCGATTTGAAGAACGCCGAGATCCGGATGGTGGTCGACAGCCGCACGAATCAAACCGATGGACACGGCATGATCCCCCCCTAGCGAGAGTAAAAATTTTTCCGCCGCCATGACCCTTTCGGCATGGGTGTATATCTGATCCATGGCGATTTCCGGGTCCAGGGAGAGAAACGGTGCTCGTAGCGTATGTAAGCCCAGCGCGGTCCATTCGATGCGTGTCTCATCGTCCAGATTTTCGAGTTGGGTCGACGCCTTCAGAATATAATCGGGCCCCTCTTGACTTCCGGTGCCATAGGATGGGGACCGTTCATAGGGTAGGGGAAGAATAACGATCCGGGCCGCCTCAAATCCCACATCCGGCACGTCGTCATCCCCGAACTTGATAGTGCTGTTATCTGTCATCTGTCATCTTTTTCTCGTAAACATGTGCACAGCAAAAGTTTACTATTTCACAAAGACGGCGGCTGCTATCACTGTAGTCCAAAGGCCCCCTTCAGATCCCAGCGTGGCCTGGGCGAAGTGATCCGAGTCGACGATCTTCCCGCTCATGTGATAGACCTCGCGGCGTTCGTCATAATCTTCATCCGGATCAAAATCGATCCCCAGGGTGTGGGCCAGCATCGAAGCCGCCAGGTCTTCGGCATATTCACCGGCCTCGGTTTCGGTCTGGCCGAATCCATGGTGCTCGGAAAGGTACCCGTAATGACCTTTTTCAGCGGGCAGAGCCAGACCCACAGCAGCTACCAGGCGCCGCCCGGGTTCATTGCTTTGCTCTTTGGCGATGACGCAGTGGGTAATCTCTCCCGCCTGCAACCGATCGAGTCCTTCGTCGATGTCGATAATCCGGCACTCGGGTGGGAAGATAGACGACACGGAAACAATATTCAGGTGGGCAATGCGTGCGCTTCGAAGAGCGAGTTCGAAAGAGGACAGCTTTTCTTTGTCGATACCGATGCCTTTGGTAAAAAACAGATAGCGGGGTACGTACATGGGCTTGCCCTCCAATACGGATGCAGTTCTTTAAACAGGGTAAAGAGAGATAGATTATGGGCGGGTTTCTTCCGCGCCGGCACCCCGTCATGACAAGAGGAATCCGGGGTGAGAAAGATCAGCCCGGATCGTTTCTACTTTCAATCGTCTTGATGATATGACGTATCGTCTCGTTGACCGGTGTCGGCACATGATGCTCTTTTCCCATGGCCACAACCTTGCCGGCAAAAATGTCCACTTCGGTTTTTCTCCCCGCCTCCACGTCCTGGAGCATGGACGTTTTTCCCGTTGGAGATAAACCTGACAGGACGCCGAACCATTCGTCCAGGTCGTTTTGAAAGAGTCGGATATTGACGGCTTGGGCCAGCAAAATGACCTCTTGCATCAGAGCTTTCATCAATGCCCTGGCATCCGGGGAGGATTGGAAGACATGGTAGGGGGCCTTCAACACTGCGGAGGCCTGGTTGATACCCACATTCACCATGAATTTCCACCACATGGCCCGGTCTATGTCCTCCGGCACCTCATTCGGAATACCGGCTAGGTCCAGCACGTTCCGGAGCTGTTCAACTCGACCCTGGTTGTCCGTCTGAGGTCCGGCGCCAAAGACAATCCTTCCCGGATGGGCATACGTAAACAGAGAGCCTTCCCGAACGGCGTCGATACCAACGGCGATAGCGAGGACCAGTTTTTCCATACCACAGACCCCACCGATGATCTCCTCGCTTTCCAAACCGTTCATGACCGAGAGTATTGTGGTGCGACGCCCGCATACCGCTTTGATATCCGGCAGGGCATCGCGCAAAAGGTGGTGCTTCAGAGCCACAAGGATCAGGTCGGCCGGCGCCTGCACGCTGTCCGGGTGAATGACCGGGATCCCATAGGGTTCGCCGTTGATGTTCAATGGCCCTTCACGGAGCCGCCGGAACCGTTCACCGCGAGCGAGGAAAGCGACCGAAAGCCCCTTTACCTCGGAGAACATGGCAGCATAAGCGGCCCCCATGGCGCCGGCCCCGATTATGGCAATGTTTCGAATGTCCATCAATTCACCGAAAAGGTGGAGGTTAACCGCCGACGTGGAGCACCTTGGCGCCTCTGATCCGTCTCTCCTTTAATTCCATTAGGGCGACATTGGCGTCCGCCAGGGCATACTCCTGGAATTCGGGTTTGATCGGGATAGCGGCGGCCAGCTTGACAAATTCCGCCAAATCCCGGCGCGTGACGTTGGCCACGGTTTTGATTTCTTTCTCAAGCCAGAGATGCTCAGGGTAGCTTATGCGCGTCAGATAGTCCTTGTCTGTTTGTTCCTTTCGGATCGCGTTGATGACCAGGCGTCCGCCCGGAGACAGGTTTTTGAGGGCTTCGACAACCGGCTTCCAAACCGGTGTCGTATCGATAATGGCATCCAGCGTCTTCGGAGACGATTCACTGGTATCTCCGGCCCAGACAGCACCCAGTTCAACGGCAAACTCACGTTCCTTTTTACTTCGGGCAAAGACATAGACATCCGTACCCGGCATATGGTGCCGGATCGTTTTGAGCACAAGGTGGGCGGAAGCGCCAAATCCGGTCAGCCCAAGGGTCATACCGTCGTTTACATTGGCCAGTCGAAGGGACCGGTAGCCGATCGCCCCGGCGCACATCAGCGGGGCGGCTTCGGAATCGGAGAAGACATCCGGGATGGGAACGGCATAGCCCTCGGGGACCGTCATCTTCTCGGCATATCCGCCATTTACGTCTCTGCCGGTGGCTTTGAACTTCGGGCACAGGTTTTCATTCCCGGCAAGGCACTGAGGACACGTTCCGCATGCCGAGTGGATCCATCCGATGCCGACGCGATCCCCGAGTTGAAATAGTGTGGTACCGGGGCCAAGTTCAGCGACCCTGCCGATAACTTCATGACCGAGTACCACAGGTAACTCTGGCGGCGGCGTACGCCCTTCAATTTCATCCAGTTCGGTGTGGCACACACCACACCGGGATATGTCAATCAGGAGTTCCCTGTCCCCTGGAACCGGATCCGGAAGGTGAACGACTCGTAACGGCGATCGTGTTTCGGGTAGCCGGCAAATTTCTTCCAATACCATCGCCTTCATGACATCCCTCCGGTCATCGGGGCTTGTGTGGTGGAAAAAACAATTGGACGGCACATCCGGAACATATCCGGCGATATCCGGCGAACTCCCGATATATCACCGAACGCCCCGGCTACTCTGCGAGAAGATTCTGGGCGAGGTTTCGAACGGACAGGGTAATCTGCGCAATGGCCAGGCGGTAATGATAGGGGTTCTGCCAAACGGATCCGCTATTTCGTCATCATCGTCGCCCACAGCGGCATACCGTCCCAGCATATCGACCTTGTCAGTCCCTTCCGTACTGATATCCAGAATATACTGTTTGTGGATGGGAGACATGACAAGAACCTTGTTCGCCCATTCCAGCTCTTCCAGTTCAACCTGCCGTGACTGGTGGTCCCCCACGTGGATGCCTTTTTCCATCAAATGCGCAACCATGCGCGGGTCCGGCGGATTCCCGGGCAAGGCGGACATCCCGGCGGATGCGGCCCGTACATGGGATAGGCCAAGCTGTTCGGCCTCATGCAAAAACAACCGTTCGGCAAGAAAACTTCGACAAATATTGGCAGTACAAACAAACAGGACGTTCATGTAAATTTGGTGTTTAATGTTTTGTGTTTGGTGTTCGCCCGATGGGTTTCTGGCCAGGTCGGGGATGCATCCCGCGTACCGGTAAATTCAACCCAGCGGAAATCATGGCATATAAAAATAGCCGAAAAAATGCAACCGCTTCTGATACGCCTGACATCGAATCGGGAATTTCCGCCATGATATGTAACCCACGGCACCGGAGATGCCCGGTTCAGTCAATAGACATTGTCGCCGGATGAAAAGGGGGTTCTGAACGTTCCATAACGTTCACGATCGCGGGGGGCGGGCTGGTTCAACCCCAAAGGATTTTATACGAAATCGGGGATTGAACCAGTCCGCCCAACAAAGATACGGAGAAGCAGGGGAAGCCTGGGACTCACACCGGTTGAGGGCGGTATTGCTCCGGCAACACGGCTTTATCTCCCCACTCCGGCGGCAGCTTCTGACCGGCCGGCTCCCCAAGTTTTTCTTTAAGCCGCTTTAATCCCGGTCGTGCGAACTTGGGATGCCCTTCTTTAAGGGTCCGGCCATTGATGGCCGCCTCGCTTCTCAAGCGATGGCCCACCGTACGCTCCAACTGACGCCCCAGCCAAAGCACCCGGTCCACATCCCATCCGTGTTCGATCCCCATTTCATCAATTTGCACCACCAAATCTTCCAGGCAGATCAGGCCGACATATCTCGGATCGTCGTAATAGTATTCACCGGTCCCGGGAACCGGGCAGTCGTCGAGGAAATTCGCCGGCTGGCCGCCCAAACCGCCAAGAGTCGCTTCAAACTGTGTGATCCCGGCCTGCAGGGCCGCAAGAACGGATGCGGAAGACACCCGCTTGGTCTCGTGGAAATGGGCAATGTGGAGATCCGTGTTCGGAATGGCATCCAGGACCATGGAATAATACCGGTAGACGTCCGGTGCCGATGCGCTGCCGTCGTGATCCGCGTGCTCGATATCGTAGGCACCGATCTCCAGCCACCGTTTGGCAAATTCCACCGCGTCAGCCATATCGGTGGCCCCGCCAATCGGGCTTCCCCAGATGGTGCTGACCGTTCCGCACATTTTCATTCCGGCATCGTTGCATTTCTGGATGCTCCGTTCCGCTTCCTTCCAATATTCCGGCAGGGTGGTTCCGGAATTGGCAAAATGGTGTTCCTCTTCGGTAGACACCATCATCAGCAGCCGGTCCGGCCCGATCCCCTTCTCCCGAAGACGTATGGCGCGGTCTATCGAAGGTTCACGAATGGTGATGGCGGTGAGAACCAGATCGTCATAGTCGATACCGCGCTTCTCGCAACGTTTTTTGAATCGGTCGCTTCTCAGATGGCTCAGGAGTTCCTCGGCATCGCTGAACTGCGGCATCAAATACGGGTTTCCAAGATTGGTCACTTCGATATGCCGGCATCCGGCAAAAATCAATTGTTCCAGATAATAGATTTTCGCGCGGGTTGAGATGAACTTTTCAAGATGCTGGAAGCCGTCTCTAATGGTAATATCCCCTATCGAGACCTTTTTCGGCATCCTCGGAAATAGTTTCCAGCAATCGTACTCCGTCATGGCAACCCCTCTTTTTTGTTGTGTTCGTTTTTTTATTTTCTGGATTTATCGCAAACAGCAGAACTCCGTCACTGCCGGTCGGCTTGTTTTTATGAACAAAGTTGCGGACTCATCGGCATCGGTATCGGGTTCGGTATCGGTATCGCGGTAAAAATGACGGCATTGTCTCGATTCCGATCCCGATAGCGATCCCGACCCCGAGCGTTACAGGGTCCGGATATACATGGCACGGTTCTTCTGATGGGATATGGGGTTTTGAAACCACTTCCATTATTTTCCTTTGTATACCGGCTTCCTCTTCTCTCGAAATGCCGCCAGCCCCTCGAGTCGATCCTCCGTCGGGATGCAGACCCAATACGCGTTGGACTCGATAGCCAGGCCGGTATGAAGATCGGTCTCCATCCCATAGTTGATGGCATACTTTGCCTGCTCGATGGCGATGGGACCGGTTTCACAGATCATGCCGGCCATGCGCTCGGCTTCCGTTAAAAGATCGCCGGGTTCGCAGATCTTGTTGACCAATCCGATCTGCAGGGCCTCTTCTGCGCCCACCCGACGCCCCGTAAATATCATTTCTTTGGCCACGCCTTTTCCGACCAGTCGGGGTAGACGCTGGGTGCCGCCGGCCCCCGGGATGATGGCAAGCCGGGTCTCGGTTTGGCCCATGGTTGCCGAGCGAGAGGCGATTCGGATATCGCACGCCATGGCCAGTTCGGTTCCTCCGCCCAACGCCACGCCGTTGACCGCGGCTATGGCCGGTTTTCTCATATACTCGATCCGGGTAAACAGATTTCGAATCGTATAGATAAACTCCTTAACCTGTTCGGGGGTGTAGGATCGGCGTTCTTTCAAATCCGCACCGGCGGAAAAGGCTTTTTCACCGGCGCCGATGATGATCACCACCCGGATATCCGGATCCCCATCGATGGCTTCGATTTCAACCTGCAATGCATGCAGCAGAGCAAAGTTAAACGAGTTCATCACATCGGGTCGATTCAGAGTGAGGACGGCGATTTGGTTTTCAACGCGTTTCAGCAGAACGTTATCCTCGGCTGGGCTCATATCAACCTCCGTACCGGTTGCTGGAAAATGCAGGTCTTCCGTACCCTACTCCCGAGTGTAGCAAATATGTTGGATCGGAGTCCATAGCCAGGGCACATCAGGTTAAACTTTTCTGAAATTACCCCAAAGTCCAATCATCGCGACCGGTTTCATCAAGCCGATGCTGTATCCACCGGCGGCGGGTGGCGACCTCCGGGAATTGGCCGAGAGAGTCTTCAGGAATTCTGAGCGAGCGCTCAGTCAATAGAGTAGCTATTTTATAACTATACTTTTATTTTGTCAAACGATTTCCCACAGCCGTTTTCGGATTTTCCAATATTTATTTGTTTTCAAATGGTTATAGCCTTTAATGGGTTTCATTAGGCTTTTATATTGACATGAAAATTTCACCATGATAGTTTCGACTGAGCGCTTGTTCGGAAATTTTGAACCTCTCTCTCCCTGAAAAGATGAACCCCGGGCTTTCGGCGTGGCGTGTGAACCGCAGGGTGTCACCCGAGATCCGTCGTAAGCAACCCCATATCCCATTCGACGAATATATGATGACGCTAAAGATAGAACGAACCAAAGATGTCCCGACGCAGATCAAGAACCCCGATCTGGTCGAGCGGCGGCGGCGCCAGATCGTGGATGCCTCGGTTCAACTGTTCATAGAAAATGGCTTCCACAAAACCACCACCCGGCAGATCGCAAAGGCCGCAGGCCTGTCCATCGGTTCCCTGTACGAATATGTCGCGTCAAAAGAAGATGTCCTCTATCTGGTGTGTGAGGCGATCCATGCCGAGGTGGAAAAAGGTGTTGCCGAAGCCCTGGCCAGGGCCGCCGGTGGACAGAATACCCTTGCCGAGGTGATACGGGAGTACTTTCTCGTCTGTCACCGGATGAGCGATCATATTCTATTGATTTATCAGGAAACCCAATCCCTGCCCCCACAGTGGCAAGACCGGGTATTGGAAAATGAAGTCCGAATCACCGGCATGTTTGTGGAGGTCCTCGCCCGGCTGACGGCCTATGGCGACCTGCCGGACCTGGACGACAGCGCCATTGAACTCATCGCTCACAACATTTCGGTACTCGGGCATATGTGGACGTTTCGCAGGTGGTTTCTATCTCGACATTACAGCATTGAAGACTATATCGACATCCAAACTGGATTTGTACTGGGGTTATGCAACACCTAAGGCCCCGATGTTCAACAAGGAGGTAGCATGGAGACCGAGCCGGAAAAATACACGCCTCAACACATGATTCGTGTTGTCACCGCAACCTCTCTATTTGACGGGCATGATGCTTCCATCAACATCATGCGTAGAATTCTCCAGGACACCGGTGTGGAAGTGATCCACCTCGGACACAACCGATCCGTCCAGGAAATTGTGGATGCCGCCATTGAGGAGGATGTGAATGGCATCGCTGTTTCCAGCTATCAAGGCGGCCACGTCGAGTTCTTTAAATATATGGTGGATCTCCTCAAGGAAAACGGGGCGCCTCATATCCGAATATTCGGCGGCGGCGGGGGTGTCATCGTACCGGAAGAGGTAAACGAACTCGAGGCCTACGGGGTTACGAAACTATATTCGCCGGAAGACGGCGCCCGAATGGGGCTCCAGGGCATCGTGAATCATATGGTGGCGCAGATGGATTTTTCCACCCTCGGCGACGCCGAAGTCGATGTCGCCAACTTGTCCCCGGACAACAAGTTCCAGGTGGCCAGAGCGATTACGGCGGTGGAACAGGCCACGACCATGGACAATGGACATCTGGAACAGCTCCGCGGCCAGCTCATGGATCGACTGGGAACCCGCCAAGTGCCCGTGCTCGGCATTACCGGTACCGGCGGTGCCGGAAAGTCGTCCCTGACGGATGAACTGATCATCCGATTTCTTCACGACTTTAAAGAGCTGCGGCTGGCCATCATCAGTACGGATCCGTCCCGCCGAAAAACCGGAGGCGCGCTCCTGGGAGATCGCATCCGGATGAATGCCATTGACGACGAGCGGGTTTTCATGCGCTCTTTGGCCACCCGCCGGTCGAAGACCGAACTGCCGACAGTACTTCCGGACGCGTTGCTCGTGGCCAAAGCCGCCGGCTATGATCTGATATTCGCAGAAACCGCCGGCATCGGTCAGGGAGATTCGGAAATCACGGACCATGTCGATGTGTCGATGTACGTCATGACCAGTGAATTTGGTGCGGCATCTCAATTGGAAAAAATTGATATGCTCGATTTTGCCGATATCATTGCGATCAACAAATACGAAAAACGGGGCGGCGAAGACGCGGTTCACGATGTCCGCAAGCAAGTCCAACGCAATCGAAACGCATTTGAATCGGCACCGGAGGAAATGCCGGTCTATGGAACCATTGCCTCTAAATTCAACGACGACGGCGTAACGGCACTGTATCACAATATCCTGGACACCCTGGGGGAAAAAACAGCCACCCCGTACGAGTCGAATCTCCCCCGTTCGGAACATAAGACGTCCACTTCCAAGACCATCATTATTCCACCGGAGCGGGTTCGGTACTTGGCGGAAATTGCCTCCACCGTTCGGTCGTATCACCAGAAAACGGCTGAGCAGACCGAGGCGATCCGACAAACCTGGCATCTGAAGCAGAGCGCCGAGGCGTTGGCCGGAACCCGACTCGAAGGCGATACCTCCGAATTGATTGCCAGATTGATGGAAGAAATCGCAACAGCAGAGACCGCCATCGAGCCGGAAACACGGGAGTGGCTCGACCAGTGGGAAGAAATCAAGGAAACCTATTCCAAAGAAGAACTGGTATACGAAGTCCGAAACCGGGAAATCCGTTTGCCCCTTGTCACGGAATCCCTGAGCCGTCAACGCCTGCCAAAGATCGCGCTGCCGAAATTCAATGATCCGGGAGAAATTTACCGTTGGCTGCGGGAGGAAAATGTGCCGGGCCGGTTCCCATTTACCGCGGGAGTGTTCCCCCTGAAACGGATCGATGAAGATCCCACGCGTATGTTCGCCGGTGAAGGAGATCCCGCCCGAACCAATCGCAGGTTCAAGTTGCTGTCGGAAAACTATGAGGCCAAACGGCTTTCCACAGCCTTCGACTCGGTGACCCTGTATGGGTGGGATCCGAACATCCGGCCCGATATCTACGGTAAGGTGGGAACCTCGGGGGTCAGCATATGCACCCTGGATGATGTTCGAGTGCTTTACAGCGGTTTTGACCTGTGTGCCCCAAAGACATCCGTATCCATGACCATCAACGGCCCGGCTCCGATTATTCTGGCCATGTTCATGAACACCGCCATCGATCAGCAGGTGGAGAAATTCTCGAAGGAACAGGGCAGAGAACCGACGGACTCCGAATACGGCGTGATTCGGGCCGAAGCCTTATCCGCGGTCCGCGGAACGGTACAGGCCGATATCCTCAAAGAGGATCAGGGACAGAACACATGCATTTTCTCTATTGATTTCGCTCTCAAAATGATGGGGGATATCCAGGCATTCTTCATCGAAAACAACGTTCGCAATTTCTACTCCGTGTCTATCTCGGGCTACCATATCGCCGAAGCCGGGGCCAATCCCATTTCTCAGCTGGCCTTCACCCTGGCAAATGGGTTCACGTATGTGGAGTACTACCTGTCCCGGGGCATGGACATTAATCGGTTCGGACCCAATCTGTCTTTCTTCTTCTCCAACGGCCTTGATCCGGAATACAATGTCATCGGGCGCGTGGCGCGCCGCATATGGGCCATTGCGATGCGCGATATGTACCATGCCCAGGAGCGATCCCAGATGCTCAAATATCACATCCAGACCTCCGGCCGATCCCTCCACAGCCAGGATATCCAGTTCAACGACATTCGCACCACCCTTCAGGCCCTATGCGCCATTTACGACAACTGCAACAGTTTGCATACGAATGCCTTTGACGAGGCCATCACCACACCCAGCCGGGAATCGGTACGCCGGGCTCTGGCCGTCCAGCTCATCACCAACCGTGAGTGGGGACTGACAAAAAACGAGAACCCCCTTCAGGGCAGTTTTATCATTGAAGAGTTGACGAAGCTGGTCGAAGAGGCTGTCCTCATGGAGTTCGACCGGATCGCCGAGCGCGGCGGAGTAATGGGCGCCATGGAAACCGGCTACCAGCGCAGTAAGATTCAGGAAGAATCCATGTACTACGAAGTCCTCAAACACACGGGAAATCTGCCGATTGTCGGCGTCAACACGTTTCGCGATCCGGATGCCAACGACGACGACCTGTTCGAGGACGCGTTTACGTTGGAACTTTCACGAGCCACCGAAGCTGAAAAGCAATCCCAACTTCGCCGTCTGGCCGACTTCGAAAAACGGAATGAGGAAAAGGCTCCTGCGGCTCTGGAACGGCTGCAGAACGTGGTCCTTTCGAGTGGAAACATTTTTAAAGAGCTCATGGATACGGTGCGTTTTTGCAGCCTGGGGCAGATTACCCAGGCGCTGTATGATGTGGGGGGTAAGTACCGCCGTAACATGTAAAGTTTATCGATTCCAGAATGCGCCTCTTTCCGATGCACTTTGTTCTCGAAGGATTTCCACCCGCAACGTACTTGAAGTGCGCCTTGGGTGAAAATCCTTCTCGGGCCTCGCGCCTCGGAACGAATTCACACCCCGGAATCGAAAACCATGAAGATGATTATATGAAAAGAAACTCATAGGATCGGTCAAGGCATGCGGTTAGTACGTCACAGTGCCTACAAGACGCAGCGCAACACAGAGATCGGTCTTTTTAGGAAGACACCTTAAGGGAGGGGGATCATGTCAGTAAAAACATTCGGCGTCATCGGCGCCGGCCAAATGGGAAACGGCATCGCTCAGGTTGCGGCCGCAGCCGGCCTGGACGTGATCATGAATGATATCGCAGAGGAATTTGTGGAGAAAGGTCTGGCCAACATCGAAAAGATCCTCTCCCGAAATGTGGAAAAGGAAAAGATTTCCTCCGCAGAAAAGGATGCCATCCTGGGCAGGATTAACACCAGCACCAGTTTGAACGATATGGGTGAAGCTGATTTTGTCGTCGAAGCCGCCATTGAAAAAGAGGATATCAAATTTCAGCTGTTCAGGGATCTGGATCAAATCTGTGGCCCCCCGGTTATTCTGGCAACCAACACGTCTTCGATCCCCATCGGGCGGATTGCGGCCCAGACCGGCCGTCCGGACAAAGTCATCGGCATGCATTTTATGAACCCGGTGCCGGTAATGGCGCTTGTAGAAGTGATCCGCGGATTAGCCACCTCTGACGACACCTTTCAGGCCACCTGGGATCTCGCTGTAAAATTCGGCAAAACGCCGGCCCAGACGGCTGATTACCCAGGGTTTATCGCGAATCGCGTTCTAATGCCCATGATCAATGAAGCCATCTTCTGCTTTTACCAGGGCGTCGGTTCCCTGGAAGATATCGACACAGTGATGCAACTGGGCATGAACCATCCCATGGGCCCCCTGGCTCTGGCGGATTTGATCGGTTTGGATACCTGCCTGGCTATCATGGAGACCATTTACGACGGCTTCAAGGATCCGAAACACCGCCCCTGCCCGCTGCTGAGAAAATACGTCGAAGCCGGATGGCTGGGCCGCAAGACGAAACACGGCTTTTATACTTATGAATAGATTTGCGCAACTCCGAAACGCCAGAATGAATCAAAATTTATAAGATGGAAAAAGAAATTTATTTGTCTAAACAAGACAGAATTGGTTTGAGGTCGTTCAATCAGGTTCAAGATCGCGGCGGGGTGGAATCCTCAACCGAAGGAATATATGAAATATTTCGAGGATTGAGGATTGTGCCCCAACAAAGATATTGAGACTGAGGGGATGACTTCAAACCAATTCTTGAGAACGGAGGCACAAACACCATGCCACGGAAAAAAAAGGACACCATCACCCCCATCGGAAAGAAGATCAAACGGGCCAGGCTCGACAAGAAGATGACCTTCGAGAATATGGCCAATGAAACCGGTTTTTCGATTGATTACCTGAAAGGGATCGAATCCGGCAAAGAGACGCCGCCGGTGGGAACATTGCTTCAGATTGCGCGGGCACTTGAAATGGACTCCGGCTTCTTCCTGAGGGAGCAGGAATCCCAGCTCCGAAAACGAATCAAGGCGTATACCAAAAGGACCGAAAACTATGCTTATACGACCCTGACACCGGGAGCTGAAAACAAGCATCTAAAGGCCTTTCGGATTGAGATTGAAGCCATGGCCGATCACAAAGGCGTGGGCTACCAGCATGAAGGTGAAGAATTCGTGTATGTGCTCAAAGGCGATATCGAAGTGGTGGTCGGCGACCACGTAAACCGGCTGAGGAAAGACGACTCCCTGCATTTCAACTCCGCCATCCGCCACCAGATGAGAAATGTGGGGAAGGAGACAGCCGAGCTGATTGTGGTGTTATACAACCCCTGATAAATTTCGACACCTGCAATAAACGGACGTGGATCGGTTTAGATCAGAGATCGCCTCCCATCGTTCCCTGTTTAGTCGAAATTTATAATGATAAGGAGATTCTATGTTGTTCAAGCTGACAGACGAACAACTCATGATCCAGGCCATGGTTCGTGAGTTCGCCCGTAAGGAACTGGCGCCAACGGCTTCCGAGCGGGACAAGAGCAAAGAATTCCCGGCTGCCAATTTGAAGAAAATGGCCGAGCTCGGTCTACTGGGGATGGCCATCCCGCCGGAGTACGGCGGTGAAGGGGCCGACACCATCAGCTATGTTCTGGCGCTCTCTGAAATTGCATACTCCTGCGCATCCACCGCCGTGGTCATGTCGGTTCACAACTCAATCGTGTGTGAAAGTATCGATCGATACGGCAGCGAAGCACAAAAGAAAAAATACCTGAGGCCCTTGGCCCAGGGGAAGATTATCGGCGCCTTCGGCCTGACAGAGCCCCATGCGGGGTCGGACCCGTCGGCTCAAAACACCCTGGCGGTGCGGGACGGGGATGAGTACATCTTGAACGGCAGTAAGCGGTTTACGACCACAGGCCGAAATTCAGGGCTTGTCATTGTTACGGCAAAAACCGATGAGAGCATGCGCCATAAAGGGATCAGCGCGTTTATTCTCGAAAAGGGATTACCGGGATTTTCCGTGGGAGAGGATGAGGACAAAATGGGGCTCCGTGCATCGGACACCAATGACCTGCTCTTCGATGATTGCCGGGTGCCGGCACAGAATCTCCTGGGCAATGAGGGGGATGGCTTCAAGCTCGCCATGACCGCCCTCGATTCAGGTCGAATCGGGATTTCCGCCCAGTCTGTCGGAGTCGCTCAGGCAGCATTCGATGCAGCCGTAAAATATGCCAAAAGCAGAGAGCAATTCGGCCGGAAAATATCGAAGTTCCAGGGCCTTCGTTGGAAACTCGCTGATATGGCAACGGAAATCGAAGCCGCAAAACAGTTGATGCTCTCTGCGGCCGCCATGAAGGACCGGGGCGAAAATTACACCCGGCAGGCGTCCATGGCCAAGCTGTTTGCTTCCGAAATGGTCAATCGTGTCACGGCCCAGGCCCTTCAAATCCATGGCGGGTACGGGTTTACCAAGGACTATCCCGTGGAGCGGTTTTACCGGGATGCCCGGGTGTTTACGATTTATGAGGGAACATCGGAAATCCAGCGGGTGGTGATTTCGAATCAAATACTCAAGGATAAGCGCAAACCATGAAAAACGGTTTAGCCTGATTCTCTTCTGAATCGGAACATATGTTTACAATCGCTATAACCGTCTTCTGGGATAGCATCATTGCTCTGACAACTCGATGCTTGTTTTTCAGCAGCCTGTAGGATAACGATCTAAACTATAGAGCATCGAAGGCACAAATTCGATTCAACCCAATTGGAGAGAAGTCATGGTACGGACGGAAATATCTTTGTTCATGCGGAATCAGCCCGGCGAACTGGGCAAACTGGCGACACTTTGCGGGGAAAACGGCATCAACATCGATGCCCTCACCATTCAGGACGCATCCGCCTATGTCCAGGAGTTATTCAAGGCCAGAGGTCGGTCCCTAAAACGGATTGCTTCTGTGGCCAGCTACAATTCTATGAGAAAGGACTCCTCCGAGTTTGCCCTGGTAAGGATATTGATGGAAGACGGCAAGATCAACAAGGCCATCGATCTTCTGTCCCGAAATGACTACATCTTCGACATCATGCCGGTCATCGCCCTGGAGTTGGAAAACCGGCCGGGGGAACTGGCGAGGATTACCTCGAAATTCGGTGAAGAGGGCATCAATATCAACTACGTATACGGGTCGGTGGCCGGACCGGATGCCAAGTGCCTCTTTGTTTTTTGTCCGGAGGATATCGATCAGGCCACGAAAATATTCGCCGGCTACGAGTAGCCCTTCGATTGCTATACGGACGGATCGACTCAGAGAGAGGGTGATTCGCAAGTGGTTGCCAGAACGTCGATGTACTCGCTCTGACCTTTGATCAGCCGGCTCATCTCGATAAGGATTCCCGCGATTTGGGCAAGAGCCTGGACAAAATTGACATCGTCCAGTGTGAACTCCCACTTCTCCGCTGTATACGCCCGGACGGCACCAATGGCCTCATCCCCCACCAGAATCGGCACGGACAGGATGGAGGCAATGCCCTCTTTTTTAGCCTCCTCCGGATACTGAATGCGCGGATCGTCGCTGACATCGTAGACTGCCACAGGGCCTTCACTGCTCAGGGAGTCGGCAATGGACCGCTTGGCACTGACGGTCCCCTTTTTGAGATACTCATCGCTCAAACCCGTAGAAGCCGCCACTTCCAGTTCCTCGCTCTCCCGATTCATCAAAAACAGCGCACATCCTTTGATACCCAGAGAAGATGTGATGCTTTCCACGGCCATCTGAATAATCTCCTCCGGATCCTTAGATCGGGATAGAGATCGGGTAATCTTGATCAGGGTTTCGTAATTGAGTGTAATGTTCCTCATATCCGCCTCCTTTCTTCAGACAGACCCGTGTGGCCGGGATGCTATGACGCCAGAGCGGTGTTGATGCAGGTTATTTGATTCATACACGAACCCATCCGGATACGGCAAGAAAGAAAACGGGCATTGTCCAAAATAAGGTTCACTATAAATCGCGGTGACAGGATCCTATCGAGGGAACAGAGCCAGTACGACCGGGACGGTCCCTTCCGTTTCCGGATCCTGAAGCGCGGATGCCACCACAAATACCCTCTCCGGCTTGATACCACCACTCTCCAGTAGATATTGCTCGACGACTTCCGCCCGCCGTTTGGCCAACTCCCGGAACTCAGAATCCGGAATTTGGACTTTTCGATCAGGGCATGTTCAAGTTCCTGTATCGCTTCCGGGTCCGGTTTCCGGAGTGCCGCGGGAAGCGGGCCGATCTTTTTCCGGTACAAATTGACCAAGAGCCGGTGCCTCTCTTCTTGGGATCTATGACTACCGCTGATTCCGCCACCAGCGTGCTGGGCTCCGGTTTGGGACCCTTTGATTTCCTGTTGAAGCGATTGCTCGGCAAATGGGGTCCGGTCGAGTTTCGGACTGGCCGTCCCCATGATTTCCAGACCCACTCCAGGACGCTCCTTGAATCCGGTGGCCAGCCTTGACAGTTTCTGCTTCTCTGATTCACGAAGTTCGCTGCTCCCCGGATCAAAGTGCACCATACGGAATTCATCGGGCGACACGGCATCGGCAATACCCCCGAGGATCCTGAAGGGGCTGGTCACCACCGTCCCCACCATTCCGACCATGGTGGAAGCTACCACCGATTCAATACGAAAGTCCGGGTCCTTGATATTGCCTTCCACCGGCACCTCCAGATGAATGTTGCCCTGTCGATCTTTGAGCATGGCCACGCTCATTTCCACCGGTGCATCGATGGCATCCGGGCTGTCTGTTTTTTCTCCCAGTTTGAGTCGACGGATATCAATGTCATTCTTTCCGGTGAGGTAATTATTCTTTACCGAATAGTCGAGCTCGATGGTGGCCTTGCCTCGGTCCACGCCATAACCGAGATATCGCTTCGCATAGGGATTGGCATTGACCAGGTTATAATTCTTCAAAGCCAGGACCATGTCCGCCGTCATTTCATCACCAAATGGGTCTATGTTCCCTTTGGCCTCGAACGGCGCTTCCTCATCGACACGCCCTTTCATCGTCACATCCGCCAATTTGCCGGAATCGGTATCGACACTTCCCATGCGCGCATCGATCTGATCGGCTTTCACCGTAAACGTTGCTTTGGGTAATTTGTGAGTAATGAGAACGATTCCCTCTTCTATTCGGGCCGCATCGACCCGGATCGGGACCGGACCCCGGATCTGTTGCGAAATCACTTGCGCCAGTTGTCCCAGAGCACTTTTTTCAACCGCCTCAAGATTTTCATCCTTGAGTTTAAGGGCGCTTTCCAGATTGGTTGAGCCGTCTGCCTCGATAACCAGATACATATACGGCCGGCGATCGACCAGCTCGGCAATGACCAGACTGTTTGGATCCACCTCAAAACGGATGCCGTCGGCCTGCAGGGCCTCCTGCCGAAGGATCGGCACGCCCGACCCGGTGTTGACAAGTTCCATATCGGATACTAGAAATTCTCCTTCAAAACGGAACTTTGGCCCTTCACCCCACTGAGGGATACGTGCCCGCCCGATCAGATCCAACGTCCCACTGGATATCTTTAGCCGGCTGATGGTATCCAAAATCGGCTGAAGCTGCCTGAGGGACAATTGATTGAGGCTGATGTCCAGTTCCGCGCTCAGGGGCTCAAACCCGGCTGTCCCGGTCAGGGCAAGCGCGCCACCGCCTTCACCAACGGCGTTGAGGGAAACAGAGGCCGGTTGCTCTTGCGGATAGGACAGTTCCGTTATCTTCCCATCAACCGGATAGAGAACCCACTTCATCGGAGTCGCTAATGTGCGATCCTCGTGGATCAGGGTGGCATCCCGGAGCTCTGCCTGGGCCAGCCGGGCTTGCCATCCACCGTACATAGGCGCTTCCGGAGAAACTTCCGGGGCTTTGGGATGGGCCTCGGGCTCCGATGGCGTCACGCCAAAAACCTGAGTGAGACCGAACGTACCATCCGAATTGAGCCAATTAAAAAAGGCGGGTTCGATAGCAGCAACGCTCTGAATATCCACCTGTTTATCCCCGGTATCGATGGACACCCCTTCTATATGGACCTTCGGTAGGGTAGCGATGTCCCCTGTTGCGGCGGGTTCGCTGCCCTGATCTTCAAATCGGAACGTCGTATTTCGGGCCTCAACGTTGATGAGTCGGGCGTTCCAACCTTCAAGAATTGAGGGTAAGCCGGGTTGGCCGGGTCCGGTCGTTTCAACGGATCGGCCAGCATTATGTATGGTTAAGGCATCTATAATACCGGATGTCCCATCATGTCGAATCCATGCCGTCAATTCCGGATGTGTAACCGAAACCGTTTCAACGCGTGCTGATTTTTGGGCGGTGTCGATGTGAATGCCGCGAACCGCCAATTCGGAGATCGAACCGAATTTATATGATTGCTCCCCATCCGCAAATTCAAGCCCGATTATTGTGGAGTTCCCATCTCGAACTTGTATGATGTAGTCGCCCTCATTGAGTTCTAGCGCATAATAAAAATCTGCCTGAATCGACCCATCAACAACGTCAAAGCCAAAGCGATCTCCCATGAGCATCCATAACGGTCGCAACTGGAGGGGGCCGATCTCAAAGTGCCCATCAAGGCGTAGAGGTGCCAATGACAATTTTCCGCTGTCATGGATGCTGCCGATGTCGACAATCGTCCCACGAAGATCGTATGTGCCCTCCTGCCCTTTGACGGTACTCAGGTTGGTAAATTCTCCGGACAAATGATCAACGGTGAGGATGGATTCCGCTGACCGGGCCGGATCCACCACCGTTATTTTCGATGTTTCCACGCTCATGCGCTCGACAAGGACCTGGGGTGGAGTCCCCCGGCGTCGACTTCGAGCGGTCTGGTCTGAGATCGCCCCGAAGAGCGGGGCGTAATCAATCCCTCCTTCGGGGAGCAGGTCAAACCGTTCCTCCGCGGAGACCATACGAATCGAGGTGAATCGATACGGGGGCGCCAGCAGTGACCAGATGTCAAAATCCACATAAAGCCGGGCCATGGGCAAGAAGGGTGCTCTCCCGGACTGGCCGAGGGACAGTTCCTCGAATACCGCGGTAAAGACAAAGGGCTTCAGGCGAACCTTCTCAAATGTCAGATTCAGTCCTGTCTTGTCTCTGACAAGTTTCGACCCCATTGACTGGACAATCCGTGGTGCCACCCAGAACCCGACGACGGTATACAGGGCCAAAAAAAAGAGAACCGCGATTCCGACAAACAGTAGCCCCTTTGATTTTTTCGTGGAAACCTCGTCCATAAACTCACCTGATCGTATGATTATCTATAATAAATGGTTCGGCGGGCTACGAGTGAAGTTTTCAAAAGTAGGGTACGGTTTTTTTAACACTAATGATGCCAGACCCAAATTCAAGGATCGATATAGCCTGCTGTCGGGAGGCCTTCTTAAAAGAATTGGAGGAGTAGCTCTACTGGTTCCCTGCAGGATGAGGCATTTGCAGAAATTCTAGATACGGCCGCAAATATCCGTTCACCGGCTTGCTGGATGACATGAATCGGGGAACCTTATTGTTCCCCGCCGTAAAGTTCCTTAACTTTTTGCCGATCCGGAGTTCCGTCATCCTGTACGGGCAGCGATTCGACCAATTCAACGTACTAGGGTTTCTTATCCCGAGCGATCCGCTCGCCGACGAAATCGATAAGCTCTTTAGGTTCCAAGGCCTCGCCGGTTTTTAGCAGACAAACCGCTTTGATCCCTTCCTTCCATTTTGGATCGGGCACACCGAACACCACGGTCGACTCAACCGCCGGATGCTGGAGAATGACTTTTTCCACTTCGGCGGGATACACATTTTCACCACCCGGTTTGATCAGCTCCTTCTCGGCGCTCCGGCCGGCGTAGAACAGAAATCCATCCTCATCAAATCGGCCCAGGTCGCCGGTGTGATGCCAACCTTCTCGAAAGGTGTACGCGTTATCTTCCGGCAGATTCCAGTATCCCTTGAATACCATGGGGCCCCGCATACAAATCTCACCCACCTGGCCAACAGGTACGGGCTGGTCGTAGTCATCGAACAGTCGGACTTCGGCCAATTCAATGGTTTTTCCGGCCGAACCGGGCCGTTCACTGTATCTGCCCAGTGTGGCCAGACAGGAGGTTTCGGTCTGGCCGTACATGCAATAAAAGGTACCGCCGGTGAGATCCTGGTATTTCTCGATGGTCTCCGGTGCCTCCAGTCCCAATGCGCCTCGCAAAGGGGTGATGTCCCGACCCGATGCTCCGGCCTCCTCCAGAATCGATCCTAAAATCGGAGAAAAGTCGAACATCAGGGATGCTTTTTTCTCTTCGATGAACTGTACCGCCTGGGACGCATCAAAACGGGACATATTCAAATTCATGGCCCCCACATGGAAGCTGCTGAACGCCATGACCAGACCGGCGATGTGAAACAGCGGGAGCAAATTCAGATGAACATCCTTCGGTGTGGTACCGAATAGATAGACCAGATGCATGTCTGAACAGAGCAGGTTGCCATGGCTGAGGAGAGCCCCCCTGGGTCGGCCGGCCACTGCTGCGGTATGGATAATGACAAAACCGTCATCTGCGGAAACCTCTGGAGCAGTCAGAGAAGAGTCTTCTTCCAGAAGACTCTCAAAGGGGAGATATCCGCCGCTGCCGGGCTTGAGGTTCACGAATTCCTTGACGGAGGGGATGGCGGCTTTGTTTGCCTCTATCATTTCCTGGAATTCCCCGTCCACGAACAGCAGCTTTGGTCCGCAGTCATTCAGATTAAAACAGACCTCCTCGGGCGACAACCGCCAGTTGATGGGAAGAGTGATGGCGCCGAGAGCGGCGGCCGCACCATAGACGAGGAAATATTCCAGGCTGTTCTGTCCCAGGATGCCGATCCGGTCGCCCTTCTCAATGCCTTGGCCCTGAAGCCCGGCGGCCAATCGGTCCACTTGTGCCCGGATCTCCGCAAAGGTGACGGTTTGTCCGGTATCCGCCTCGTACCAGGCCGGCGAATTTCCAAAGGTTTCTGCATTTCGAAGGATAAGATCGTAAACGGTAAAATCGTGGAGTGCCATGGTTCCCTCCCGGTAGTTGCTCATCTCAGCTAAACGCTGGGGCAAGAGACAGAAATTGTTAGGGTTCACACCCGAAGCACAGATACAGTGCCCGGCCCTACATCGGAATTGTTTGGGTAGGACGAGGTATCGGTCTTCGTCAAGGCTTGGGGCTTCGCCCAAGGGCTACGACCCCACAAGTCGCCATGACACGCCGTACCCGCCCCAACCGCAAGAAAGCCGACAAAACGGATTTGCACGTCAATGGAGCCTGGTTATCCCAAAGGCAATGGACACAATTTTCTGGCACAAAACCGCCCAAAAGGCAATATCGCGAACGATGGATGATTGGTGAGTAGTTGATTGGTGTTTGGTGAAATGGGGAGACTCAAAAAGCATTCCATGATCGCATCTGCCTCTGCGACCTAAAAGCCCTATCCAGATTAAATTCTGGATAGGGCTTTAATTAGTTCTTTAAAAAATGGTTTTAGAGCCTTTGATCAGTTCCGAGGGAAAGGCGCCGGGCGGCGCGAAAGCGGAACGTACACGTAGTACGTGAGCATTTCGAGCCGGCTTGCAACACCGCCATCGGATCTGAGACGGGGCTATTCAACCACTTTTAGGGGAACATGGCGTTAAAGGCCACCGAATTCGTCACATCCCCCGCCGAGAAAATAGCCGTCCCCTGCTGCACATAGATCGGATAGGACGCATCCGGCGCCTGGGTCCACCATTTTTCCAGAGCGTCCCAGGGAGACATGCCGGCCTCCTTGAGCTTGAAACCACTTGTCACCAGCAGACTCAGCAAGGCGGATCGGGCATCCATAATCGCGTTGACCCGCAGCTGATTGGTTTTTCCGGCCGGGATCCATTGCATTTCATTGGAGCTGACCGTGTTGAGCTCGAACTCCTCGAAGGCGATGGAGAACTTAAAGCCTTCCATCAGGATCGGGAAATTGTTGGGATTTTCGATATCAAACACGAAACCAAGGCCCATGGGAGCGCCGTAGTTGCCGGCCGAACCCTTGGTGGGCTTTACCTTCTTTGAAAAGTACCAGTACCCCGTGTAGTACGGAACCTCAACGTGGCTCAAAGTGATTTTGGGATCCTGGAAGTTGCTCTGGGTCGGCTGGACTCCGGCACAGCCTCCCAGCAGGAAAGCGACCAGAACACAACTCAGGATTGCGAATATGATCGGTTTTCTTTTCATTATTGGGTCCCCCTCTTCATGATTTACGTGAGCCATCGTTTTCTTCGCTTGTAGTGTTTCACATCCCGAAAGCTTTTTCGACCCCCGAGGTCGGTCATGCCCAGGTAGAAATCCTTGATGTCCGGATTTTCCCGGAGTTTCTCGGCCGTGTCGTCCATCACGATACGCCCGTTCTCCAGGACATAGGCATAGGGGGCCACATTGAGGGCAAGTTTGGCATTCTGCTCAACCAGAAGTATGGAGATTTTCTCTTCTTCGTTGAGCTTCATGATGATGTCGAAGATCTCGTGGATCAATAGTGGCGCCAGACCCATAGAAGGTTCATCCAACAGCATCAATTTAGGACTGGTCATCAGAGCCCGTCCCACGACCGTCATCTGCTGCTCGCCGCCGCTGATGAAACCCGCGGTTTCGTTGCGCTTCTCTCTCAGCCTCGGAAAGTAGTGATAGACCATCTCCAGGCCTTCTTTGACGGAACGGCCGAATTTACGCATGTGGGCACCGACTTTCAGATTCTGCTCCACGGTAAGGTGCTCGAATACCCGGCGTCCTTCGATGACCTGGACGATACCCATTTTAGCGATCTTTTCAGGGCCCATCCGGTCGATCCGGTCGCCCATGAACTCGATGGAACCGTCGGTCACGTGCCCGTCTTCATGCTTCAGAAGCCCGGAAATGGCTTTCAAGGTGGTACTCTTGCCGGCCCCATTGGCGCCGAGCAGGGCCACGACGCCACCTTCCGGGACTTCAATGGACACGCCTTTGATGACCAGAATGACCTCGTGGTACTTGACCTCGATGTTATTGATTTTCAGTATGGATTCACTGTCAGCCAAGATAATTCAGTCTCCTCGATGCACGTTGATAGGGCGAATGGTTGAACTGGAAAATAGACGGCACGCCATTTCCAGATGTTGTTACAACCCTCCGCTGTTTAGCGTATTACCAACCCAGCCATGCACTGGCCCATTTACCCGGCCATCGCTTCTTGAGATCGACCACCTTAAGCAATTCGATCTTTCCGTCCCGGATAATATAGATGGGAACCTGACCGGAAATGCGGTGATCGGTGGACGTATAGGTCAGGGGAGCCCCGCCCAAACCGAGATCAAATCCTTTCATGGTTTCAAAGCCGTTTTTCAGAATGCTGTCGCCGCTCAGATCACCGGCCTTGTCGGCACGTTTCAGGGCCTCCCACAGGGCGAGGGCATTGGACCACCCCTGGATGGTACGCACCAGCCGTTTTTCCACCGGAACACCGGGATTATACTTCTTCCCATACTCCAAAACGGTCTTCATGAGCGGCGTATCTTCGCCGTAGAATGCGCACACCGTCGCTCCCATCACACCTTCGGCCGCTTTACCGGCCAACCGGGGAAGATTTTCGTCAAATCCCCAGTTATTGACGATGTGATCGGCCCCCAGGCCGAGAGAGTAGGCATCCCGTACCGTGGCGGCCACGGACATGGTGGTATTGCCGTGCCAGACAACGTCGGGTTTGAAGTCCTTCATGGCAAGAACCTGGCTCTTGGTGTCAATGGCGAACAGAGACACGTCCTGGTCCGGTCCGATATCAAAACCCAGCAGCTTGGCCTGGTCTTTGACGGCCTTGATCGGGGCACTGGAATACGGGGAAGCAAACATAAAGGAGCATTGGAACCGGGGTTTCCGTTTTCCGTAATCCTTATGCTTGGGCCATTTGACATCGAACCATGCGGTTAGCGCGGCACGCGCATTGGAGGAATAATCGGTGGCTGCAAACAGGTTAAACGGCGTCTTTTTCGGATTGGTCAGATGGGCCGAGTAAGATGCCGACACGTAGGGCATTTTCTCTTTGGTCACGGTGGGCGAGAGCGCTTCGGTGTCGCCGGTCCCCCAGCCCAGCACCGCCACAGCGCCCAGACGTTTGAACAGCTTGTATTTGGTCAACGCTTCAGGGACCCGGTAGCCATAGTCAAACTGGTACAGTTTAATTTTCTTACCGTTCACCCCACCCTGGTCGTTTATGTAATGGATGGCCTCGGCGATGCCCATGGCGTAGTCTTTGCCGACATCGGAAGTCGCCCCGGTCATGTCGTTCAGAGCGCCGATCTTGATCATCTCGGCCCCAGCAGCGGCAGAGAATCCGAATATCAGAGCCAGCGAAATGCAGAAGATGCCTAGTTTACTCCACATACTTTTACCTTGCATGATGTCTCCCCCTTTTTCAGAGAGGTTCCAAATCATCGGGCGTCTGCCAATTGTTCGCGTCGCTATCACCTCCCCCCCTCGGTTCGGCTAATGATTAGGTTAGAAATAAATAGGACAACTTACGGTTAGTATATGAAAGCAATCAGTTTAAATGCCTAAAATTTTAAAATGCCTGAAATGCCTAAAAATGCCGGAAAGGTAGTTTCGTTCCTTAATTTAGGCATTTCAGGCATTTTAGGCACTTTAGGCATTCTGTAGTCCTATATGGTCAAAGTATCATCCGGCAGCTTCATGCCACGAGTGTCCTAATAAGAAAACGGCCAGAGGTTGAAATAGTTCTTGATCTGCCACCACCGGTAGGCCAGACCGTTGGGTTCGAAAATCATGAACGCGCAAATGGCCAAACCAAAGGCGGCTTCTTTGACAAAGAGGAAATCCATAAACAGCGGTTCCGCCCAGGCAAATCCCAGCTCGAAAAACCAGAAGATGATCAGCTGCAATGCCTCCATGACGACCACCATGAAAATGGAGCCGAATACGACACCGTGTATGGACCCGACCCCGCCGATCAAAATGACGCCGACCAGCCATAGAGACCAGAACCAGGGAAAATGCTCGGGGCTGATGGCCGCCAGATTACTGATCCAGAAAGCACCTGCGATGCCGCCGATAAATCCGGCCACAAAAAAGGCAAACAGCTTGTACTGGATGATATTGATGCCCATGACTTCGGCGGAGATGTCGTTGTCCCGGATGGCCACCCAGGCTCTTCCCACTCTGGACCTCAGCAGGTTGACCACCATCGAAATGCACAGAATCACCAGGACGATCATCAGGTAGTAGACTTTGAGATCGCTGTCGATGACCCACGGCCCGATTTTGATGGTGCCCGGCGGCAAGGAAAATGCCTGACCGCGGCCGCCGATCTGGCTCACATACTGGGTGATCAGAAAGTCGACGGTGATAAACTGGGCGGCCATGGTGGTCAGGATCAGATAGAATCCCTTGACCTTCGCAGAGGGCAGCCCAAAGAGCACACACCAGACACCGGCCGCCAGGGCCGCAATGAAAATGCTGATGGGATAGGCCAGACCGGCGTCCAGCAGGATGGCCGGCCAGGGAAATTCCAAGATCAGCAGCGTGCTGGTGTAGGCCCCCACCGCCAGGAAGGCCGCATGGCCGAGGGTCACCTGCCCGCAAAAACCGATCAGCAGCTGGACGCCCAAGGCGCCAAGGACGGTATATCCGATGTTGTTACAGACCGCCAGCGCGTAGTCGTCGGCGACCAGGGGAATCCCGATGAAGAGAATCGCAAAGAGAAGAAGCATCTTCCCTCGGATAAAATTGGTTTGCCACCAGGCCTGATCCTGGGAGTAATTTTCGTGGTAGACACCACAGGGGAGCCACGTTGTCGACATTCAACACTCCGTTAATGGGTTAAAGGATTAATAAAACGGTTTATACCCGTTCGATACGTTCCCATCCCCACAAGCCGTAGGGTTTAAAGAGCAGGAAAACGGCCATGAATACAAATGGGGCAATCTCCTTGACGCCGCCGGGAAAATAGCGATCCAGATAGGCCCCGCAGAAATTCTGCAGTATGCCGATTACAATACCCCCGACAATTGCCCCGGGCACCGAATTGAGCCCACCCAGAACCACCGCCGGCAGCACCAGAAGCCCCAGGTAGCTGACCGATATATTCAAACCGTTGATATTGCCGAGCAGGGTCCCTCCGACACCGGCCGCCATAAACGCTATGGCCCAGGCGGCCGCGTAAACAAACCGTGCACTGACACCCAGAGACAGGGCGGCCATTTCATCATCGGCGGTGGCCTGCATCGCCAGGCCCCACCGGGTGTATTTGAAGAAAGACACAAAGACCACCAGCAGAATGATCGCCGCAATAAAACTCCAGAGGTACACCTGCCCGATGACCAGCGGGCCGATGCGGATCGGCTCCAGGGGGAAGACCGCCGGATCGAACACACGGGTGTCGGTGCCCCAGATCTGTTGCACCACGCCTTTGAAGAAAAAGGACAGCCCCACGGTGACCATGATGACCGTCAAGACCGGCTCACCAATGAGCCGGTCCAGGAAAATCCGCTCGGTCAGAACGCCCAGAATGAATCCAATCAGGAGGGATATGCCCAATGAGGCCAGAAAAGGGACCCCCATGGAATAAAAACTCAGCGAAACATATGCCCCGATCAGCGTCATTTCACCCATGGCCAGGTTCAACACGCCGGAGCATTTATAGATTAGCACCCAGCCGAGGGCCACCAGTGCATAAATGCCGCCCACCATCACACCGGTAGTCAGCGTCATTAGAAATAGATCCATTCAGGGTCTCCTTAATCACATCATGAAACGCGTTTATGAAATTCCACGGTGTCGCTAAACTTAATAGGTATACGGCTCGCAACGAAGCCGGGTTATTCCGTCAACGTCGTGATCTGAAGATCGGTCTTGATGTGGGCCTGGCGGCCGTCCTCGTATTTGATGGCCGTATCGATATGGACGGTATCCACATCCCCGTACAGGGCATTGACGATGTCTTGGTAACGTTTCTCGACGAACGCCCGGCGCAGTTTCCGGGTACGGGTCAGTTCATCGTCATCCGGATCCAGTTCTTTGTACAGATTGGTGAATTTAAAGACTCTGGCCGCTTCCGGAAGGTCTTTATTGGCCTGCCGGATCTGCTTCTCCACGAGTTTGTAGACTTCAGGCTTCTGGGACAGTTCCATATAACTGGTATAGGCCAGCTTCTTTTCATCCGCCCATTTCCCGACCACGGCATAATCGATGCAGAGAACCGCGGTCACATAGTCCCGATTGTCGCCGATCACCCAGGAATCCTTTACATAAGGACTGAATTTCAGCCGTGTCTCGAGATACTGGGGCGAAAACGGCCGCCCGTCCCGGAGGGTGAAGACATCTTTGGTCCGGTCGAACACCACCAGGTGCCCATCGTCATCAACGAAGCCTTTGTCGTCGGAATGGAGCCATCCTTCACGGAGGGCCTCCGTAGTGGCCTCCGGATTCTTGTAGTAGCCCAGAAACACCGACGGGCTTTTGGTGATGATCTCCCCGTCTTCCGTGATTTTGATCTCAGTGCCGGGTATCGGATGGCCCACGGTGTCGAACTTGATGTCCCCGTCCCTGTGTACCACCGAGATGCCGGCCACTTCGGTCTGGCCGTATATCTGCTTGAGATTGACGCCCAAGGCGTGGAAAAACCGGAAGTGGTCCGGCCCCATGGCCGCTCCGCCGGTATAGGCATGCCGAACACGGGAGAGCCCTAAATGATCTTTAACCTTCTGGTGTACCGTCGCCTTGGCAAGCCAGTGAAGCAGTGCCCAGTGAAAGGGAACCGGCTTTTTCTCGAATTTCAGGTTGGCGACCTTATATCCGATCCAATTGGCGAATTCGTAAAATTTTCGCTTCATCCACCCCGCATCCAGGTATTTTACCTGGACCGACCGGGTCATCTGTTCGTACATGCGGGGCGGCGCGAACATGACATGGGGACCGATCTCCCGGATATTGTGCTGGGCGGTGTCCGGTTCTTCCGGAAAATTGATCGTATATCCGATCTGAAGCCCGCAGGAGATCGACATCATCTGTTCGCCGATCCATGCAAACGGGAGATAGGAGACATAGTCATCACCATCGTAGCAGGGATCGACCGCCATCAGGTGTTTGCCCATGGTGAGCATGTTGTGATGGGAAAGCAGGGCGCCCTTGGGCAGAGAGGTGGTACCGGAGGTGTAGAACAACAGGGCCACATCATCACCGGTACCCTGGTTCACCAGTTCTTCGAATCGACCCGGGTTCTCTTGTTCTTCTTCCCGCCCGAGTGCCATCACCTCCTTCATGCTGATCAGGCAATCCTGATCATAATGACGCAATCCTTTGGGATCATCCCAGATGATTTTCTCAAGCTTCGGGCACTCGTCGAAAATGGAAAGCGCCTTGTCGACCTCCTCCTGCCCTTCCCCGAACAGAAAACGGGTGTCGGAGTGATCAATGATGTAGCGGACCTCATCGATGAGGCAATCCTGGAACAGCCAGACCGCTATTCCTCCGGAGCACAAAGCGGCCATTTCCGCCCAGAGGCCTTCGGGCCGGTTGTCTCCGATGATGGAAATCTTGTCTCCCTTGACCAGCCCAAGACGGATCAGACCCAGTGTCAGGTATTTGACATTGTCCAGGTACTTTTCCCAGGTGATCGGCCGCCAGATGCCGAATTCCTTTTCGCGCATGGCCACCCGGTCTTTTCCATACTCCCCGGACTTCTGATAAAACAGCTTTGGAATGGTCAGTTCTGCCGGGATGTCGTTGCCGTCTGCGGCGTGGTTATTTTCGTGTTGCATACAGATCCTCTTCACCCAGATATGCTTTGATCACCTCGGGATTCTGCTGCACTTCCTCGGGTGTCCCGTCCATGATCATATTTCCGAAATTGAGCACGAACACGCGATCGGAAAGATCCATGACCACACCCATGTCGTGCTCAACCAGGAGACAGGTGACCTGCCAGCGCTCTTCCTCATTCACGTCGAGGATGAAACGGGCCATGTCTTCAACTTCTTCAAGGTTCAAACCGGCCAAGGGCTCGTCTAGGATCAGGAGTTCGGGCTCCAGAGCCAGCGCGCGGCCCAGCTCGACCCGTTTTTGCAGGCCGTAGGGAAGCATGCCCACCGGTTTGTCTCGGATGTGTTCGATTTCAAGCAGATCGATGATCTCTTCTTCAATGAACTGGCGGTGCTCGATTTCTTCCTGTTTGGCTTTACCGATGTAGAAGGAACCGCTGAAGATGCCGGAGCGATAGTGATCGTGGCGCCCGAGTCGGATATTGTCCAAAACCGTCATCCCCCCGAACACCTCCACCTTCTGAAAAGTGCGGGCCACACCCAGCTTTGCCCGCTCATATGGCTTGAGGTGGTTGATCCGGTCCCCTTTGTACCGGACCTCCCCCTGCTGGGGTTTATACAGGCCGTTGATACAGTTCATCATCACGGTTTTACCGGCCCCGTTTGGACCGATCACCGAGTGAATTTCTCCTTTTCGGATTTTCAGGCTGACTCCGGCGAGGGCCACCACCTTTCCGAAATGCATATGGACATCTTCCAGTTCCAGGAGAATGTCGCCTCTCATGATCTCCTTTTTGGCAATTAAATCCTTGAATCCCCTTTCGTATAAATGGCCGGTGTCCCGAATCGATTGGAATAGATTGAATCTTGAAGAAACAATGGCTCGAACGTGGCGAGAAACAAACCTTTAAGTCGACACTTTAAAAA
>Ga0056120_1000012_pt1 | contig 33726 bp, 38 predicted proteins | sample WorMettaBAHAMAS2_FD_71121 | JGI IMG/M metagenome (GOLD analysis project Ga0056120, IMG submission 71121) | Marine gutless worms symbiont microbial communities from Max Planck institute for Marine Microbiology, Germany - Olavius tantulus BAHAMAS.2 ...
GAAAGACACTGTGCGCGTGGAAAAACTCCACCAGAAAGGAATCGTTGCCGACCGCGAGCGCGACCTGGTCAAAAGCAAACTTGTCAGGGCCCGCACAGAGGTAAAAAAACTCATTTCCGAGACCATGATCCTGGAGGAAGAAAATAAGATTATCGAGAGAGAATTAGAAACGGAGAAAGCGAATTATAAAAATGAAAAGACGTTGTTGGAAAACGAGATCAAGAATATCACGCTCGACAAGATGACAACACTCAATGAAATGCAGAATGAACTTCAGATGAATGAAAAGATGCACTCTTTACAGGGTGGCTTGCCAAAAGAACAACATAAGGAGGCGGAGGAAGGAAAAATCATTTGGGCAGAAAAGCCTGGCATAATCTCTGAACTTCATTTCAAGAACACGGGAGAGTATATTCGTGAATCAGATTTACTATGTACGATCATTCCAGCCGAAAGTCCGCTTTATATCGATGCGACAATAGCCAATAAAGGCATTGGTTTCATAGAAAAAGATATGGAGATTAAATACAAATTCGATGCGTTTCCGTAAAGCGATTATGGCCTTTTGTATGGGAAGGTATCCACCATATCCCCCTCCGCTGTCGAGGACCAAACTCTTGGATTTGTCTATCATGTGCATGGAACCCTGGAGAAACCATATTTTGAAATAAGAGGTAAGAAATATCCTATCAAGGTTGGAATGACTGCAACTGCGGAACTTGTAACCGAAAAGAAAACCGTATTCTCTATTTTGTTCAAAAAACTAAAGAGGAATAAACAACTTAAAAGGAGGTAGTCGAAATGAAGATATCTTATTCGGAGGGCGCCATCAGACCGGAAGAAGTAATCCATTATCTTGTTCTGAACGGTCAGGCTAATGCAGTTTTTCGAGAAATCATCAGAAACAAGGAGGTGACCCAAAAGGCCAGGCAACTGAATATTGAAGCCTCGGATGAGGAACTGCAACAGTATGCAAATACATTCAGACTTCTTAACGGTCGTCATTCCGCTGAAGAAACACTCCGGTTCCTCAAAAATTCTGGCCTCACCGAAGATGATTTTGAAGCTTTCTGTGAGGCGTCCCTGCTGACAAGTAAACTCAAGGACCACTTTGGTGAGGAGGAAAAAATAGCAGAGTATTTCGTCAACAATCGGTCTGAGTTTGAGTCTGTGGAAGTATCAGGCATTCAGGTCGAAAAAGAAAGTTTGGCCGAGGAAATTATGATTCAAGTTCAAGATGAGGGTGAAGACTTCCACGCTCTGGCGAGGAAGTACTCCACAGATGAGGCTCCAAACACTCAGGGGGTTATATGGGAGCAGTCGCCAGAAGCATGCTTCCTCCCGAAGTAGCTGCGAAACTATTCAGTTCTGAAGCGGGTGATTTGCGCGGCCCTTTTCCCACAAATGACCGTTTTCACTTGTTCTTAATTGAGGGGGTGACAACAGCTGAACTCACTGAACATGCAAAGGAGGTCATAAAGGACAGACTTTTTGAAGAATGGGTATCAGATTTTTTCAAAGGAGGATTAAGGGTCGATCCATAAATTGAGAGGAAGAAGCTCTAATCGAGAATGACGCTTCCTATCTACCCGTGTTGTCTCCCGAGCCGCCCTGTTCTCCGCGCCTCTGATCTCCTCCATGTTATTATATTACTGCTTCTCTTTCGGCAGGCCCAGCGACCCGGCTGTTATTGCCGTACGAGTCATTAAGCCTACTTTTTGACACGGGGAGAAATCAATGGAGGGTTGGCTGCGATTTACCTGCAACCTTGGCTTTAATGCCCACGTGCTGAGGGAGGAGTAACCATCACTGCCACCGGAGACATTCAGTTTGTCGGTAAGATGGCATATCTGGAAAGGGGTAAAAGGATGTAAAAGAATTTCCTTTAAGATTATATAAGAAACAGTCCGGCTACTGCTATTATTTGGCTGTTAACGGACAATATGTCAATAAAGCGTGTTAAATTATGGTTGTCATAAAAGCAGCCATCTGAAATAAGGATATGCAGATGGTTTCGATACCTGAGAAATTGCCCGAAGGTCTGTAAGGTGACCACTGCACCGGGCACAGCCCTTTTATCCAGCAAACAGGCCCATAGTGCCCCTATATTCATTTGACCTCGTACATTTTTCTTTAGTATTCTTTTTTCTGTTTCTGATATATTAATTTCACTCAACCCTTTGAACAAATATTGGAAATTATGATGGGCGGTGTGACCCAGAGACAACGATTTTTAGGAAGCCTTCTGGGCAATGATATTGACAGGTATCCGTTTTTCGATCTCGAGCCCGACGAAGACACGCTCAGAAGATGGCATAAAGAGGGATTACCCAGGCAGAAGTCCGTTTCGAAGTATTTTAAGTTGGAGACACACCACTCTGTTGGCCTCATGCTGCGAAGCTATCCCTTTTACGAAATGGCACAGGATCTTCTCCACGACCCGGCTTCTTTCAAACGGCATTATAATCCTGACCAACGATCTCGTTATGCAACCGGTTTTGTGAAAAAAAGCCGGCGCCTCCATCAGGAAGGGCGGGTCCTTTATGTGGATGCCTCGGGAGGAGGGCTTTTACAGATGCTGGGGGTGGGAGACTGGGAGTCTCTGGTTTCCGCATGCGATGCGCTCATTGAAGAACCCCAGATGGTGGAGCGTCTTGTTGAACGGACAACTGACTTTTATTGCGTATGTCTTGAGAGAGTGCTTTCAAAAGTGTCGATTGACTATGCCTCCTTTTATGAACCCATTGCATCAAATGCCGGGCCTGTGATTTCCCCTGCGATGTTTAAACGCTTCGCCATACCGGGATATAGGAAGGTTATTCATCTCTTGGAGAAGTACCATGTTCCTCTTCGTATCCTTTGCACCACAGGGGGTGATTTAAGTTCAATCTTGCCAGGTCTCATCGATGCCGGCATTAACGGCCTCTGGATAAGCAATATCCACAGTACCAGCATGAAATATCCCAAGCTTCGTCATCAATTCGGATCTGAAGTCGCCCTGATCGGAGGTATTGATTCAACCGCATTGGCCCGGGATGAGGCAGCCGTGCGAAAGGCCGTGGAAGAAACAGTGCCCAACCTTCTTGAAAGCGGTCATTACCTTCCCTGCCTGGATGACAGGCCGCGCAGTAACATACCGTTTGCACATTACCGGCTGTCTCGCCAAATTCTCGAAGAAATGGCTCGAAAAGGCTGATCACCCAACGCCGCTTTGGAGCACCCCCGACCGCATAAGATCAATTAGAGTAAACTCGGGTGATCGCGGAGGGTCGGAAGGATTCAAGGGACCGGATCTGCAGCGAATAATGGAATAACGCAATCAGCGCACCGACTGCTGCCCCGCATAGCACACCGGTCAGGAGGATGGTCCCGTCAGGAGGGTTTTCCGTCTCTTTTCCCAGTCGCTCATCCGTGCCGTTGTTCAATCACCGAGGGACTCACCCCCCAGGAGGATCAAGGGGTTTTCCTATCGCCTCCATCGCCATCCGGAGGCCGGGGCGGAAGTACATACACGTCGTTATCCTTTCCCATTCTGACGTTGGTCCAATAGATGACAGACCAGTAGATACCGATGATATCGCCATCAGGGGACAGTAAATACGACGCTCTTGGTCTTTCCAGCCGGTACGGGAAAACATTTTGAATCGCCCGAATGAGATCTTCAGATCCGGCATCGATCTCTCTCCAGAACCTGGCCCGCTGTCGATATTTCCGGTTGATCCCGATTACGGCATTGGGGATGTTTTCCCGTCCCGTGGCATAATATCGATACTCCGGCGGCGGCCGTCCCGCTTCAAAGTCCCGGGTTAACTCCGGGCTGAATTTCATGTGCCCGGAGTTACCGGCACACCCGGCCAGAATACCCATACAAAGCAAAACGATAGTTTGCCATATCTTCATATAATGACCTCCCAAGCGAAGACGCTATCACGGTTTGGTACGTGACACGCCCTGGCGATGCGAACCGTTTCCGGATGGGCCATGTTCATGAGCACCATGGCCAGTCCGGAAGCTGCCAGCATGGGCAGATAGGCGCACTCCAATATAATCGTTTTATCCCTTCGGACATTGCCGGGGTCAGATTCGACAGCCCTCCGAATATTTTAAGGTGGGCAATAGCGATAATATTTATTTACAATTTACTGCTGTCAAGTTTTCGCTAATCGTTATTTGATTTTATGCCGGTCCACTCAGCTAAAGGATTTATCCACTTTTCATTGGGACTTTCAAAAGCGCCATGTCCTTTGCCTGAGGACAGCTTAACTTCTTCATAGCTAATTGGGGAAGGAACCCTATTAAAGTAATCGATACACGAGCGAAAATTTGTATCCCCAGAGTCCCAGAATGAAAGAAACCGTCCTGTTAAATTTGGCACGGCGTTTTCATAGAAGTATGGTAAGATTTTTTTGTATTCACCGGTTTTAGCAATGCAACCTGCCATAATTACGAACCCGACTTCAGAATTGTTGATAAATCCTGATGCTATCAGGGTAACCACAGCACCCCTTGAAAACCCGACTACAGTTATATTCCGTGCCGGTACACCTGCTACTAATAGCTCTTTTACCCCACCTGCAATTTTTCTTGCATATTTCTCATGATCGACAGGAAACTTTTTGATGGTATCTTTTGAACGAATCTCGGTTATGACGATGAATCCTAATTCAGAAAGTGCTTTGATGCCTTTTTCATAGGCTCTCTTAGAACCTGCTCTACCAGTATCCATACCGCTACCATGAATATAGAATAGATATTTTGCTTCCGCGTCAGGCTTATCCGGTACTTGCGAAACAACCATTTCGGATGCCTGAGAAGAAGATATGAATGTTAATAATGAAACAATGATGAGTAAAAATCGATGCATTTCAATCTCCTCTTAATATTGAATATCCTGTAAAATAGCGGCATGTCATTGCTTTGTAAACCATACCTCGCAATTTGAAAGGCAGCTTATCTCCTTTACTACACATAGCAGCGCATCCACTTACTATGTATTTAATCGTTTTGTCCAGGTGAAAAAATGTCGCCAGGGCATTCTGAAAATCTGCTCCAAACTTTAGTTACGCGGATTAGAATTTTCTTTTCAGAACACAATAAGGAAAATTCTGCGGTTGCGTGAGACCACAATGCGCATACCAAAATGTAGCGGAAGCCTATTCCCCGTATCAGCCACCATACGGTAATCCTCTGCCAGCAGTTTAGGATCGCCAAAGGATATTATGTCAAGCAGGCGAATTTCGCCGGAAATCTTGGTCGGTCGGTTCCAATTCCGGAATACAGGGCATCGAATATAATATCCGCCCCGGCCTGTCCGTCACAGCTGACAGCGACGTCGGATCGGCCGGATATTGTCTACGTCTGTCCCCTGTCCTGCCTGTCCTGAGCGAAGCCGAAGGAAGCAAAGTCGAAGGGAGCGATCCCGCCAGTCCTGACGAAATCGAAGGAAGAGTCGTCGAAGGAGAGCGGGCGGATAGAAACCTGGATGCCGGATCGGAGTCCGGCATGACGGAAAAAATTTCACACCTCTGAATGAGGCGAGAACAATATCCCTTGAACCCTGGGACCCTTGAATCCGCTTGTCCTGCCAGTCCTGAGCATCGTCGAAGGGAGCAAGCGCAGTGCGCCGAAGGATGGATCCTTATCTGAGGCCGGTACGTTGTGACCCGTCTACTCCAATTAAACAAGAAGCTGCTACAACTTCGAGACGCCCATATCATTTGTCGATCCACGTAGGATCGTGCTTCAACTCCGACTCCTCACCACCCGTGTTAATGGTTTCTTTTGGCTCGATCAGCATGATGTGTGTTTCTTCGGCGGCTTCGGGTTTGTGTTCAACGCCGTGGGGCACAATGATAAATTCGCCCAGCCCCACGTCCACACTTCGGTCACGGAAATGCATGGTCAGCTTCCCTTTGGCCACAAAAAACATCTCGTCTTCCCAATCGTGGGAATGCCAGATGAACTCGGTGTCGATTTTGACCAACTTTACATACATATCGTTGATTTCACCCACGATCCGGGGGAAAACATCTCATCAAACAGAGTGAACGACTCGGTCAGATTGACTTTATCCATGAATGATCTCCTTGCTTAATAAACAGAGCAATCGGGGAGTTTTTCATGCCAACATTTATTCTCCAGGCTGCTAAGATGTCTCGTAAAGTGCAGAAGATAGGCTCTGGATTCCGGCCTGCGAGGCATGACGGAAGAAACACCACAATCCATGATTCAAGTAGTTCATTTAATGAACCTGGTTTTCCGGAAAGAACAAATTCAATGGATTGAGGATTGTCGCACCCATCTAAAAAGATTTCCTGCAAAAATCATTCAGCCCTGGTCCCGGAGTATCCGTTTCAAAATCTTCCCGGTGGCGCTTTTCGGGAGTTCTTCTACGATGTCTATCACCGCAGGAGCTTTGTACACGGCCAATTTTTCACGGCAGAATGCGTTGATCTCATCGACGGTAGCCGCCTGCCCTTCTTTTAATACAATAGCGGCTTTGACAAGCTCTCCCTTTTCCGGATCCGGGATGCCGTATACAGCAACCTCCTTGATGGTCGGGTGGGTGTAAAGGAATTGCTCCACCTCCGCCGGCCATATCTTCATGCCCGCCATGTTGATCATGTCTTTGACCCGGTCAACGATGAACACATAGCCCTCTTCATCCATGTTGCCGATGTCCCCGGAATGCAGCCATCCGTTTCGGAGGGTTTCTGCCGTTTCCTCCGGTTTGTCCCAGTAACCCTGCATGACGCCGGGCCCCCGGATGCAGATTTCACCCCATTCTCCCAGGGGCAGTTCCTGATCGTTTTCATCGAAAATTTTGATCTCGAAATTTTCCACCGGCGTGCCCACACTGCCGAACTTGTGCTTGAAGTCGTGATTGTAACAGGCAAAGGGTGAACATTCGGTCAATCCGTACCCCTCATAAACCGGACGTCCGAAACGCTCCGTCCACTGGGCGGATATTTCCTGGGGCATCGTGGCTGCGGCGGAAAACTCGTAGCGGATGGAAGCGAGATCGTCCGCCGACAGGTTCATGTTGAGAAGGGCGATGTATATGGTCGGTACCGCAAAGAACATGGTCACGCCGTCGTTCCGGATGGATGCCATAACCTGGTCGGGGATGAACCGGCGGTGCAACACAAGCGTAGCGCAGGCTTGGAACGTGCTGTTCATGATAAAATTCTGGCCGAATACGTGGAACAGGGGAAGAAACAGGATCATGCGATCTTCCGGCGTGAATCCTCCATGGTGGATGGTCGACCATACATTAGAGACCACATTTCCGTGTGTCAGCGTCGCCCCCTTGGGAAAGCCAGTAGTGCCTGACGTATAGAGGAGAACGGCAGGATCATCGGGATCCGTGTCTACGCCTGAAAATGCTTCGGATCCGCTATCGAGCCACTCGTCCAAAGTCGGGTGGCCTCCGGATTCGCCTTCGCACACCACAACGGTTTTGAGTTCCGGGCATCGGCCCAGGGGCACATTTCCCAGCAGGTCGCTAGGGTAAACACCATTATGGCGCCGGCGTCGGTTAGAATGTATTGGAGCTCATCTTTTTTGAGCATGGAGTTCACCGAAACGGCGATGGCGCCCAGGCGCACAGCGGCAAGGTAGGAGATAATAAAGGCGGGAATGTTCGGGAGGTAAAGCGCCACACGGTCTCCACGGGCCACCCCTTTCTCTGTTAGTGTATTGGCCAACCGATTGACCCTGGCGTTCAACTCTACGTAGGACAGGGAGGTCCCTTCAAATACAACCGCAGGCTTATCCGGAAAGTATTTCGCTGCGCGTTCGACGTTTTGAGCGACGTTCATAATGACCTCCTTTGCATTCACTGTGGTTTTCTTCAGCCCTATCAGGTTTTTTTAATGGTGATATTGACCTGAGTCAATGATTTGCCCCCCCTTTTCTTCGATAATACGCCCATCGTCCATATCATGCAGGGATGACGTTCCTGCTGGTTTAAGGGCGGAATGGGTTATAAAACGCTAACTTTCAAAAGGAGTCAAACATGCACGACGGATGTGGAGGATGTTTTCAAAACGGGAAACAGGTGGCCGACCAGGTGAGAATGATGGGGTATGACAGAACGCCTCTGCCGGCACCTTTCGACATCGATTGTTCCCATTGCAGCGCACCCTTTCAGATGGAGACCATGGTCGCCGCATGCCCGAAGTGCAATATGGTCTATGCCGTAACCCCGTGCCACAGCCATAGCAGGGAGTATGCGATGCCGGCGGGGGTTGGGTATTAGCACGCCATAATGGTTGACATAGTGAACTCCTCTTGTGGGAATATGGAAAAGATAACCGCAGAGTCGCCAAGGGCGCAAAGGAACTGTTTTTTTCCCGGAATCCCTGAGAGGGGGATTCCGAGAAAGAGCCTTTCACATCACATGGAACTTCTGAAAATTGTATCACACGATCGTTTTGCATTTCGCCCTCTCAGCGGAATCCAAAATCAAAATCCACTCTGCGACCTCTGCGCCTTTGCGGTGAGACTTGATCGTAAGATGAACCGGAGCGCAATTCATTCATTCGCTCTAAACGAATCATGTCATTAATCAAGAATTCGCAATGAAGACGCTATCTGAAATGAAACAACGGCTCCGGGAACTTGACGAAGAGATCAAGGAGACCAAACGGAGGCTGCCGGCCCATTCCGTAAAACCACCGGTCATGATGGAACTGTTGGCCCTGGAAGACGAGTACGATATGCTGTTCCAAAAAATCCAGGACATAAAGGCGCAGGAATCCGACTGATTTTATTGGAACCAGCGGTATAGTTCGTTCAAAAGAGCTATTGCCTGAAATGGGAGATGCGAAAATAGCAGAGACACTGGGAGGTAAGATCGTCGGGGATTCGATAATTATCCCCTTTTACGGAGTCGACTATCGGGTGACGATCTCCCAAGTCACGGATATGAGGGCACGACCGGCGAACGCAGCCGTCACCGCTGTGTTGTCGGAATATTACCGGCACTGCCCGGAGTCTCCTCCTGAAGACGGGCCCTGGATCACCTGTCGCGAATTTTCCGGTGCCGGTCCCTTAATGGGATATTTCACGACTAATACGAACAAACTGATTGAAACTGCCTTTGCGGACAACGCTGCTTCCCTTGACCATGCCTGCCTGCACTTGGGCGGCAAGCCCACCGGCGATCCCGGATATGATGTGTCCGTAATATTTTCAGCGTTTCCGCGTGTTCCAATACTGTTCCGGTTTAACGGTAGGGATGCGACACTTCCAGCCCAGTGCTCCCTTCTGTTTCGAAAATCCGCCGAAAATTATCTGGATATGAAATCCATGGGAGTCTGCGGAACATGGCTCGCCGGCAATTTAATCTCCCATCAATGATCCGCCCGCGGACATCTGTTTACGCAATTCCTATAGACTCTTGATTCCCGCATGATACTCCTGCAACGGCCTGACTTTCGGGTCTCCTTCCCGGCGGGCGGCTATCCCTTTGGCCGCGGAGACGGCGGCTGCCGTTGTCGTAATATACGGGACCTTGTGTTTAATCGCGGCTTTTCGCACCTCGGAGTTGTCTCTGCTGCTCTGTTTTCCGCTGGGGGTGTTCATCAACAGCTGGACTTCCCCGTTTTTAATGGCATCCACCAGGTCCGGCCGTCCATAGCCCAGCTTGTGCACCGGTTCGGTTTCGATACCGATTGCTTCTAGAAATGCATAGGTACCCCGGGTGGTCAGGATTCGGAAACCCAGATCCCGAAACAGGCGCACCGCTTCCAGGGCAGCCGACTTGTCCCGGTCGGCGATGGTGAACAAGACGGCTCCGGAAAGTGGCAACGTCACCTGGGTGGCTTCCTGGGCCTTGAAAAAAGACCTACCATAGGAATGGGAGATGCCAAGGACCTCGCCGGTGGATCGCATTTCCGGACCGAGTAAGGGATCGACTTCCGGAAACATATTGAACGGAAACACCGACTCTTTGACTCCAAAATGGGGAATCATTTGTTCGGACAGACCCAGGTCGGCGACTTTCTTTCCCAGCATCACCTGGGTGGCCAGGCGTGCCATCGCAATGCCGCAAACCTTCGAAACGATCGGCACTGTCCGGGAGGCTCGGGGGTTGGCCTCCAGCACGTAGACGGTGTTTTCGAAAATGGCATATTGCACATTCAACAGACCAACCACATTAAAGGCAATGGCGATTTTTCGGGTATATTCCCGGATGGTCTCGATATGTTTGGGTGGAATGCTGATGGGGGGAATCACACATGCCGAATCTCCGGAATGAATCCCGGCCAGCTCAATATGTTCCATAACAGCCGGAACAAACGCATCGGTTCCATCGGCAATGGCGTCCGCCTCAGCCTCGATGGCGTTGTCCAGGAATCTGTCGATCAAGACCGGCCGTTCCGGAGTAATGTCTTCGACGGCCGCTGAAAGATATTGTTCGAGCATCTGGTCGTCCTGGACCACTTCCATGCCGCGTCCCCCAAGCACGTAGGACGGCCGGACCATCAGCGGATAGCCGATATCCCCGGCCACGGCGTAGGCCTCCTGCAGGGTGCTGGCCATGCCCGACTCGGGCTGTGGGATCCCCAGATCGCGCATGATCTTTCGGAACCGGTCCCGATCCTCGGCCAGGTCAATGGCGTCCGGTGAGGTGCCGAGAATGGTGACTCCCGCCGCGGCGAGCTCACCCGCTATGTTCAGGGGGGTCTGTCCGCCGAATTGAACGATGGCCCCTTCGGGTTGCTCCTTCTCATAAATACTCAGGACATCCTCCACCGTCAGAGGCTCGAAATAGAGTTTGTCCGACGTGTCGTAATCGGTCGACACCGTTTCCGGATTGCAGTTGACCATGATCGATTCATACCCGGAATCCCGGATAGCAAAGGCCGCATGGACGCAACAGTAATCGAATTCAATGCCTTGCCCGATCCGGTTGGGCCCCCCGCCGAGGACCATGATCTTCCGGTTGTCGCTCACCCCGACCTCGTCTTCTGCGTTATAGGTGGAGTAGTAATAAGCGGCATCTTCAACGCCGCTGACCGGAACCGGCGCCCAGCGCTCACCCAGCGAGAGAGCAATACGCTGCTTCCGAATATCTGCTTCCGGGCATTCCAGAAGCTGAGCCAGATATCGATCTGCAAATCCATCTTTTTTTGCTGTTAACAGGAGATCGTCCGGCAGAGTGCTGCCTTTACAGGCAAGAATCTGCTCTTCCAGATCCACCAGTTGTTTCATCTGTTCGATAAACCATGGTTTGATGTGCGTGATTTCGCTGACCTGCTCCACGTCGGCCCCTTTCCTCAGGGCCTCATACATCTGGAACTGACGCTCACTGCTGGGAGTCCCGATGGCGTTCAGCAATTTTTCAACGGACATCTGGTTAAAATTCGAAGCAAAACCGACCCCGTAGCGGTTGATTTCAAGACTCCGGATCGCTTTCTGAAACGCTTCTTTATAGTTTTTTCCAATGCTCATGACTTCGCCCACGGCGCGCATTTGGGTTCCGAGCTGGTTTTGCACCCCTTCGAATTTTTCAAATGCCCATCGGGCGAACTTCACGACCACATAATCCCCCGAAGGTGTGTATTTCTCCAGGGTACCGTCCCGCCAGTAAGGAATCTCGTCCATGGTCAGGCCGCCGGCCAACAAAGCCGAGACCCGGGCTATGGGAAATCCGGTCGCTTTTGAAGCCAAGGCCGAGGACCGGGATGTCCGCGGGTTGATCTCGATCACCACCACACGTCCGGTCTTGGGGTCATGGGCGAACTGGATATTGGTGCCGCCAATGACCTCGATGGCTTCGACGATAGCGTAGGAATAATCCTGGAGCTTTTTCTGAAGCTCGGGCGCTTATGGTAAGCATGGGAGCCGTGCAATAGCTGTCACCGGTATGGATGCCCATGGCGTCCACGTTTTCGATGAAGCATACGGTGATCATCTGGTTTTTGGCATCACGCACCACCTCCAGTTCCAGTTCCTCCCAGCCGAGAACGGATTCCTCCACAAGCACCTGGTTGACCAGACTGGCCGCAAGCCCCCTGGCCGCAACCACCCGAAGCTCCTCAACGTTGTAGACAAGTCCTCCGCCGGTGCCACCCATGGTATAGGCCGGGCGAATGACGATGGGATACCCGAGTTTCTCCGCCGCCGCTTCGGCGTCTTCCACGGTGTTGACCGTCTCGCTTTTAGGCATTTCGATCCCCAATCGATTCATGGTCTCTTTAAATGCCAGTCGATCTTCCCCCCGTTCAATAGCGTCCACGTTGACCCCGATGACCTGTACGCCGTATTTTTCGAGAACTCCGGATCGATAGAGCTCCGAGGAAAGATTCAGACCGGATTGCCCGCCGAGGTTGGGCAACAATCCATCGGGACGCTCCCGGGCGATGATCTCGGTCAACACTTTGGCATTTACCGGTTCGATGTAGGTCACGTCCGCCATGCCCGGATCCGTCATAATGGTGGCCGGGTTCGAGCTGACCAGCACGACTTCATATCCTAAAGAACGAAGTGCTTTGCATGCCTGGGTTCCGGAATAATCGAATTCAAAGGCCTGTCCGATGATAATTGGTCCGGAACTGATGATCAGAATCTTTTGAAGATCGGGTCGTCGGGGCATGGAACCTCCTTTATCTGGGTGGGTAAGTTCGCATTTGATACTGGATAGATCCAATAATGATAGAACGGAAGAGGCAGTTGTTCATTGCCCGAAACTAATTTCGCATTTACAGGTCGAGTTAGAAATACTAACAGAAAGTTTTCTAAATTAAGCTTTAGTGAAAATCAAGACGCAGCTGGAGGAATCATGGGTGGATTTTTCGGAGTCGCGGCAGAGACCGATTGCGTAAGCGATCTTTTCTATGGGACCGACTACCATTCCCATCTTGGTACCCGTCGAGGCGGCATGGCCGTCCGGAATGCCACCGAAATCCGGCGATCGATTCACAACATCGAGAGCAATTATTTTCGCAGCAAGTTCGATTCGGATCTTTCCAAGTTTGACGGAAACCAGGGCATCGGGGTGATCAGCGACTACGATGCCCAACCGTTGGTCATAGGATCCCACCTGGGAAACTTTGCCATAGTGACCGTGGGACGGATCAACAACATGGCCGACCTTGAAGATAAGGCATTCCGGCACAAAATGCATTTCACCGAAACCGCCGGAGGCCAGACCAATCCCACCGAGTTGACGGCCATGCTCATCTGTGAGGCGGATTCCTTTGAGGCCGGTATCCGGCATGCCCAGGAGGCCATCCAGGGCTCCTGCTCCATGCTGCTGTTGACCGACAAAGGAATTTTCGCGGCACGGGATCGTTTGGGGCGAACCCCCATTTCCATCGGCAAAAAGAATGGCGCCTTCGCCGCCGCCTCGGAGTCGTGTGCTTTTCCCAATCTGGGGTATGAACTGGACCGGCATCTCGGCCCGGGCGAGGTGGTCCGTCTGACACCCGATGGGTGTGAGCCGTGCCTGCCCCCCGGAGAAACCATGCAGGTCTGCGCCTTCCTGTGGGTGTACTACGGGTATCCGGCTTCCGAATACGAAGGCATCAATGTGGAGCACGTCCGGAATCGCTGTGGCGCCGCTTTGGCTCGAAATGACGATACTGAAATCGACTGTGTAGCGGGTATTCCCGATTCGGGCATCGGCCATGCCATTGGCTATGCCGCCGAAAAACAGATCCCCTACGTTCGTCCATTCGTAAAATACACGCCCACCTGGCCGCGCAGCTTCATGCCCCAAAACCAGGCCCACCGGGACCTGGTGGCTAAAATGAAGTTGATTCCGATCCGAAAACTCATCGAAGGCAAAAAGATACTGTTCTGCGAAGACTCCATTGTGCGGGGCACCCAGCTAAAGGGGAATGTCCAGATTCTCTTCGACTACGGGGCTGAACAAGTACACATGCGGCCGGCCTGCCCAACACTGATTTATCCATGCATTTTCCTTAATTTTTCCACTTCCCGCTCCACCCTGGCACTGGCAGGGAGAAGAATCATCCACGACATGGAAGGCGACAACGAATGCCATCTTCCCGATTTCGCCGCGGCCGGATCCGAGCGAAACCTGGCCATGGTGGATCGTATTCGAGAAGACCTCAAACTGACATCCCTCAAGTACCAACGTCTCGAAGATCTGGTGGCCGCCATCGGCCTCCCCAAAGAAAAGGTCTGCACGCATTGCTGGGATGGGTCGAGCCATTGCTGAGGGAATAGGTTTCAACCCCTCCCCTCATGCTCCGTCTCTTTATTGGCCAACAGTGCTCAAATCCTCAAAATATTACATATATTCATGCGGTTGAGCCCTGTTGACCGTCTAGACCCATGCCTGGGCAGGCAAGCCTCGACATGATTGAAGGCTTTGAAACCAATTCCAGGTCAATATATCCACTTCCCGTAAGACATCGCCCGTCCGTTTTCTACCCTGACCATTGTCATCAGGCTCTGGGCACGGCTTTACTAACAACCCCGGTTTGTTGCGTGCTCCGGGATATTTGGTTACAATATCTATTTAGAATCCATCAAAAACACATCATCATAAACCTCCTTAATTTTAAACAGGCGGGTAAACGATTCAGAGGTGACTCGATGGAAAAGATATTCGATGGGAAAAAAGAAGCGAAGTTGGGCACCGAAAAAAACCCTGTCCACGTTCGGGTCAAAACTAAAAAACGACTGAAAGAGCTGGAAAAAATTATCAAGGAAAACGGTTGGGTCTATACCTTTGAGGTCGATCGAAAAAAGGACGAAGATATCACCGATTTGGAGACCCTTCAGAACTGGCCTGAAACAGTGGTCGCAGAAGAAAAAGTCGGTCGAAACGATCCATGTCCCTGCGAAAGCGGGAAAAAATATAAAAAATGCTGCGGACAGTGACCTAACGCATTATCACCTCACATCACCCTTCATAACCAAATTGGCAGCACTCTGTCGGTGCCGTCCTGCATTCTCACAACTCAATGAACTAAACTCCTAACATGGTAGGGCCTAACCCTATTCAGCCTGCTTAACCCGTTCGCTCAGATGTTTCACCTTTTCGTTGACGCTGTCTGCGGTGTCCTCAGCCCGTTCGATAGTCTGTTGTGCCCGGGGCTTGCTCATTTTGTCGGAGGTATCCGGTCCCATTCGTTGGATGACCAGATATCCGACGATCAACAAGGTGATGACGATGCATATCATCAATGCGCCGCGCATGGTGATGCTCCTTATGGGTTATGGGTTCTCGATACTCATAGTATACCAGGATGTCCGGGGAAGGTCACACCAACACCCAGAAATTACACCAATTGTTCCAAGCCATCTCAGTGAGCAACCGGTTCATACCGGCTTGACTTTGATGGAGGCAGAGATACCTTTATCTTTAAAACCGCGGATGCCGATTCTATCTGGTATGGTTCCTCCTGCAATTCCCCAATCAATTTCCTCATCGCTAAGGCATCTTATTTCAGGAACAACGGCGTCCGCTACAGGTAATGCCTATACACGATAAAAGGAGCGGCCATGATGACGCACTCGTGGATTATAAAGCGGAAACGGATTACGGTGATGTTGGCTATAGGGGTGATGGTGCTTTGTGCACCGGCCCTTGCGCTCGGCCTGGACAGTATCAATAAGACTTTCTTTTTCGGGATCGCCATCAAGGGATTCGACCCGGTGGCATATTTCACAGAAAGCCGGGCAGTAAAGGGAGACAGCGATTACCAGCTCGTCTGGCGGGACGCCAAGTGGTACTTCACCAGCGCCAAGCATCGGGATATGTTCAACGCCGATCCCGAGGCTTATGCCCCCCAATACGGCGGCTACTGAGCGGGCAGTTTGTCTTCATCCGGGCAGGCTGCCGGGGTAAATCCGAAAAACTGGAAGATCATCGATGGGAAATTATATCTAGGATGGTCCCGCGAGGGGATGAATACGTTTGCTGAAAACTCAAAAATAAATATATCCAAAGCCGACAACGCTTGGAAAAAACTCGAAAAAGAGTAGAAACCGGAAGAATCGATAAAATGGATATGCCAGGGGGACCCATTCAGGGAAGGCCTGCGCGCCTCAGGTCCCCCTGAACTTTCTTTCTATCGGTCTCTCGTTTAAAGGCGGCTCCGTAATACGCCACCTCGAAAAATGGATCCAGTTTAAGGACCCGTTCGGCGGCGGCCTTGGCGTCTTGAGTGTTCCCCATCCGTGAGTAGGCTGCTGCCAGCACAATATAGTTTCCCACAAATTCTGGACTGCCGACAATGCCTCTTTTAAGCGCCGTAATCGCGTTTTCAAATTGTCCATTCATATAAAAGGAAAGCCCGAGGGTATAAGATTGCCCGTTGGTTGTCCTGGATCCAGGCGCAAAGAGGCTTCCTGCCATCGAATCGCTTCATCGAAGATACCCGAATAAAGAAGGATCACAGACATCCAGTGCTGGGTAAGGGCATCGTTCGGGTTCAGCTCTATGGCATGACGCATTTTATCAAGAGCAATATCGAAACTTCCCCTTCGGAATAGCACATATCCCACCAGAGAATGCGCTCGCGCTTCATACTCGTCCAGCGCCAAGGCTCTGCGCGCAAAATGATCCACCAGTTCCAGGGTCTGGTCTGGAAACATGGTACCGTACAGATACTCCCACAGATAGGTTCGGGCCACTGCAGTGTAGATTGTCGCATAGCGCGAATCAATTTCCATGGCCTTCTGAAACATCTGTCTCGCCTTGATCATATCTTCGCGCGTGTAACGACGGAAGTGCTGGAGCCCCCGCAACAGGTAATCATAAGCCTGGAAGCTTTCTGGTTCCTTGATCGATATTCGACGCCGTTCAGATTCACCGATTTGGGTAGCCATCCGTCCGACGATCGTCTGTACCAGGTCGTCCTGGACAGCAAACACATCTTCAAGTTTGCGATCATAGCGCTCAGCCCATAAATGATGACCGCCGGCCGCGTCGATCAATTGCACATTAATGTGCACCCGGTCACCGGATTTTTGAACACTTCCTTCAAGCAGATAACGGACATTCAGATCCTCATGCAGGGTTTCCGCCCGCACCGGATGTCCCTTAAAGGTGAACATGGTATTGCTGGCGATGACCAGCAGTTCTTTAAATCGGGAAAGATCGGTGATGATGTCGTTGGTCATGCCGTCGATGAAATAGTCATCCTGAGCCCCGGTGCCCAGGTTGGTGAATGGCAGGACCGCAATGGACGGCTTTTCGGAATTCTGAATGTTGACCGTATCCGTGGAGTCTTTGGCTCCTTCTGGGCCTTTATAGATGAGAAAATACCCCGCTGCCGCAAACAAAAGAAAGAGGGCAGCGGCCAGGCCGATCCATTTTCCGAAAATGGGTCTCGCAGATTTTTTCGGTGAGGGTTTCTCTGATGAATGAAGATTGACACGGAAGACGTGAATCGGATCCGATATGTTCTTTACCTCGTGACGCCCCTGGTCTTCACAGGCCAGGGCCAGCTTCTTTTTAACTTGATCGTAAACGCTACTTGAAATGCTGATGCCACCGGGGGCCGCCAGGCTCTCGATGCGCGCGGCAATGTTTACCCCTTCCCCGTAGATCCGATCTCCTTCGACGATAATATCGCCGATATTGATGCCGATCCGAAATTTCATCTGACGGTCTGGTGACAGAGTTTCGTTAAATTCGGTAATTTTATTTTGAATTTCTATGGCGGATTGGACCGCATCGATGGCGCTGGAGAACTCGGCAAGAATATTATCTCCCGGGGTGTCAACGACACGCCCGTCAAAACTTTCGACAAGATCCACGATCACCTCGCGGAGCGATTCGATGGTCCTGACGGTCCCGACCTCATCTTCCCCCATGAGGCGGCTGTAGCCGACCGCATCGGCACTGAGTATCGCCTTCAGGCGCCGTTTGATCCGATCATCGGGCATATGGTGTGTTACCTCTTTCCGCCAAAATTTGGACATATAAAACATTTGTCAAAATTATGTTCCTTTCAATGCCTCCAAGGCCGGTGCGGTGCCCGGCCCTACGTTTCGCCTGCGCTTTATTCCGTAGGGCGGGGCACTGCACCCGCCCAGTCGTGGATAAAACTCAAGCACTTGGAATCGGAACAAAATTTTGACATTCAGTATAGTTGAAAAAACATTAGAAACGTTGAGAGGAATGTCAAATGCCGCAGACGGCATGAAGAGAAAGGAAGAGAATACCTGAAACGATTTCATGCAATTTTCGGATTATTTGCCGAAGGGACAAGCCGGAAACCTGCACTGGTCGCAATTCAGGCAAAGCCCGCCATGCCCCATACCGGCCAGGTCACTTCGGCCGATGGTTTCTCCAGCCAGTATTCTCGGGAGCACAAGATCCAGAATCGTTCTCTCATGGTAAAGCCCGCAGGCCGGAACGCCCAGGATGGGAACCCCGTCGATGTTTGCGGTCATGAACATGGCACCGGGAAGGACCGGAGCGCCGTAGGCTTCCGCATCGCCACCGGCTCTCCGGATAGCCTCGCAGGTGACATCGTCCGGATCGACGGACATGCCACCGGTGGTCAGGATCAGATCCGCACCGGAGGAAATCAACGATCGAATCTCTTCAGCAATAATGTCCGGATCATCCGGCGCAAAGGCCACGCCTGTAACCTCTGACCCAATCCGATCGATTTTATGACGAAGTACCTCCTCGAATTTATCTTCGATGAGCCGGGTGAAAACTTCGTTGCCGGTAATTACGATTCCGGCCTTTGCCTGCCGCAACGGTTTGATCTGAGCCAGCCCTTGATTGGACAGGGCAATCGAGACCGCTTTTTCAACGACATCGACCCGGATCACCAGCGGTATGGCTCTTGTACCGGCAACGATGTCACCTTTAGCAACCCGGGTGTTGGTGTGCCGGGTCGCGCACATCACCTCACAAAGAGAATTCACTTCGGCCAGTGGGCCCACGGCAACCTTGAGCAGGCCGTCTATTTTTGCCTTCAGGTTCAGTTTGCCCTCGTTCGGCTCTCCCTCCCACTCAACTCCGGGCCCACAAAACGCGTTGGCCATGGCCACCACCGCGTCGTTCTCATGGAGCCACCCGTCTTCTACTTCAAGAACGAAGATGTGCTCCTTACCGAGACGCTGCAGATGACAGATGTCCGCATTGCGAATCCGGTGGCCCTTTTTGAAGGCTCTGCCCTTGAATTCGCCCTTTCGGATTTCCGTCACGTCATGGGCCAGAACCCTGCCGACGGCATTTTCTATCTTGATGGTCTTAAACATGGTGCTTTACCGAACCATTACGAATCTTTTTAACGGGGGATATGTTTCGGACTACGGCGTTATACGAACTCGCACGGCATGCTCGTTGACGCCGTTGTTCCCGTACCCCTGCACATTCCAGTTTGCGTCCATCGGCTGCTGTCGGCCTTCCCGATCCGTGGCTCGCGCCATGATGAGATACTCCCCACGTTCCGACACATCCCAGATGTACTGCCATTGTCGCCAGGAATAAGGCTCATCCGGGCCCAGGAAATCGGCTATAAACCAATTTTCTCCGCCGTCTGTGGAGACTTCGACCCGTTCGATCCGGTCTTCTCCCGCGTAGGCAGCTCCGAGGACGGTGATTTTTCCAGGGGCCAGTTCCTCATCCGCCAGGGGCTGGGTGATGATGGCTTTGAGGTTCAGACCCGTGACGACCTCACCCTCTTTCGGATCCTGTCCTTTCTGGAAAACACGGTAAACTTTGCCCATAAAGAACCCCTCGAAGGGCTTGTCCAATACCCGGATTCGGTGCAGCCACTTCACACAGTTGGCGCCGGTCCATCCAAGGGCCAGCCCCCTGATCGGGAACCCGTGTTTGATCGGCAGCGGCTCCCCGTTCATTTCGTACGCCAGCAACGTGGAGGACATCGCTTTCTCGATGGGGATGCTGCGAATGAAGGTAATGCCCGACCTTCCCAGGCCTTTATCCAACCCCTCAAAAGCCACATGACGGGACTTTTCTGTTAACCCGGCCATTTCGAGCAGATCCCTAAGCCAGATCCCGCTGTATACGGCATTTCCAACGCCGCCGATGGTCCATGGATTCCCGGGAGCTTTCTGTTTCAACAAGGATCGGCTGTTCCCGGAGCATTCCAGTGTGTTGGTAATAATGTCTTTCGGCATCTGAAGAATTCGGCCGAAAGACAACGCCAGCGGTTGGTTTACCTCACCTTCCACAACCAGCCGATACTCTTCCAGGGACACCGGTGTTTCCGGTATCTGTCCCTGGTTCCGATCGAAAAACACCTCGTTGGCCGTAATCCACGATCGAAGGCTCTCCACCGGGGTTTCGGCATTGAGAGGCCTCTCGGTCATTACGCGCATCTTTGATGTCATAGCGAGAACTCCCAGGCGGTTACGGTTGAAGGTTGGAGCAGCAGAATACGAATGGGAATAATTACCTGTAACGAGTTAAGATCGATTTTACAATGCAATACCTATCATTGAAGTCGCACGAATTTCGAGCATCCTAGGATATATTCCTGCCGGCGTCGCTAATGATGCACGGATGGCATACGGCGCCGGAAAAATCCCCGGCGCCGTTCCATCTCCGTGCAGGGAAATCAACCTAAAATCTCTGCAAGGTCCCCATCCGCAGTTCCGATGGGCTTGATGTCGAAATTTTTCACCAGCACATCGAGCACATTCGGCGTAATAAACGCGGGTAGAGACGGTCCCAATCGGATCCCTTTAATTCCCAGGTGAAGCAGGGCCAGCAGCACACAGACCGCTTTCTGCTCGTACCAGGATATAATCAGTGACAGGGGAAGCTCATTGACCCCCACATTAAACGCCTCGGACAGGGCGGTGGCAATCTGTACGGCTGAATAGGCGTCATTGCACTGTCCGATATCCAGAAGCCTGGGAATGCCTCCGATGTCAACCAGCTGCTGATCGAAGAATCGGAATTTGCCGCAGGCCAGGGTGAGCACAATGGTATCACCGGGTGTCTTTTCGACGAACTCGGTGTAGTAATTGCGGCCCGGTTTGGCCCCATCGCAGCCGGCCACGAGAAAAAAGAGCCGGACGCCGCCGGATTTTACCGCCTCGATAACTTTGTCGGCCACTCCCAGCACTGTATTTCGGGCAAATCCCACCGTGACTTCCTGTCCGTTTTTATCTTCCGGGAACCCGGGGAGCGCCAGCGCCCGGTCGATCACCGGCTGAAAATTCTGATCCGATATGTGGGGAATATCCGGCCAGCCGACCATGCCGCTGGTAAATATGTTCTCCGTATATTCCTTTTTTGGCCGCATGATACAGTTGGTGGTCATAAGAATGGCGCCTGGAAAATTGCTGAATTCTTTCATTTGGTTCTGCCAGGCGGTTCCGTAATGACCGTAAAAGTGATCATATTGCTTCAACCGGGGATAACCATGGGTCGGAAGCATCTCCCCATGGCTGTAAACATAGATCCCTTTTCCCTCGGTTTGCTTGAGCAGTTCTTCCAGGTCCTGCAGATCGTGCCCGGATACCAGGATCGCCTTACCCTTCTTGTAGCCAAGCGGTACCTAGGTGGGTACCGGATGCCCATATACACCCGTGTTACCGGTATCCAGAAGTGCCATGGCATTTACGGCTGCTTCACCGCATTGGAGGGTGAGGCCGACCCAATCGTCCAGGCTGAGGTCGTCGCGCTGAATGGCGGCGAGCCCTTCATGGACAAAGGCATATACCCTGTCATCTTCCTGGCCCAGGATTTGGGCGTGATCCGCATAGGCGCTGACCCCTTTAATCCCAAAGAGGACCGTGTGCTTGAGAGAAAGAATGTCCTCACTGTCGGCAGGATAGGACTTGAGCCCAACTTCGGCCCCCTGCTCCACCAGTTCATCGACGGTGTCTTTTGGAATAAACGATGCGGCATCTCCGGAAAAATCGACATTGCCGCCGGCATCCTGAACCGCCTGTTTCAATTCATCTCTCCGCCGGGCTCCTTCGTGGATGAGAGAGACAAATCGCTCCGGGTCGAAATCCACATTGGTCAACGTTGAAAACGCAGCCTTTACCGTGAATACATTGGTTTCAGGATCCGTGACGCCCACCTTCCGGCCCTCCACCGCCACCTGGGAAAGACCCATGAGGGTATAAATTAAAAGATCCTGCAGAGCGGCCACCTCAGGTTTTTTGCCGCAAACCCCAAGTACGGTGCACCCTGTTCCTTTGGCAGTCTGTTCACATTGTTAACAAAACATAAGCTCCCTCCTTTATTTCATCGTGACGGGTTTCAGGGGAAGGTCATGACATGTCCTAATGGTGTCCTGCTGATTCAGATCAGTCGCATGCACTGTGCTGAATTGCCACTACCGGGCAAGCCTCCACACAGGCACAGCATTGGACACAACCATCGATGTTGGCCGGGACGGCTTTTCCGTCCCGAATTTCATAGACTTCCGATGGGCACACATCTTCGCAGTCGGCATGCCCGGCACAGGCCTCGTAATCCACCTTGATCGTGACCTCGTCACTGCTCCACTCTTTCAGCTCCATTCGTCCTCCTTGAAATTAAATTGCGTTTAAATTGTCTGTGAACCATAAACTTCGGCCAGGTAGTGACCGTGTCACACACTGAAATCGATCGAATGAATTAAGTCTACCCGCGTCCGACCCTCAGGATCAGGGTAATTACGCCCATTTCATACAGTTCCTGTGCAAGGATTATCAGTCCGATGATAAACAGCCATTCCTGCCCCCAATGTACGCTGGCGGCCCAGGCAAGGGCTGTGATGGAAATCACCAATCCCCGCAGACCCCTGACAACGGCCATGGGGTGATGTCCGGTTCCCTGAATTCCGGCAGCCATTCTAAAGTAGCGAACGCAACGAAAGACAAACACAAGGGAGGTGACCATAAGAAAAAGGGTCAGGCTGAGTCGAATGGGTGCTGCTATGGACAATACCTCTATCATAAGCCGATCCCTTTGGTTGCGTTGAAAAAAGAAGTCCGCTGTTGCCGGCCATCGAAAGACGGCCCGGCGCGTTCTGAAAAGTTCGTGGTAAGGAGAATGGTTCGGCCAACAGTTAAAATACGTTCAACATTTGATACTAATCATTCCGCCTCTGCCAGCAAGAAATGGCATGAAAGATGCAAAACCCTAGCACGGGGAAAACCGCCGATCTCATGAATTCGGGTGAGGCATAAAACCGGCAGGCGGATCATTCTGGCCCAAGCCCGGTATAAGTTTTCTCCGACATAGTCCCAACACCCTGATATTAATTTAAATAAATATTTCGTCGGAGCCCTCCACCACCGTAAGGGGGCAAGCCATTTAGACATGGTCGAGGAATCGATGTTCGACGATCGGCGGCAAAGTGACGATTCAGACGATGTAAATGACAAAAAGGCCGCCATAAGAAGCACTATCGACAGGTTGCCTGAGCGAAGGAGGACCCCATGAAGGTGATATGCCCCAGCTGCAATGCCGATTATAATATCCCGGAAGCACAAATCCCGGCCAATGGTGCCCAAGCCACGTGCAAACGCTGCAAAGGCAAAATCGTCATTATGCCGCCGGCAACCACTCACCAGACGCCCATAATACCCACGTCGGAGCCAATGCCGGCCGCACCCCCAGCGGAGCCGTCCAGGGAGCCCAAACCTCCGAAACCGGCTACCCCAAGGACCGGCGGATCAGGTACCGAGCATCCGGCCTTTGCAGACTATCCCAAGCTACGCGATGTTGCCTCTCCGAGGCTGGATTTTGATGAAATTCTTACCGTCAACAAAAAAGGCGGATACAAAAACGGAAAAAACAAGATCAAGATTAAAATCATCAAAAGTGTCGCACCCGTCCTCGAGAGTGTTTTGGAAAATGATGAAGTCGTAAAAAAGGTGGCCCGCGGTATTTTGCGAACTATCCCCTGGAAGTGTTTCTAGGCAACGGCGCGCTGACCCTGCTCTACAACCGGTATGCCATTCTTTGTACGGATCGACGGGTGCTGATGATCAACACGACCTATAGTATGAAACGGCCCTCCCACTACCTGTTCCAACTGCCGTACTAGTACATTGAAAAGGTGAAGCGGGGATTCATTTTTGCCCATCTCACGTTCATTCGCAAATTGGGCAAAAAAAGGATTTTCAATTACGTGGATCGATTCAGCATGAAAGAGATCTCCGAATTTGTCACCGCTCAAATCGAAGGGCCGAAGCCCGCCGGAAAGCTCAAGGCGCTATTCGATGATTTGTGCCCCTCCTGTTATGTGCCACTGGAAAAAGGCCTCAAAACCTGCACCCACTGTCAGACCGGCTTTAAGGTCCCCAGGACCGCTTTTCTGAAATCGTTGCTGATGCCGGGTTGGGGTGACCTGTATTTGGGCCATCGATTCCTCGGCACAATGGAGCTCCTGGTTTCCATCGGCCTCTGGGCCTTTTTGATTTCTCTTCTGCTGTCACCGACCACGGAAACCCTGATCGCCGTCGGCATCCTGATCGTCGTCTTTAATGTGATGGATAGCCTGTTGACGCTGCACATGGCGAGGAAGGGGTATATGGCTAAATAATGTAAGGATCCAAGGATTCAAGGGGTCAAGGGGCCGAGTGGGGTGACTGCTGAAATGTTTATCAGTGCTATTCATGTTCAGTATTTCCCACCTTCAGGCTTTCGAATCAATCGCAATTCGTATGTCACACCTCAAGATCTGTTATCCCAATGTTGGATTATTTAAGTTTCCCACGTGTGTTCTTCTTCCGGGGAATAAGAGCAGAAGGTGCCGGTCCGGATGGAGTTGGTCAGGTGGCGACCCAAGGCCGGATGGGCCGCATCAATCTTTCGTATGGCACTCCGGATCCGCCATGTAACAGCGGCACGGGTGCGCTCTACCGTTGGGTCAAGTTTGCGTGAGCGATGTCCGATGCCCAGGGCCTTCATGAGATGATCGGTCAGTTGCTCCAGCTCGCTCTTTAACTTCTCGGTTCGGCCCCGATCATTCATCGCCTCGGCTTCGGCGATGTCTTCCTGAAGATCCCGGATGCGCTCCTGGTATGAAATTCTGGCTTTTTCATCCATCACAACATCCTGGGAACCCGCGCCTGCGGGCGTTCCCGTGAATTCCGTGCAATGCACTTCCGTCTCCGGCTGAGTCAATAGGCGGGCCAGGTCATGGAATCCTTTGACCTCTTGTAGTTGCACGGTCAACTCGCCGAAGGTCAAGTGCCACAACCCGTTCTCTTCCCTGAAGGTATCGGCCTCCGTGGAAGATTTTGGCGGTGGCGCCGAGGTCTCATGCTTGGCGGAGACCTGGTCTGCGGCGTCGTGTAAACCGGCGAGAACCAACCCGTCGATCATATGCCGGGTGTCGGCATCGTGCTTGAACGGATTGGCGACCGTCATCCATTGTACGATCTCGCCGTGTTCCGGCACTCGCCCCAAACTGATATGCTTCTGAAACGTGTCTTTAAATTGTTGAAGGTAGCGTCCCGCCTTCAGGTCATCTCCAATATACGCGTAGGCGGCGGCGATAAATGCTGAGATATCCACCCATACGTCGGTAAGGGGGCCCTTTAAAGCCGTTTCAATGCATTTGTTATAGCGGCGTAGACCGAAGTAGTTAAATGCACCGTATGTGTTGTACCAAACGTTGCGGTAGGGATTGAGTCGTTGTGCTTTCAGAAAAAGATCCACGCCTTCCTGCGGCTTCCCCAGAAATGTCTTACTGGTCGAGATCTGGGCAAGGCAGTCGGCATCATTGGAATTAAGGGCCAGTGATCGGTCGATGTGTTGCTCGGCCAGATCGTACTGACCGCGGAACAAAAGAATACGGCCAAGAATCATCTGCACCACATAATCGGTGTCATCCAGCCGGTTCGCTTCCAGAGCGTAGCCATAAGCTTCCTGTTCGGTCTCTTCCCAGTGTTCCCAGACCTGGCAGCTCCAGTCGTTAAACGATGACAGAGACAGACCGGCATAGGCCCGGCTGAAGCTTGGATCAAACTCCAGGGCCTGTTTAAAAATCCGCTGTGCCTCCCGGTCTGCCTCGGGAGTCCCCTGCCGGATAAGATCCATCCCTCGCAACCAGCAGTCTTAAGCCGCCAGACTGGTCAGAGGTTTATTGCGGGCGGCTGCAAGAAGGATTTTGTCAATTTGGGCTGATATGGCACCCACAGCCCGTTCCACAATATCATCCTGAATATCGAAAATCGTTTCCAACGATGCGTCATACCGTTCCGCCCACAAGATGCGGCCATCTGCCGCGCTCAGCAGCTGGGCGGTAATCCGTATCTGCTCGCCCTGTCGCCGCAAATTTCCTTTCAGGAGATAGTTGATACCAAGAGTTCGGGCAGCTGTTTCGGCGTCCCGGCTCTCCGCTCCTATTTTTCTGGCACTGTAGGAGGAAATGACCTGTAGGTTGGGGAAGTGGGCCAAATCGGTGATCAGGTCTTCAACGAATCCACGTGCAAAATAGCCATACTCTTGATTATCCGAAAGATTGTCAAAGGGTAGCACGGCAATGGTGGTAGTTTTCGGAGGTAGCTCTTTCGCATACTCTGATATTGACACAGAATGAGTTTCGCTTGGCTCAACCTACCTGTTAGGACCTTGTACACCCGGACCGGCTCTGAAATGTTTTTGACGCGATGGGTGCCGATATCCAGGTATTCTACATTTTCCATGCGGTTCCTAATCTGATCAAACACGGAGCCTGTCACGCAGATACCCCCTCCATCCGCCAGGGTCTGGACACGGGCGGCCAGATTCACTCCATCGCCAAAGATATCGTCTCCCCGCTGAATCACCTCACCAAGATTAATACCGATACGAAAAAACATCTTTCGGTCTTCCGGCAGAGGCTTGTTTTCCACATAAAGATGGTCCTGGATTTCCAGCGCGCACTGCACCGCATCCACCACACTGAGAAACTCGGCAAGAACAGAATCACCGGGGGCGTTTACGAGGCGCCCGCCATGCCTTCCGATATCATCGGAAAACACCTCCCGGCATCGGGTCAACATGCGAACGGTATGGGAGGCATCTTCTCCCATGAGCCGGCTGTAGCCCCGGACATCGGCAATCAGTATGGCCGTAAGTTTTCTTATTTCCTGCTTGTCGGACATGCTATGATATTTTAGGGTGATGTATTCTATGGGCAATGGGTGGAACTACAGAATTCCCAGATCACGATAGAATTCCGGTCGCTATTTTACAAACAATAAATGAGGTTTTATGAATAACAATGGTCGAACACGAGGAGTGGCGAATTTTCCCTTGACCATTTCGGACATTATTGGATAGCCTGCATCAGCAGTTTGACTTAAGTCAAAGACATCTTCACAGCCGGGTTGTAGTGCCAGTATCATTGCTGGAATCGGTCACCGCATCCCGGCAATATCCACGAAGGCTTGTTTTCATTCAGTAAAATAATATCCTCTCATCAGTATTTAGTTCTGCATGTTCAAGTTCAGCAGGTAACCATCTTGTAGTCGATCACCACCTATCACTGCCGATCAGTTCACAAATTATATCGTCTCTAAGGTACATTCCCGCTGGATATGTGTTCCCATGTTGTCACCTATTTCCGACCGGAATGGTCGATATACATCATATAGCCACGAGTATCCTACACAACTTCGGATTAGCGATAAAACGTAATCCAAACAACCGGAAAGGAGGGCCGAAATATGAGGAAAATAGTGATCTTGGGTGCAGGCTGTGCGGGAACGATTGTCGCCAACATGCTCAGAAAGGAACTCACCGAGTCGGAGTGGCACATTACGATCATCGACCGGGACGAGCAGCACCACTACCAACCGGGGTACCTGTTCATCCCTTTTGGGATTTACGGGGAAAGTGATGTGCTTAAACCCAAGAAAGAGTTTCTGCCCAAGGGCGTGGAGTTTGTTGTCGACAATATCACGAAAATCGACAAAGACCTGCGGCAGGTGGAAACGGAACGGGGAAAATACGATTATGAATGGCTGGTTATCGCCACCGGCTGCAATATCGAGCCGAGGGAAATTGACGGCATGATGGATGGATGGGGAAAAGAGATTTTTGATTTTTACACCCTGGAAGGTGCGTTGGCTCTGTATAAGAAAATGAAATATTTCGACGAGGGTCGGGTCGTTCTCAATATTGCCGAATTCCCTTACAAGTGCCCGATCGCTCCGCTGGAATTCGTTTTTATGGCGGACTGGTTTTTTACGGTCAATGGTGTTCGGGACAAGGTAGATATCGAGTTCGTGACCCCTCTGGACAATGTGTTCACCAAACCGGTGGCCGCAAAGGCATTGGCGGAAGTGGCTGAACAGAAAAACATCAAAGTCACCCCCTATTATGATCTGGCCCAGGTCAATGCCGACGAGCAAACCATCGAGTCCCATAAGGGTGAAAAGATCGAATATGATCTGCTGGTCGCCATTCCACCGAACATGGGCGACAAGGCGCTGATTGATTCCGAGATTAGCGACCCGGTCGGTTTTGTGCCCACGGACAACGAAACGCTGAAGGCAGAAAATGCGGATCGGATTTTTGTCCTGGGAGACACCACCAACGTGCCAACCTCAAAGGCTGGATCGGTGGCCCACTACGAAGCCTATACCCTGGTGGAAAATTTGGTAAGAGAGATCGACGGCTATGGCCCGTTGCCAAAATTTGACGGTCATGCCACCTGTTTTCTGGCCTCGGGGCACGAAAAGGCGATTTTGCTCGATTTCAATTACGATGTGGAACCCCTGCCCGGCAAATTTCCGTTCCCCGGACTCGGGCCGTTTAATCTTTTGGAGGAAAGCTTGAGCAACTATTGGGGCAAAATGATGTTCCGATGGGTGTATTGGAATCTAATGATGAAGGGACTGGATCTGCCACTGGAACCGCAGATGAACCTTGCCGGCAAAGTCCGCAAGGTTGCCTAAAAGGAGGTGACACCCATGAACACGGAAGAAGCTATCCTTGAACGGCTGGATAATCTGGAAGACCGCATTGTGCCTCTGTCAGACTCAGCCCGGGCCCTCGGTGAGCTACGGGAAGATCTTGCCCCCCGGGTCAACGAGGCGGTCCATGCATTGATCAAAGAACTGGCCGATGTGGAAGCAGATTTTCAGCTGGAAGATTTATTGTTCCTGATTAAAAAGGCGATGCGCAATGTGAACAATCTGAGCTACAGCCTGGACCAGCTGAAAAATCTCATCGACTTTGCAACGACGGCCGAACCGCTGATGAAATCAACGGTCCCCCAGATGATTTATTATCTGGATGACCTGGAGCGGAACGGCGTATTCAAGATGCTCTCGACCATACTGAATGTCATGAAGCAAATCGGTACGACCTATTCAGCTGAAGACCTGGATCAAATCGGGCAAGGGACCGTGCGACTATTGGGTGCAGCTAAAAAGCTGACCACGCCCGAAGCGTTGGACTTTCTGGACAGTCTTGCCGAGGTACCGGCTCGCGTGGACGTATCCCGGGCAAAGCCCGTGGGTCCGTTCAGCATGTTTTTTGCTTTGGGAGACGACCAGGTCAAGGCGGGGATGGGCGTCATGCTGGAACTGACCAAAGCCATGGCCTGCCTGAAACCGCAAAAAGCATCATCGGATTAAACATAAGCAGGTCCTATAAAAAGCCCCCTTCGCCGACAGGCGGTGGGGGCTTTCCTTTGGACAAGAAGGGCTTTTCTTCAGTCCAAAAGAGAGTTCATGCCATGTTCATACATCCGTGATCAGGGTGTTGCTCGGGGATGTCTCCATGGCATCGCCCATTTTCGCCAGCGCCTCCTCCAGTCTCCGCATATCCTCTGATTTTCCTACGGGTATCTGATTCACACCATTTTTTTCAAGGGCTGCAATCGTATAACTCAGGGACCAGAGATGGATGTCGCTGGCCGGCTGAAACACATGCTCATCCGACTCCTGACGGTGTACATCAGACACCAGCCCGCAGCTGACAAGATTGGATAATATCGTGGACACATGTCGAATGCGGATTTCAAGTTCATGAGAGATTTGAGATGCCCGAAGAGGTGGCTCTCTTCTGGAAAACCGCAGTGCCAGAAGCCGGAGGATCTGCAAAGCCAGAAGTCTTCTGAAATGGGGGCTGATGTTCAAAAAATCCGGTTCATATTCGTAGCTGCTCACATTCTGGTGGGCGTAGCTGTACTCGGCACCCATGAGGAAAATATTCCATCCCAGGTTCAACCAAATCAAAAGGAGCGGCAGGGCTGCCAGGCTGCCGTAGATAGGATTTAATCGGGTAACCCCGACCTGAAACGAAATGTATAGCCACTGCACGGCAATGAAGACCGTACCGGAGATAATACCCCCCAGCAGACCGGAGACAAAATGCACCCGGGTATTCGGGATGATCAGGTAGATAAACGTGAAAATCCCGCATATCATCAGGTAGGGAGACCAATTTAGAAACCAGATTAGAGCCGGGCTGATCTTATCCAGAATAACCGTTTTGTCGGCAATTAACATAATCTGGGACGACAGGAACGCCGGGACACTCGTGTATATCACTAGCAAAAGCGGGGCGATGCTTAAAAAAGCCAGATAATTGATGATTTTCCGTTTCCAGGATCGGGATCGTTTAATCTTCCAGATATCGGTCACAGACCTTTCAATATGGACCAGAACTTTCACGACAGACCAGATCAGCACGACAACCCCGACCCCGACAACGATGGCGCCTTTTGTTTCCTCAAGCGGTGCTTTAGCGTATTGGGTGATTTGCTGGAGAACTTCTTCCTGTGCGGGTATTTTCTTGAGAACCTGAATCTCCACAAATTCTTCCATACCGAAACCTTTTGCAATTCCAAATGCCAAGGCAATCAGAGGCCCGACGGAGAGAAGAGAAAAAAAAGGTCAGAGACGAGGCTCGTATCGGACATCTGTCTTCAAAAAAGCCGCGTACAGTCAAAACGATGATCCGCAGATGTCGAACGAAAAATGATTTTGCGGGCGGAAGATCCTGCAGGCGCAGGCGCCAGAGGTCAATGGAGAAGAACTGGGAGACTTTTGTCGTCATCGCCGAGCATCAACCGTTTTCGAGATTGAAACGATATATTTACGAATCTTGCCGAACATGTCGGACTTTAAAATTGCCGCTGATCTCAATCCGCTATGCTCGTAAGATATTCATCCCTCGTCAACCAAAGGTCTTCCATGCGGTACATGTGCCAATGGTCATGCATGAGAATGTGTCTGGTGAGAATAACCAGCGAATATTGCTCATACTCGGGGTGGGTTGCTGATTTTTCCCAGTCTGCCGGTGTTGCCGCCTGGAGAAGCTTGATCTGCTCTTCTCTTTTCTCGGCAAATGCTGCAATCGCGGCATCCACATCGATCTGCAACTCTTCAGAAGTGGCTTCCTCCTGGTCCGGAAAAAAGGGAACGAACTCGGGCTGCTCTTCTTCAAGAAAACGGCGAATCCGATCTCCGAGCATCGCTTGAACATCGGCCAGGTGGTCAACATGCTCGGCGATACTCCAGAATCCATCGCCTCTTTTCCTCACAAGCTGCTCATCTGGTATGGATTGGACAAATTCTGATAGTATGCTGTGGGATCGCTTCAGGCCTTCGAGTATGTCAGGAATTGAATTCATAATATAGGGTATCCGGTATTCGTTATTTGGTACTTGCCCGCCGTAGCTCCGGAAGGAGCGAAGGAGGGTTTGTTATTTGTTATTTGTTATTTGTTATTTGTTATTTGTTATTTGTTATTTGCAAAATGAATTATCAGGTATTGGAATATAAGTAAATCTGTATAGTATTAGTCAGTTTAGCGCACCAAAAAGGAGAGGGTTATGTCCGACATTATTCGTTTTTGCCAGTTCAAAAAAATTGACGGAAAAACCGTCAAAGTTCCGGCGGGCCTGGATTATGTATTAAAAAAGCACACGGCCGATTTTCATCTGATCCACAAGGAAGTAAACAATGCCATCAAGCTGCTAAATGACATATTTGAAGACAGCCGCAGGGTCTGTATCAAGGAAGGGATTCAGCTTCAGCCAAAACGTGTTTGGGTAGAAACCAATCTGAGGGATATCATTAGCCACTTGCTGGATGAGGCGGAATTAAAACAGGGGTAAGTCCTGATCACTAGGGCCGTATCCTAATCAGTCCCAAATCGATCTGGACACGACGGATTCGATTCGCTGAATATAGAGCCGCCCTCTCAGCCTGCCAGAACGACCACGGCGACAAGCGGAATGGCCAGAATCAGGGTGCTGGCCATCCACCAGGCGGCATCCGCCCGTCCACGAGTTTTGCCGACCAGGGCCTTAATCCCGGTGCCGATCCCGATAAAGCCGCTGGTCAGGGCGATCAACGCAGCGGCCAATCCCCTGAGTCGACATCCAACAAACTGCACCGGCATCGCTGCAACGGCAAAAAAGAGCACCGGTAGGATGGCCGGAAACAGGATGTATCGCACGTTGATTGTCGTCCGTTGTCCCGTAGCTCCACTTTGATCCGACTTCTTATCAACCTGGTCAGCGCTCATTCAAAACCTTTCCGTTAGGGGAAACGGTATTATCCTACCATACAAGTGGGGGGTCATCCAAAACGGGACACCCGGACATTACAGTGAATGAAAATAGGACGGGAAGGAGTCACCATGAGCCTAAATAATAAAATCGCATTGGTCACCGGCGGAAGCCGGGGGCTTGGTAAAAATACAGCTTTTCATTTGACACAAAACGGCGCGGATGTCGTTATTACCTATCGGAAGGAAAAGGACGCCGCCGACCGGGTCGTCTCGGAAATCACCGGAATGGGAAATAAGGCCGCGGCCCTGCAACTGGATGTGGGAGACATCGGAGCATTAGACGCATTTGTCGAGCAGTTTTCCCAAGTGGTATCCGGGCAGTGGAATCGCGACAGCTTTGATATTCTAATCAATAATGCAGGAATTATCACCCATGAAATGATCGCCGAGACAACCGAGGAGAGCTTCGATCAACTCATGAACATCCATTTAAAAGGCGTCTATTTCCTGACCCAAAAACTTTTATCCCGCATGGCAGATGGGGGGCGTATCGTGAATTTCTCCTCGGGTCTGGCACGATTTTCATTCCCTGGTTTCGCCGCTTACGCCATCATGAAAGGTGGAATCGAAGTGTTTACGCGGTATCTGGCCAAGGAGCTTGGTGAACGGAAAATAACAGCTAATGTTATCGCTCCGGGTCCGATCCACACGGATATGAACAAGGAAAGGTTTGAGGATAATCCTCAAATGGTGGAAATGATGGTAGCCCTGACATCCTTAGGCCGGATCGGCGAGGCCGGCGACATCGGCGGCGTGGCAGCTTTTCTCTGTTCGGATGAGGCCGGTTGGGTCAGCGGGCAACGGATCGAGTTGTCGGGGGGGATGTTGTTGTAGTCCTCATCTGTATCTATAACGCCAAGCAAATTCATGGAGCGGATATTCAATACGTCATGCCGGCGCAGGCCGGGATCCAGAATTGATATTATCGGAAAGGCCTGGATTATGGATTTTACCTGCCCCCGACGGGCCAGTCCGGAATGACGAGGTTGTCGAGTGCTCTCAGACGGCGAATCAGGAGAGATCCTAAGAGGCCGGATTGACAGACGTTGTCGCAATCAATACCACTACGGCCGAGATTATTGATATCATGGCTTCATAGTCGCGGACCGGTTGCATACAGGACCGTTTCATGACATAGGTGAACCATCTAGCCTGACAACTGTATAGACTGGGGAGATAGGTAACAGTTGTTCGGAGACATGGGTAACACTACCATCAGGCATATCGTTTACACTTGGGAGAACGACTATGCCATGGAAAGCGCGTACCACAATGTC
>Ga0056120_1000013_pt1 | contig 33658 bp, 32 predicted proteins | sample WorMettaBAHAMAS2_FD_71121 | JGI IMG/M metagenome (GOLD analysis project Ga0056120, IMG submission 71121) | Marine gutless worms symbiont microbial communities from Max Planck institute for Marine Microbiology, Germany - Olavius tantulus BAHAMAS.2 ...
CCAGAAGATTGCGCAACTAAATGTAAAAGAACAATGAAACACGAAAAGTGTTACCTATGTCTCCGAACACGTGTCACCCTTGTCCCCGGTCCGTACACAGGGTGAGCATGGGTACCGAAAATTCGCCCGTATTGGCGTTCTTCAGTGCGTATTTGACGCTTTTCTTGTTCCATCCCTTGTTTTCCGCCGCAGGCAGCCACTCATAGATCGGCGGCGGTGTGAACGGATTGTCGGGATCGGCCCAGCAGGAATAGGCAGCGGACTCGATGGGATCGTCACCGCGCAGATCAGCCCGGTATACAAACGACACCAGGTTATAGTAGCCCACTCCCCGGAAGATCTCGAAACCCGGTACGTATTGAAACCCGTCGAACACCGTATTGTAATACCCCCAGAACAGGGCCGATTCAGGATAGAACCCGTCGTTCACCATGGGGAGGTAGGCGCCGGGAAATCGCGGATTTTTTTCATATTCCGTAGGCGTGGTCAATGTGTCCGGGGAATAGAACCAGTCCATGGCCAGGGTTCCTTTGTCGATGGAGCCGATCAGCGTCTCGGCGGCGGCATACTCTTTCACCGACACTTTGCCGTTCCCGTCGGCGTCCAGGACCCGCTTGTCCGGCCAGTAGGCCCCGGACCAGTCCACACCGCCGTCGAACAGGCGCTTGTGATCTTTCCGAACGCGCCCATGGTCGATTTCAAGGGCGCGACGGGTCTGGTAGCCGCCGTTGGAAAGCCCCAGGGCATAGGTGAGGTCGGGCTTTTCGCCAGCATACTGCTTTAACAGGTCCCGGGCCAGCAGTGCCAGATCGATCATCATGATGCCCCAGTATTGCGTTGGATGATTGCCCGACACCATGTCGCCGGCCCCGCCCGGGATACCTTTGTCTCCGCTGATAAGGCATACCCGGCCTCGAGCAGCCAGGGGACCAGAATCGCTTCGTTGGCGTATTCGTTGCGCAGTCCCGGAGTCCCGGCCACCACCAGCTTGCCGTTCCAGTTGTCCGGAAGCCGGAAAGTGATGCTCTGCTCCCGCGGTCCGCTTTTTGCCAGTCCGGTCACTTCCGTGCCGGCAATATCCGCGTTGGTCGGCTGAAACGCATCGGCGTGAATGAAATTCGCGTTGATCTTTGCGACCTTGGCCTGCTCCTCGGGAGGAAGCGCGTCGTAATAGTCGGGATCAGCAGCAGGTAAAAACCAGTAGGTCACATGGGCCAGGCCGCCGTCGGCCCCCCCGGCATAAACCTGTACATACGAATTGGTGAGTTTCACCTTTCCACGGTAGCCGTTGTCGTCATCGTCGTCGTCATCGTCGTCGGCAAAAACGGCCGGAATGCACAAAAGAAGGGCCGCCAGAAAAACAACCCAGAGTACACCGATGGTCTTTAGCTTTTTTTTTCGTCATATTTCCCTCCTTTGTTGGGGTGTCAAAGCGCGCAAAATCATTTGGGACCGGGTGGAAAAAATTTTCGGGATCGTGCGGCCCGGCAACGGGGACGCAGCCGGGGAATGATGGTTACCGGGACGGTGGAGATTGCGATGGTATTAAGAACTAATTTGGTTTCAGGTCAGTTGAAATGGGAAAGCACATCGAGAAGATAGTTTCAAACTATACTATAATGATAAACCGATGCAACCACGAATTGGGCAACCTGTTTTGAGCTCATCGGGGATGTTACCGTTGGCAGGTACGTCCCCAAATCCGCTATCGATAGTGATGCTCACTAATTTCCGGAGAAAAGCTTAATCAACCGGTCCAGTTCCTCTCTCCCCTGAACATCACGCAGATTGACAGTGCTCTCTTTGGGATGCAGTGCTTCTGTTTTCCCGAACACGGCGAGGCTGATGTCGTCAATGGCGATGATGGTGTGTCTGAGCTGATTTTTGTCAAAGTGAAGGATGCGTTCACCCCTCATCAGCAGAGTCTCCATGTTGCTTTTGGCCAAGGCCGCTTCCTGTTTCATGGCCTGCTCGAGCTGGGACCAGCACGCGGCCTTATGGGCCATCAACGACCCGTAGATATCGCTGGTGGTGTCCAGCCCGATTAGAAATTGAGCAAAGAATTCCAGATTCGGCAAAAAGGAGCTGTGTTGAGAATCCGCGGTGGACATGTACCGACATAAGCCGTCGATCTGGGCCTCGGTCAGATTCAATCGAAGATTTCGAAAGCGCACGCGGACCCGATTTCGAAGCGGTTGGCGGAATGACTCCACCAGGGTGGCTCCAATGGCGTTCGGGAGTTGTCTGGAGATGTGAAGCTGAGACACCAGGGTTTCGATGATTCCCTCGGGAAGCGCAACCGATATTCGTCCCCTGGTGTCCGGAAACACGAGGGCGGTTTCCGGAGTCGGGGTTCCAAGCAGGCCGACAACCTTTGGTTCATCGAGAAAAGAAAATTCATTTCGGGTCAAAAGGGATTCCAGGCTTTCCTGAAAATGCTCGTCCGGCGCGAAGATCAACTCCAGCAGGGTATCGCGATCCGTGTCCGACTCGCCGTTCAGGATCGTCAGAAGATCTTCCGCAGAGGGATATGCATACGTGGAATCGATAAACTCGACGACGGACGGACTCAGTTCGATCCCCTCCCGGAGTACACGCCGGATGGCGTTCGCCAGCTTCCTGCAAGGGTCAGTGGTGGACAAGATATCCGTGCTCGAATTTCTGGAATCATCAGGCATGGAAAATGGAATCTCGCACGATATTGGTATTTGATATTTGGTATTAGCTGCTAAGATAAAATCGATAACTTGAGGTGGTGGCGAGTACCCAGTACCCAATACCGAATACCTATAGGTAATTCGCCATTTTCATCATCAACTCCTGCTTACTCCCAACCCCCGGCCATGTCTCCCGAATCTGGCCGTTGTCGTAGACAAACAGGAACGGAATACCCAGGATATTCAGCCGGGAAGCGGTGTTGGGGCTCGTATTGGTATTCAGCTTGGCCACCCGGATCTTTCCTTTGGCATCGGCGGCAAATTGATCGACGATCGGACCGACCGTCGCGCAGGCGGGTCATGACGGAGCCCATGCGAACAATAAAACCGGCAGCGGCGATTTCATCACCTTTTCATCAAAATTCATATCGGAAATCATCATGGGCTGAGGAGCAAAGATCTCTCCCGTGGCCAGGGGCGCCGAACACTTGCCGCATTTGGCTCCGGAGTTGAGCTTATTTGCGGGCACCCTGTTTTTTGCGCCACACTCCGTGCAACGGAGCGTATATTGAATATCGGTATCCAGTTCTGCGGCGCACTTACCGCACTTGGCTGCAGTTCCAAACTTTTCACCCGGAATCCGGTTTTTGGCCCCACACTGATTGCATGGAACGATCATATTTCCGTCACTCAACATAAGAACTTACCTCCCCAATCCTTTGAAGACGTGTTTTACCTCGCGCCACTCACACAATAAATACGAAATCCGAATTCGCCGCAGGCGGACAAGTATCGAAATCCGAAATTCACCCGCCTGAGACGGGCAAGAATTAGAATACCAAATGTCAGAAAAAAGCGCACCTTCAAGGGTTCATACACTGGAGGGGAAGGTGCTATTTGAAAATTTAGAAATTGTAGTTTTGATATTGTTTCGTAATTCGAATTTCGTGCTTCGATATTAAGCTTCCCGAGACCTTCAAAAACGTTGAAGAGACTCAACACTCAACATTCTCTATGGCAAAGGAAGTATCACCCCATCACGCCATACTTCTTTAACTTACTATTCAGCGTCTTACGTGTGATCCCGAGACGCCGCGCGGCTTCACTTTTATTGCCGCCGGTGGCGTCGAGCGTCTTTAAAATTGTTGCCCTTTCCACGTTGTCAAGGGTTGTCCCCTCTCCGAACGAATCGCCGCCATCCGCATGGACCGCGGTCCGATCCAAGCCTTGAGCGGTTAAAAGCAGGCTTTCAGGATCCAAATAGTCTCCTCGGGCCAACACCACCGCTCGTTCCACCACGTTCATGAGTTCGCGAACATTCCCCGGCCATTCATACCGGATCAGTTCCTCCATGGCCTGGGGCGTAAAGCCATTGATCTGTTTCTGATTCTGTTCTGCAAACCGTTCCAAGAAGGATTGGGCCAACAAGGGAATGTCTTCTGATCGCATTCTGAGTGGCGGCACCTCGATATTTACGACATTCAGCCGGTAATAGAGATCCTCCCGAAACTGTCCGTTTTCAACGAGGCCCCTAAGATTTCGATTGGTCGCCGCGATGATCCGGACATCAATGGGAAGCGTATCACTGCCCCCGACACGGGTGACCTCTCTCTCCTGGATCACGCGCAACAACTTGACTTGCATGCCCAACGACATCTCGCTGACTTCATCGAGAAAGATGCTGCCACCGCCGGCTTGCTGAAAACGGCCTTCCTTTCTTCGATCGGCACCGGTAAATGCCCCCTTTTCATGGCCGAACAGTTCCGATTCGAGCAAGGTTTCGGTGATGGCGGCGCAGTTGATTGTGACGAAGGTACCCCTCTTCCGCTTACTGTCGGCGTGAACCGCTTCGGCGATCAATTCTTTTCCGGTGCCCGACTCTCCGGTGAGCAGTACGGTGGCTTCCGAAGTGGCCACTTGGGCCACGGTGTCGAGCAGCCGTTCCATGACCGGGCTTCGCCCGACAATCTGTTGCCGATCAAACTGGCGGGCCAGATCCTCCCTGAGACGCCGGTTTTCCTCCGTTAACTGGGTGTGTTCCAAGGCCCTGACGATGGTGACTTTGAGCTTCTCAAAATCAAACGGCTTGGTCAGATAATCGTAGGCGCCCCTTTTTAACGCATCCACTGCCGTCTCTATGGATGAATAGGCGGTCATCATCACCACGGGAATCGCGGGATTCCGCTGTTTGATCCCATCCAGGGCTTCGATGCCGGAAACAGTCACCATCCGGATATCCATCAGGACCAGGTCGAAGGGTGTTTGCTCCACCGCCGCAATGGCAGCAACCCCGTCGTCCGCTTCTTCCACCCGGTATCCCCACCCGCTCAGCAGGGTCCGCAGCATGGTGCGATGGGCGCTGTCGTCATCGACAACGAGTATAACCGGTGCATTTTTCATGGCTTCAACCGATTTGTCCCTGAAGCAGCTATTCGTTCGGAAAGATCAGCGACACTTCCGTGCCTTCACCGACCCGGCTCTGAATGCGGATCTGCCCGCCGTGTGCGTCCATGATGTTATGGGCAATGGCCAAACCGAGTCCCGTGCCGGCGGATTTGGTTGTAAAATACGGATCGAAGATGTGGGGCAGATGGGTTTCGTCGATACCCCCTCCGGTGTCCGATATCCGGATTAGGATACCACCTTGAGCGCCGTGCTCTTCGGCAACCACCGACAGGTTGTCACCGGGCTCCATGGCCTCGATGCTGTTTAAACACAGGTTCAACAGAACCTGGCGGAGCTTGTCCGGATCCACCGACAGGGCCGGTAGATCTCCCCGATCTGCGTATCGATGGTAAGGCCGGCCTCGTTGGCCTTCCTGGCGACCAGTTGGACGGCACCATGGACAAGCTCCGGTACGGATACTTCAGACTTTCGGAGACTCACGGGGCGAGAAAATTCCAGAAGCTGACCGACCACGCGATTCATTCGATCCGTCTCCTGGATCATCAAATCGGCAATCTGCTGGTCTTCCGGAGCGTTTCGGTATCGCTCCTTGAAGTATGTGGCAAAACCCTTAATGGAACTCAGCGGATTGCGAACCTCGTGAGCCACGCCGGCGGCAAGCTGTCCCACCGTCGCCAATCGCTGGCTGCGAATCACCTGCTTTCGTAGTTGTTCGATGTCGCTCTGATCTTTGAACAGAACGACACTCCCGCCATCCGGCAGATAGGCGGCGCTGACCGCCAGTGGGATCCTTCGCCCGGTCGACAGGCGGCATTCGACTTCCAAATCGATGGCGGAATCGATGACATCGGCAGTCTTTATTACCGCCGCAAGTTCGGAGGGCAAAACGTCCGACAGCGACTTGCCTGAGACGTTTTCGGAAGTGATATCCAACATGGATTGCGCCGCCGGATTGACGGAAGTCACCCTTCCCTCCGCGTCGGCTGCGATCAATCCCATGGGCAGGTATTCCACAAGGGAGGTAGAAAAGGCCTGGACCTGTTCCAGGGAAACCCGAGTGGATCGGTATCCTTGTAGGAGCAACAGAAACGCAATGCCCGTCAGTCCTCCAAGCAGCAGAATGGTTGCCGTCACCAGTCTGTTGCGGATGTCCGCTTTTCGTGCCTGCTCCACCGTGGTCATATCCAGGCCGACGAAAATGGCTCGCGGTGGCTGTACCTCCAAGTCCATTTCGTGTTCCGTTTGAGGATGAGGAGGTCGACGCCCCATCATCCCACGTCGCATATGCTGGGGAGGCCCGGTCGGTTTGAAGCGCCGGAACACTTCAAAGACAGGCTCGCCTTTGGAACCGTGGATGATCCGCCAGTGGGATTCGTTTGACTGGGTGAGCTCATTGAGATCAAGCCCCTTGCCGTAAATATCCCCTACTCTTGCCAGGTTATTGTGAGCAAGGATGGTGCCGTTGCCATCCGTCACCAGGATATAAGCGATATCCGGCAATTGAGCCGTTTCGACAATCAACCTCTGAAGCCTGAAATCTCGCCGGCCCTTGCCTCTCATACCGGCCCGGGTACCGGCTTCAAGGGAGCGGATCAGGGCCTCGCCCTTCTCGGTAAGAAGCCGGATACTGCTCTCATTCCGAAAACGGATATTCGCGGCGGCCACATAAATGAAAATGGGCACCAGCACCACTGCCGATCCGATGAGGAGCCAGGGTGGCACCGCACGCCATATAGATAGAATGATGGGGAGGTTTCGTTTTCATCTTGAAGTCATCACAGCAAAACCAGTGCCAGTAACATCGATTCTCGATGTGATTCAGAAAAATCTCTTTTGCTTTCCGGTAAGAGCCCAAAGGGTCTGCACTGCCGGCCTGCCGTTCCTTTCAGGGAAATGCCTTCAACAATAATTTCTCAGCCATCTCGCTTAAAAAGGTCATGAAAATCCGGGTAGTAATTACCCGGGTGTATCCAGGAAACCGGGTAATTAGTATCCATCCTTGATCTGTGTTCTTCAAGCATAATTTGCTCATAAGAGCTATTTGTCAATTTTTATCAAATGATTTCAGTATATTTTATTTTTCCCGGGACGCTTTGAAACCTTTGGCATGTGGCTTGCTCTATAGCCCGACAACGAACATGATATTACATTTAACCACATGAAGGAGGATTTGAGATGACACGGAAACATTGGATGGTACCGGCATTGGCGGTAATGGTCATCACCTTGGCCATCGGAACGGCGGCCCAGGCAGAATGGGATGACACCCAGCGAGGATACGGTCGAGGCATGGGCGGAGGTCAGGGATGGTCCCAGGGTGGCTGCCCAGGTTACGGCCCGGGAGCCGGATATGGTCGCGGCAAAGGATATGGCAAGGGGCGCGGTTATGGACGGCAACAATTCGACGCCAATCTGACCGACGAGCAACGCCAGCAGCTGGATGCCGAACGCCAGTCGTTTCAGGAGGCGACTCAGGATCTGCGCCAGGACATTTACCAGAAAAAACTAGAACTTAAGGCTGAGATCGCCAAACGGGAGCCGGATGCCAAGAACGCAGCTTCCTTCAAAAGGAGATTTCAAAACTGAAAGCCACCATGGCTCAAAAACGACTCGACCATTGGCTCAAGATTAAAAAAATAGATCCCGGCTTTACAGGTGGCGATGGACGGGGCGGTAAGGGCGGCGGACGCTGGTAGAATCGTCCGTACCAGGCAAAAAAACATAACCGATCACACCGATTCGACAGGCGGGAGGCGGCTTTCGGTCCCTCCCATTGCCTGTTGATTTTCTGCTTTACAATTGACTTCCGGACAACCGCACCTTATTTTACCCACCATTATGAGAACACAGACAGAATCCGATACCCTTCAGAGTCAGGGTGGGTTCGCTCATCCGCAGGTCGATGACCTCAGAAAGGGGCTCCAAACGTATCAATCCAACCGGATGAGCCAAACCTATGCCGATTTGAAAGAAAATCCAGAATACCATCGAATCGGAAAATTTTTCTTTGATGAGGTATACGGCCCCAAAGACTTTACCTTTCGAAACAGCAGCATTCGGAAGTTACACCAAGCATTGGACGGCCGAATCGATGGGAACATCCTGTCGGCCGTAGACATGGTCTTCGATCTGCAGGAACTCTCCGAAGAGTTGGACGATCGATTGGTGGAGCGGATGGTCATCCACGGTTACGGCCCGGAGTTGAACTCGACCCAATACGAAACCATATACCGTGATCTCGATAATTTCGACCAGCGGATTTCACAGGTGGAATTGGCGACAGACTCGGTGCACGAGTTCCACCGCTTCAGCAAGAAATGGCTTGTCGGCGTCTCCCTGAAAACCGTTCGCAAGGCTTCCCATATCATGGGGCTCGGCCGTATCATGGATTTCATTTATGAAGGCTATCTGGCGTTTCACAGCATCAATGACATCGGGTACTTCACCGACACCATCCGCAGCCGTGAAGAGGCGTTCAATAAGCATATCTGGCCGGAATGAAGCAGACCATTCCTGAAACACCTTTCGTCAAGAACCCGCTATACAATTCTCTCCAATAAAGTCATTTTGATCCCTAAGGGTTCCGTGGTCAAAGGCTGGAGGATTCAGGTGAAAACCTGAAACGATCGAAGAGGAACGACTAACTGGAAGAAATCCTCCGGAGTCCGCTAAAAAACAAGCTTCCAAAACGAAATAAGCTACGGTCTGCCTTCAGAGCTCAAAAAATCCGATTCATCTTATCTTTTTAAAACGAACCCTTGGATCCGCTTGTCCTGAGCAAGCCAGCGAGTCGAAGGGTGAACCCTTTTCTGCCACCAAGCTGGAGAGGAATCAAACTATTGGAGCATCTCGTTTAATTTTTCCAGAGATGTCGCGTCATCATATGTCCCGGCAACGACCTGATAAGGAGTACCGGGCACCTGCCGCATGTAGCTCACCCGACGCTGAGGTTTGTCATGCCCGGGTTTGGGCCACCAGTATTCCACCCATGCCCCGTTCGGGTTATCCTTCGCTTCGAAACAAAGGTTTAGAATATATAGTTTCCCCGTTTAATAGAATTTCGCTTTGGAGAGATTGACCCCGATATCGTTGGATTTGGGACCGGGCAGACAATACAGCTCATCGCATTGGGTAACCCAGACGTATGAACTTTTCCAAACAAACCGCCCTCCGGGATTTTGGAATTCCTTCAGCCCGGTCCGACCTGCCTCAGTCAGATACTGAGCGGCTTCCGATACCTTCTCGTAGACCTCCAGGGGTGTTGCTCTCCCGGTCACCAACTCCGACTCCGCCATGGCCAACGACGGAGACAGAAGCACTATAAGGAAAAGAAAAAACAGGCGTGGCATGATGAGATCTCCTTCCCGGAATTGAATCGGTTTAGATTGGACTCGACACCATCGCTCCAACGGAACCGGAAACGGTTGAAAATGCCCCAACTACCCTTTTCCGTGAATACGAGATAGTACCGCAAAAAAAGGGCCTGTTAAGCCCTTCTGGCGCACCTAAAACAACGTCCCCCATTCCCCATGCTCGGCGTTATGTCTCCCGTGCGGCAATTTCCGATCGTATCCGCCACGTCACCAACGGAGACAGCACATAAATAAACATGCATGTGAAACAAAAATGGCCGAAATAGGGTGTGAACACAAAGACCACCCCCAGCAGCATCATAACGGAGGCAAACAGAGGGTTCCGGTTCATAAACCGCCCGTAATGCAGATAACGGATGGGATAGACATTCATCAAAACCGCCGTAAACATCATCAGTCCCGAGCAGAACACACCCCAGAATACGAACGTTCCGGCAGCGTCCAAGCGGGCCTGGTCAAGGATCAAAAGGGGTGACACCACCAGCAGTGCAGCGGCAGGTGTGGGAAGGCCTTTGAAAAATCCGGGGATAGGACTCTTGTCGAGGGTAAAGTAAATCAGTCGCAAAATCCCCATGGCCATGTAAAAAATGGCGCTCCACCCCAGTGGAATCCGGTTCACAAATGGAGCGTCCACGCTGGACAGAACGATATAGAAAATCCACGCCGGAACAATGCAGAAACTGACACCGTCCGCCAGGTCATCGAGAAGCGCTCCGAGACTGATTTTTCGGGGCTGGTCTGTTTCCGCGGGCGGGTCCGTCAACCCCAGCCTACGGGCCACGGCCCCGTCCAGCTTATCAAACAGGGTCGCCCCAATAAGTATCAGGTAAGCCTCCCGGATACGCCCTTGATAAGCGAAGAAAACGGATAGGAGTCCCATCATGGCATTCATCACGGTCAGCGAGTTGGGGAAAAAGGTCAAGATCTTCCGGCGAAGCATCTCGTTCTCGAGACAAAGCTCATCCAGGCAAGAGGTACCGTATTTTCGGCAGTAGCCCGCAATGGAACCCAGATTGATGACCAGAAAAACAATTTCGATCACGAAGAGGAGTCGCAGGGGCAGGTTACTCAGCCATGAGATCCAAAAATATATCCAGGATGGGGGACCCTCAGGAACATAAAACGCGTGTGCGTAAAGTAGAAACGCCACCGGAGCCGCCACGGCGGTTCTCAGGCGGGTAAATTCTCTCATCTCGGGTTCTTGCCCCTGCCTGATGGCAAATCCGCGCATGAAGGCCGCGAAGCTGTCCCGCACAAGTACCGTGATGCATAGAATCAGAATGAAAATGGCATGGAGCAGTTCCCCGCGGGTGTGCCCTTCCAAAATGAACACCAGCCGCCACATGACTCCCACGGCTACAACCGGAAAGATGATCGAATAGACCAGCTTGTCCATGATCCGTTCGGCCAGGTGCCCCATGGGAGACTCGGGGTGGTATCGGGCGGCAAACCAGCCGTCGACCAGGTCGAAGGTCATGGAAATAAACAGGAGAACCACACCAAGGGTATAAACGACCGGACTGCGCGACCACATCACCGAAATCGCGCAAAGCATGGCGGCAAACACCAGTGGCGGACGGCCGTAGACCAGAAGGGCTGAGACACGTCTTGATATGAGATTTTCTCCGGGCATGCGGCCTTTTTTCAGTAACCTGCAGGTTGGGTGTCAGGCACCCGTCCGCGCGGCGGTCCTTGATAACTGTGAAAGGTACGGGTGACGTGATTTATATGCTCTTAGAATAGGATATGGACCCTGCCGGTGTCAAGGCGACGATTGGGCGATTGGGCCCTGGGCAGACTACTCTGACGGGCGATTTTTTCCGAACAAATGGTGAAATCCAAGGATCACCAGAAAGGGGAGTTCGACAAGAAATTCGAAGATAAAACCGATCAGACAGTTGACGATAATCAATAACGGTTTGACAAACGTGTCCAGAAACCGCTTGCCGCCGGTCTTGATGAGGACCGTATAAACAGCCATGTCATGATGTCGAAACACGAAGCGCACCCTCCGGTACGTCTCATACCAGCATCGGGTGCGCTTCACAAGCTGTCATTAGTGCGCTTTTCTTTAAATCCACAGTAGAGACATTTTTACTACGAAGTTCACGAAGCTCACGAAGAAAAATAGTTCAGGGATCTGGGTGTTTCTTTCGTCATGCCGGCGCAGGCCGGCATCCAGAATCGTAAACTATTATAAATACCTGGATTCCCCTTCGACTCTGCTCAGGGTGGTGAGCTTGCCTGCAGTAAGCCTGTCGAACCAGTCAAACCACGGATCAAGGCCGGAATGAGGAAGTCATCCACAGCCCAGCTTCTACAATTTACTAGCCATCTTCATATCCTTGAGTAACTAATGTTGGCGCATAAAACGTCCCGCCTCTTTAATTAGTTAATCTTCATTTTGTTACCTTCGGGCACTTCGTGCCCTTCGTGGTGCAACAAACCCGTAACTCACCGAACCTGTGCTTTCTGGAAAACCGCATTCATGAAGCGGCTGGATTAAGGGACTTTCGCATACACGATCCGAAGGTGTCCCGGCGGTTTTCCATCCGGTTTTCCATCACTTCCGATAAGGTACATCTGGGTAAGTTCCTGTGGCCCCACATCGGAGATCACTTCCAGCCCGCGTTCATGAATGAATCCCTTTACAGCGTCCCCACCCTCCGGAAGACCGCTGAGCAGGGGCTCTCCCGCCAGCGCGACACGAAAGGCGGCCCGCCGGGCTGTCGGGTATTTTTTGTAATCGCCTTTGACAGCCGGCTCCGGCATATAATCGAAAACCATGGCACTGCCGGGTGCGGCATGGTTCGAGAAAAAACGGAGTGTTTTGTCGACCGCCTCGGCGGTAAGGTAATAGGTGACCCCTTCCCAGATGATAAAGGTCTTGCGTTTCGAATGGTACCCTTTCGCCTTTAGCACCGTGCCAAGGTCCTGGGTATTAAAATCGATGGGTACATAGGTCACATTCTTCGGAGCCTTTCCAAAGATCTGTCTGACGGTGGCCTCCTTGTGGGCGATAGTCGCAGGTAGGTCCAGTTCGAAGAACTTTACCTTCGGCAGGTGTTTTTGAAATCGGTACGCACGGCTGTCGAACCCGGCCCCCAATATCAAGACCTTCTCCAAGCCATCTTTGGCCGCTTCTTTTAGCAAGCCATCGATGTGTTTGGTCCGTGCGTTGACATAGTAGTAGCTCCCGACACGGAAACCTTTGATGAATTTCATAGACGTCTTGAAATCCCGGCTGTAGTGATAGTAGTGCCAGCATTCGTCACTCACGAACTTCTCCGCGAGGTAATCCGGGTTTCGCAGCTTTTCATCCGGGTGCATGGCGGCCACCGCCCGCTGGGCCGTGGTGATCTCAGCGGTAAATGATACCGTACCGGGACGAACCGCCAGTGCGCCCGCCGGAACAGTCAGGACCAGGACAGTCACGATGGATGCGATCCATCCGTTTCGAATCCAGGTATTTGCTTGTGTGTGTCGAAACATGTCAGGTTCCTCCTTGAAGCCCTAATTCGTTGAAGCCATGGGATTTAGAACGATCGATGTCCTCAAACCCGATCTTTCCTAACGATCTGGCACCGTTGCATGCATCAATCCCCAGTGGCTTCCCGCCATGCCATCCGTTTTACCATCGGATCTCGTCATATATTTGGTGGTCATTTCTTCACCGTTGAGATCCTCGACAACTTCCAGGCCAGTCTTCCGCACAAACTCTTCTGCCGATGGTTCCGGAAAACCGAATATCCAGGGCTCGCCGTGCAACGCGCAAAGGGTTGCCGAAAGGCGCGCCTTGGGGTATTTTTTCCAGTCCCGGGCCGCCACGCCGGCCAGCAGGTAGTCAAAAACCACAGCGCTGCCGGGCGCCGAGCGGGTGGCGATGAACTGCAAGGTCGCTTTCACCGCGTCTTCGGTGATGTACATGGTGACCCCTTCCCAAACGAAATAGGTCTTCTTTGTGGGATCGTATCCTACCCGAACCAGCGCCTCTTCGATGGTTTCCGTATTGAAATCGATGGGGGCGTAGGCCACGTAATCCGGCACATGCCCCATCGCTTTTTCAACGACCTGCTTTTTTCGTTCCAGAGTTGCGGGCAGATCCAGCTCGAAGAACTTGATACCCGGCATTTTTTTGGCAAACCGGTACGCTCTCGTATCGAATCCGGCACCGAGCACTACCACCTGCTCAAGTCCGTCTGGTGCCATCTCGAGCAAGGTCTGATCGAGCTTGTGGGTCCGGGCATTCACCAGAAAATAGGTGTCGACCCGATAGGCGCGGACCACTCTCATAGAGATGTCGTAGTTGGACGGATTGTAGACGGAATAGTGCCAGTAGGCGGGATTGATAAATTTTACGGCAAGGTAGTCCGGATTGCGTATCTTCTCATCCGGGCACAGGGCTCCGATCGCCCGGAGGGCCGCGACCCCTTCGGCCGTCCAAGAAACTTCCCCGGGCCGGACGGCATCGGCCTTCTGGACATCGAGAATGGCCACCGCCCCCACCATAAGGAAAATGGTAACAAAAACGAGATAACGGTGATATTAGCTGTTCCGGTTCATTGAATGATCCTCCTTTCTCCAGGCCGGCTGTCAGGCCGACGGGCTCTCCGAGACAGAAACGGTTTCCGCTTGGCGGCCTTTGACGATCTCTGCCGCCTCCGACCGTCGCCCAAAAATTACATAACAACAAAGCCCCATGGCCAGCGTTGCGACTCCGGCCAGTATGGGTCCGGGCCGGTTGATCACCGATACGTAGACAATCCAGAGATTACCGAGGATGAAGATCAGCGGCGGGATGGGGTAAGCGAATGTGGAATACATACCGGACGGCAGGGGGTCTTGGATGCGGAGTCGGATTAGCCCGGCGACGGTGAGCATGGCAGACAGGGACAGGGTAAACCCGATATAGAGTAACAGCCAGTCATAGGCCGCTGTGAGAATCATAATGACAGCGAGACTGGCTTGTAGAGCGATGGCGGGAGCCGGCGTGTGCCGGGAGGCATCCACGCGGCCGAACGTACGGAAAAACAACCCATCCCGGGCCATGGCATAGTAGACCCGGGGCCCGGTAAGGATCATTGCGCTTAAAACCGACAACAACCCAACTGCGATGGCCGCGTTGATGAGCGCACCGATGGTTTTTCCAAAAAGCGTATTGGCGGCGGCGGCACCGATTTCAAGCACTCCGCTCATCTTCTCCGGGGGCAGTGCGTAGATATAAACCAGGTTCAAGAGGATATAGAGGCCGCTGACAGTAATTGTACCGACGAGCAGGGCCAGAGGGATATTTCTGCGCGGCCGCTGTATTTCCCCACCAAGATAAGCGGCCGCATTCCAGCCGCTGTAGGCAAATGAGACAAAAATCAGGGCCACCGCGAACTCAAATCGAAAAATTTGCCCTGATCCCGGAAACTCACCCAGATGCTCAAAACTCCCGTTTCCCGAAGAGAATCCGGCGATGATAAAAAAGAGGATGAGCCCTACCTTGAATAGGGTCAGGACATTCTGAACCCGACTGCCCAGCTTTAGACTGTGACAATGAAGGATGGAGACGGCGCCCACCACACCGATGGCAATGACCAGCCGAGGCGACATCGTAACGGAGGAAAGGCCAGCAATAGCGAAGGACCATTCAAGATCCGGCGAATAGGACATCGCTTTTAGAAAATACGTTGCGAACGCAATGGCGGCCGCGGCAATGGGTGCCGAAAATCCGACAATCAGGGAAACCCACCCGGATAAAAAGCCCATTGGTCGCCCAAAGGCCTTTTTCAAAAAAAGATACTCCCCGCCTGCACCTGGAAAACGGGCGCCCAGTTCACCGTAACAAAGGGCTCCGCAAAGAGCGAAAATTGCGCCGACCACCCAACACAGCAGCATCACATAAGGGCTTTCCAGTTCGCCGATGACAAACCCGGATGTGGTAAAAATACCGGTGCCGACCATATTGGCAATCACCAGGGTCGTGGCCGTAAATAGCCCGATGTCCCGTTTGAGTTCCGTATGATGATCCTGTTTTTCCATGACAGAAATACCCTTTTGGGTTCTTTATAACTCATATGAGTATTTATGTCAAGTACAAATGTAAATAAAAGTGGGCACCGATTTTATAGAACGCAACGATGTTGTTCCGTTGGAAAAGGCGCGCTTGGGATTGAGCCACGGATGGGTTTGTAGGATTAGCCCCGTTAGGGGCTAAGAAGGGGCTGAGATGCTTCGATGCGGCGCCGGTGGGGCAGAGAGATAGCGGCGGTCCCGAACCCATGGCCTTTAATCCTGGTCACGGATTAAAGGCCCGAACCGGGCGGCAGGCTACCCGTGCAGGATGTAGGCGTTGAGGAGTAGCGGTAACGTAAACCACGACAGGCCGACAATGAGGACGGCGATAAACTGGATAAAATCCGTCCAAAACTTAGAATCTTTCCAGAATTCCACCTCGCTCAACGCACATACCGAGCCGTTCGCCACAACCGGAAACGGAATAACCCCGTCGCTGTTTTCCGGGATGGCCCCTCGGCCGGTATGGGCCCGAAGCTGCCGTCCAATCATCCGGACCATTTTCCTGTCTTCTACCCTCTGGGCATCGGACAGCAACTGCAAATACAGATCCACGTTGTCCCCGTCAAAAGTTGGTAAGCCGGGCATATGTTTTTCCTCCAGCCGTTATCCGGACTGCCGTCGGGTATATCCGGCGTCCTGGGGTTGATGGAGCAGGGATGAAATCTTGCCTGTAATGTAACCGATCAGCTCGGCGTCGTCAATTTGAACCGCTTTTTCCAGCATGCCCAGGTAGTCTTCAAGGCCCGGAAAGCGGTCCAGCACGGCCCGGCTGATTTCCACACCGTCGGTGTCGGCTTCAGGTGGATTGTCGGTGCTCGGCATCAGTTCGGAAACCGGCACACCAAGAACGTCTGCCATGTTTTTCAGATCATCGTAGGTTGGTACCTGCCTGCCGAGTTCAATGTTCTTTACCTTGGTTCGACCGGATTCAAAGGAGGTCGAAAACGCCTTGGCGCCGAAATCCCCCTGATTGATCTGGGCACGTCTGCGCAGTACCTGTATAATTTCTGCCTGCTTAAGGTCCATTGGTGCCTCCAAATGAGATATTCATAAGATAGAATAAGATGCCCTTATAAGATTTTTAATATAGCTTTCTGGGGACTTCGTCAAGTCCGTTTCCGAACAGACGGATTTATCGAGGTCAGAATGGAGTGGATGGGCAGGCGGGTTATTTCGGTTCGAGTTTCTCTATCTTCTCGGCAAGGGCTTCGACCTTTTCGGTCAGTTCGGCAATCTGCTCTTTGGTGGCGAGGTTCATCTTGCCCATGACATCCTTCACCCGTCGGTCCACCGTGTCTGAAATCCAGCTTTTCATATTGCCGGCGTAGCCGACGATCTCTTTCTTCAACTTCCCCGCCTCGGCTGCCGTCAGTTCCTTGTTTTTGACCAGACGTTTGATTAGCTTGTCCCCTTCGTCTTCAGCCAGATGTATGGCGCTTTTCCAGAATGAAGTATATTTCTGGGCGTAATCAGACACCGCCCCTCCCCCTTTTCGGAGCAGATCAAACAGTAGTCCGGGGGGAACCTCGTCTTCCTTGGCTTCCTTTTTGTCTCGGGCAAGGAGCTGGGAAACGATGGATGACGTGATATCCTCTCCATTGGTATTGTCGATAATTTGTACTTCCTCTCCTGCCTTGATTAACTCGGCCAACCGCTTAAGGGAAATATAGCGTTTGTCCGTGGTATCATAGAGTTTCCTATTGGCGTACTTCTTAATCTTCCGCATACAGCCGCCTCCTTTCAGTTCATGGGGGTTCGTAGCGCATCTCTTTACGGATGCTCGGTTATCCTGAGGTAGGTTTCACGAGCCGGTCAATCTGCCGGCTGAGAGCATCAATGGATCGTTTGAGATGGTCGATGTCATCGGCCCGGACCAGATTCAGCCGGTCGGGTAAACCGTTGACCGCAGACGAAACCGCCTCCTCAACTCGTGCTATTCAGAGAACTTTTCGCGCCGTCCGGTGTCCGACGGCAATACCATCGGACAGGGCATCTTTTGCAAGACCGCCGGCCCTCAAAGCCAGGTCTTTGGCCTTACCCCCGACCTTTAACACGGCGTCCTTACCGCTTTGGGCGGTCCGGGTGGCGCAATTCTTGGCCGTCTCGACCGTCGGGGCCAAACGGGACGCGCCGGCGTTCATCGAGGATAACACCCGACGGGAAAGAAACTCGCCGGCTGCGCCCAGGGTTGCTCCGACGGCATCCGTTGCTTTTTTTAAGTGCTCTGATCGATTTTCTGTTTCGATGGTATTCTCAATCACGGTATGTTCCTCCACTTGGATTAGGGTACCCGAATTATAACGCAACGTGTCATTTTCCTAAGGATGACGCGTCGCGTCATCAAAGTCAAGAAGAAAACCACATTGTGTTGTTCACAGAGTTTCTCGCGGTTACGGATAGAGCCGGCCCCAGATCGTCAGACAAGGCCGTCCTTCGACGAGTTCGACAAGCTCACCGCATGCAAGCTCAGGATCTTCGTCAGGCGTCTGGGAACCGGAGGCGTATATGGACATACGTCGAGGATTGCCAGAAGCCGAGAGCGCAGTATGGCGACCTGAGGCTGGCTCTCTTATTTGGAAGGAATGTTGGAGATAATATATTCAGACAGCGCCGTAATCGTCAGCGCCGGATTCACGCCAAGATTTACCGGCACCACGGAACCGTCGGCGATATACATATTGGGGTATCCGAATACCCTTCCGGAGAAATCGGTAACGCCTGTCTGCTCACTATCACCCATTACGGCACCACCCAGAATGTGGGCTGTTGTCGGAACGTCGAACAGGACATCCGGCCATGCTCCCAGGGGTATGCCGTCAATCCGGTCCGCCATCCGCCGGGTGACCTCGTTGGCTATGGGGATATAGGTCGGGATCCGTTCGGCATCCATGGGAAGGTTCGAATTGAGGCTGTACCCGCCGAGTCGCCAGGGCCTTGGCGCATAGTCGAAACGGAGCTGGTTTTCCGAAGTTTGCATCACCAGGAGAATCGCTGTTTTTCGGGCCCATCCCAAAGGCCACACCGCCTGAAGGAAATGGAGCGGCTGTTGCATGGCCGTTCGGGCCAATTGCTTCCATCGCGATTCCACCGCCCCGCCGTCAGTCAAAGGCGCGTTCAACAACCCCATAGCGTCGGATCCTTTCCGGTATCGGACAACCTCGATATGGGTCTGATCATCGGGGTAGATGCCGGAGGTAATCGCGATGTGATCGGCAAAGTCAACCGTGGGGTCTTTGGACCGAACCCCGAGAATGGCTTCGGAGTTGGATCGCACGCCGTGGCCGATCCGATCCGACAGCCGGGGCAAATATCCCTTTTCTTTGCAGTGCATCAACAGCCTCACGGTTCCCATACCGCCGCCGCTGAAGACCACCCCACCTGCTAAAAACTGGCGGATGGACTTTCGAACACCGGTCGATTTCTTGGCCTGTACAATGTAGTGGTTACCCCGAGGCCGAACGGCAAGAACCTCTGTTTCAGGAATCACCTGAACGCCCATCTGCTCGGCCAAAAACAGGTAGTTTTTATCCAGTGTATTTTTCCCGCCGTCGCGGCACCCGGTCATGCAGGCGCTGCATAACGTACATCCGGTTCTATCTGGACCTTTTCCGCCAAAATAGGGGTCCGGAACCGTCTTTCCTGGCTCTCCGAAGAACACCCCGACATCATTCGTATGGAAGGTGTCTTTCCCCCGGACGTCTCTTCCCACATCGGCAAGAATTTTGTCGGCGACACCCACCGAAGGGGATGGCGTGGCACCGAGCATTCGACGGGCTTCCTGATAATGGGGGGATAAACGGGTCTTCCAGTCACCGGGTCCCCATTCTTCTTTCCGGAAGACATGATCCGGCGGTGTCAGGAGGGAGTTCGCATAGACCAGGCTGCCGCCGCCCACGCCGGCCCCATGGAGGATGAACACATGCTTCAGAAGGGAAAGGCATTGGATCCCGTAACAACCGATTTTGGGCATCCACAGGAACTTGGGCAGGTTCCAGCTGGTTCGGGGAAAATCCTCGGGCCGATACCGACGGCCTTTTTCGATAACCGCCACCCGGTATCCCTTTTCGGCGAGCCGAAGCGCGGCAACACTGCCCCCGAATCCGGACCCGATGATGATAAAGTCAAAGCGATGGTGGTGACGCTTCGGCATATTTTCGTCGTAGTCTCGGTTTTTCTATTTTTCCCGTAGCGTTGCGCGGGACATCGTCAAAAATAAATCGCCGGGGGCGCTTGTATCTGGGTAGTTTGCCGCAGAAGTCCTCCAAGTCCTCTGGTGTAATGCACTTTCCAGGTTTTGAGGATACCACGGCCGCGACAATCTCCCCCAAACGTTGATCCGGAAGACCAATGACGCCGACATCCTGGATGTCTTCATGTTCCATTAAAAAATTTTCAATTTCAACCGGAAAGATATTTTCTCCGCCGCTGATAATAACGTCCTTTTTCCGATCGACCAGCCAGATAAACCCATCGCTATCCTGCCGTGCAATGTCCCCGGTCAGCAGCCAGCCGCCCACCAAAGTGTTATCGGTGGCCTCCGGATTTTTATAATAGCCCTTCATCACGCCCTTGCCCCGAACCACCAGTTCTCCGGGGGCGCCCCGGCCTACAGGCTGTCGGTGCTCATCCCAAATCCGGCATTCCCAGCCGTACCCCGGAAGTCCGATCGCCCCGACCTTGTGACGATTTTCCAACCCCAAGTGGACGCAACCCGGTCCGGTAGCCTCCGTCAGACCATAGTTGGTGTCGTATTCATGATGGGGAAATACCTGCCGCCACTTTCGGATCAGACTGGGGGGTACCGGTTGGGCGCCGATATGCATCAGGCGCCAATGATCCAGCCGATAGCTTGCAAGATCGAGGCTCCCGTTTTCAATGGCAATGAGAATGTCATGGGCCCAGGGTACCAACAGCCAGACCACCGAAATCCGCTCTTCCGAAATCGCCTCTATAATCCATTCCGGCCGGACCCCTTTGAGCAACACCGCCGGTGCACCGACCAGAAAATGTCCGAACCAGTGCATTTTTGCTCCGGTATGGTACAGGGGCGGTATGCACAGAAATCTGTCGTCATGGATCTGGCGGTGATGCTGATTTTCCACCTCGCAGGCAAAACGGAGATTGTGATGGGTGATCATGACCCCCTTTGGTGAGCCCGTGGTGCCGGAGGTGAAATAGAGAGCGGCCATATCCCAGCCGGATAGCAGCGGCAACGTAACAGAGGAGGCCGGGGTCTCGATCCATGTTTCGAAACTCATCGCGAATGACGGGAAGTTGTCGTCGGACCCCACAAAAACATACTGGCCTGTGATCCCTTTTAATCCAGGTCTTGCCTGGGCCACGCGGGTGACAAATTCGGGACCGAAAAATACCGTCTTCACCCCGGCCAGGGCCGCACACCGCCGGAAGTCATTGGTTTGGAATCGAAAATTCAAAGGTACGGCCCATGCGCCGGAGCGGAGAATACCGAAATAGATCGGGAGCCACTCCAGGCAGTTCATCATGTACATGGCGACCCGATCCCCTTTTCGGATGCCCGAACCCATCAGCGCGGCAGCAACCTGGTCGGCCAGGCCGTCAAACTCCTCCCAGGTGATTTCACGGCGCCGGTATTTTGCAGGCTCACGCTCCACAACGGCGCTTTCCGGACCGTACAGTGAGGCATTTCGTTTGAGTATGTCCGTGATCAATTCCATCTTCCAGCGGATCCTCCGATTCCGTTTGCAGGTCTCTGTATTGGAAAGGAAGCGTCTAACCCGGATGGTATAATAAAGTCAATCCAACAGCGGTGATGATATGAAGGCGCGGGTAGCGTTGGTTAATGAGGTTCGCAGACAGGGATGACGGTTGCAAAACAGATCACCGAACGTTACCATGCCAGGCCGACATGGTGGCTTTTACTATAGAACGATGTAAGGGAGGATGTGATGGAGAAAAAGGTGCTCGACGCAATGAAGACCGCCGGCAAACCGGTAAAGGCCGGTGAAGTCGCCGAGATGATCGGCGAAGACAGCAAGGCCGTATCCAAGGCAATCAAAACCCTGAAGGAAAGCGGCAAAATCATTTCGCCCAAACGATGCTACTACGCCCCGAAGTGAGTTTTATAGCCGTTGTCAAAGTTTTTTGCGAATCCATACGTGTGGTCCGTACCTTTTACCAGAACATATTTTTAACAATAGCATGGCGTTATAAACCTCGTGAATCTGTTTGGATTCAATTCCTTCATTTCAGGCATTTTAGGCATTTAGAACTTTCAGGCGTTTGTAGACCATCATAACGGCACGAACTGGGCGAGTCTCAATCCGCATAGCGAGTGGCTTCATGTAGGCCTCTGTAGGGGGCCGGCAGTATTGCTCAACTGGTTTCCCGTTGTCCCGCAGCCGAGCATCGCAGAGCCGGGACGAAAAGGCGCGCAAACTGTCTGACCCCGACGAACGTCGGGGGAGTTTTTGCGCGACCGGCTCGGGTCGAGAAGCGCAGGGAAGTCCGAAGGACCAAGGGGCAGGGTGCCTTTTCTTTTGGTTCGTTTTCTTTGGGCGAGCAAAGAAAATGAACAGGTTTCCGGCTAGCCGGATCGGTAGAAACTTTCCGGGTCCTCCACCAGCGGTTGATGGTTTATAGTAAATGTAATATTGTTTTCCGATTCAAAGGAGGATAACCTTTCGGCTGCTATAGGCGGGTGCGGCGTGTTGGGGCGAAGCCTTGGCGAGGACCAATGCCCCGCCCTATGAAGGCCGTAACCTAGGGCCGGTCACCGTACCGGTCTGATTCTCTTCTGAATCGGAACATTTTTTTTATTGCTATAGATAAATCTGAGTGCCGCCAAAATGAAAAACCCCGCTGCAGCCGCAGCGGGGTTTTCTTCATCAAATGGAAGCCTCAGATTACTTCTGCTCGCCTTTGACCTCTTCAAAGTCGGCATCCACGACATCCTCTTCGGGTGCTGCGCCAGCCTGGGCACCGGCATCGGGACCTCCGCCTTGTTGCTGCCCGGCGGCAGAGGCTTGCTGATACATGGCTTCCGCCAGTTTATGAGATGCCTGCGTCAACTCTTCCGTGAGCCGTTTGATCTCGTCGACATTTTCACCTTCGATGGCGGTCTGGAGCGCCGCTTTGGCCTCGTCCACTTTGGTCCGCGTGTCGCTGTCGACCTTGTCGCCGAGTTCATTCATCGATTTTTCTGTGGAATAAATCAATGCATCGGCCTGATTCCGGGCTTCTACGAGTTCTTTTTTCTTCTGATCCTCTTCCGCATGCAATTCGGCGTCCTTGACCGCTTGGTCGATCTCTTCCTGGGTCAGGCCCGATGATGCAGTAATCTGGATGGACTGCTCCTTGTTGGTGGCAAGGTCTTTGGCAGACACATTTACAATTCCGTTGGCATCGATGTCGAAGGTGACTTCAATTTGGGGGACACCTCTTGGCGCCGGCGGTATACCGACCAATTCGAATCGTCCAAGGGTCTTGTTGGTGGCGGCCATTTCCCGTTCACCCTGGAGCACATGAATGGAAACTGCCGGTTGATTATCCGCTGCCGTGGAGAAGATCTGGCTCTTTTTGGTGGGGATCGTCGTATTCTTCTCGATCAGCCGGGTCATCACGCCGCCAAGGGTCTCGATGCCTAATGACAACGGGGTTACATCAAGGAGCAGCACGTCCTTTACATCGCCTCGGAGAACACCCCCCTGGATAGCCGCGCCGAGGGCCACCACTTCATCGGGGTTCACCCCTTTATGGGGCTCTCTCTCAAAAATAGTTTTAACCCGTTCCTGAACAACCGGCATTCGGGTCATACCGCCTACCAGAATGACTTCCTGAATGTCACCGGAACCGAGACCCGCGTCTTTCAGCGCGGTACGGCAAGGCCCCTCCAGTTTGTCGATCAGATCGGCAACAAGGGACTCCAGTTTCGCTCGAGACAGTTTCATGTTCAGGTGTTTGGGGCCGCTGGCATCGGCTGTGATAAAAGGAAGGTTCACATCCGTTTCCATGGATGTGGACAATTCCATTTTCGCCTTTTCCGCGGCTTCCTTCAAGCGCTGAAGCGCCATCTTGTCGCCACGCAAATCAATGCCCTGATCTTTTTTGAATTCATCGGCAAGATAGTCGATGATACGAAGGTCAAAATCTTCACCGCCCAGATGGGTGTCACCGTTGGTCGCCTTGACTTCGAATACCCCTTCACCGATTTCCAGAATGGAAATATCAAACGTTCCGCCACCCAGGTCGAACACTGCAATTTTCTGATCGGATTTCTTGTCCAGTCCGTAGGCCAGGGACGCCGCCGTCGGCTCGTTGATGATCCGCTGGACATTGAGGCCGGCGATTTTCCCCGCCGTCTTTGTGGCCTGCCGCTGGCTGTCATTAAAATATGCAGGAACTGTAATCACGGCGTCGTTGACCGGCTCGCCCAGGTAATCTTCAGCATACTTTTTAATATGCGCCAACACGAACGAAGAAATTTCTGCCGGGCTGTTCAGTTTATCGTTTAAGCGGATGCGAACATCCCCGTTGGACGCCTCTTCCAATTTATACGGCAGAATGCTGATATCGTCCTGCACCTCTTTTGATTTGAACTTTCGCCCGATAAGACGCTTGACCGCAAAGACCGTATTCTCCGGGTTGGTAACGGCCTGCCGCTTGGCGATTTGCCCGACCAGTCGTTCGCCGCTGTCCGAAACAGCCACAATCGACGGCGTTGTCCGGCCACCTTCCGGATTGGTGATGACTTGGGCATCGCTCCCCTCCATCACCGCCACGCAGGAATTTGTGGTCCCGAGATCAATTCCAATGATTTTACCCATCTGAACTCCTCCTTCAACTAAACTATCGAACTGGTAGATTCCTTGGTTCGCCGCCGTAACGCCCCCTCGCCCGTTGGATTAACCGGGATTTCGCGATACAACGACCATCGCCGGCCTCAGCAGGCGATCATGTATCAAATATCCTTTTCGTAACTCGGAAATCACTGTGTTATTCGGCTGGTCGGTCGACTCTTCCTGCATGACCGCCTGGTGAAAGGTCGGATCGAAAGGCTTCTCGAGCGATTCGATCGGCTTAACGCCGAATTTATCGAAAACCTTTAAGAGATCTTTGAGCACCAGATCAACACCCTCGACAAGACCGTCTACATCCTTCTCATCGGTATCTGATGAATGGATCGCCCGCTCCAGGTTATCCACAACGGGCAAAAGCTCCGTGATAACCTTTTCAACGGCGAACTTCCTGAAATCCTCTAGTTCCCGTGCGGTCCGCTTTCTGACATTGTCCAGTTCAGCAGAGGCTCTCATGTACTTGTCATAGTTATCCTGGGCCTCCTGTCGGACGGCTTCCAACTCCAGTTCGAACTCATCGAGCACCACATCAGGCTCTTCCGTCGATGGTTTTGCCGGTTCTCCGACCGTTTCACCGGATGGTTCCGGTTCACTGCCGGTTGTGTCGGTGTGATTTGCTTCATTTGAATCGCTGTTGTCCGTCTGGATGTCGATCTTTGTCCGGCGTACCATCCGCTGCCGTTCTCTCCTCTTGTAAAGGTCCATGAATCGGGGAATTAACTCTGGACAAACATAAGACGGACTATATAGATGTCAAGACGGATTTATCTTGCTAAAACCGCGTATTGAAGGGGTTTCCGGAAGACTTCGTTCGGATCCTGAAGGGATCTGTCACGGCATATTTAGGGAGAAGTTTGAAGAGGTTGTGCACCCCCTGTCGAGTTGTTTCCTCAGCATCATGGCCAACCCATGACCGGGATCGATCCGCGACACAGACTGCATCACTTATCGCTGCTTCCTTCCGGACCTGACGAGGTTCGTGACCGTCTGTTGCGCGGCGGCCGGCCGAAGGCCATTCCGCCTTGTCCACATCCCTATAGGGGGAATTCAGCCCCGCATAAGCGGATTTCGGGAAAAGGGCACCGCTAGCTCCCCGCCTAGCACAACCGGGAATTTGTATATAGCCGAAACTGAAAATATTGCAAGTGGGTCACGCGAAATATGTATGTCGAGCTTCGGCCGTTTTCAGCGGCCCCACAATATCTTCCATACTAAGCTGACTCGATACGCCATATTATGGGGTTTTTATTGACTTTTAATTATCTCTAAAATAATGTTGGCGTACCTCTATGCCCATAATGGCGGGTGTTTTCAAAAAACGATGTGATGCAGATATAGGGAGAACACAATGCTGCTTTTCAAGCGTTGTATTTACATCGCGATCGGGTTATGCAGCCTTGCGGTCACGACGGGTTGCCCGGTCGTAGCGGTCGGGGGTGCTGCCGGAGCCGGTGCCTTCGCATACAGCAAAGGAAAGTTGACTCGCTCCTACCAAGCCGATTACGATACGGCAGTGGCGGCTTCGCTGGACACCCTTAAAAATCTGGATATGGCCATTGATGAAAAACCGTCCGGAGACGCCATAACGTCGGTATTCAAGGCGACCAGTTCAAGCGGAAAGCCGGTCACGGTGACCATCACCCTTGTCGCGCCCAACATCACGGAAGTATCCGTCCGTTCCGGCACTGTCGGATTATGGGACAAGAAAGAATCTAAACGGGTTCATGCCAACATCGCGCAACGGCTTCAATAGTTCACACTTTATTCGAAACATAAAAGAGACCATTGCGCGATTCGCCATGTTCCGCCCCGGTGATCGCGTTTTGGTGGCCCTGTCGGGGGGGGCGGATTCCATGGCGATGCTGCACAGCTTGCAGCAGTTGAGCTCCGAACTCTCCTTCCAACTGGGGCTTGCCCACCTAAACCATCAATTGAGGGAAACGGCTTCCGAACAGGATGCTGCATTCGCTGCTGAAACGGCACAACGGTTGTCTCTTCCTTTTTATTCCCACGCCGAAGATGTCAGAGCTTACCAAGGCGCCCATAATCTGTCTCCTGAGGAGGCCGCGCGGGAGCGACGGTATGAATTTCTGACCCAAACGGCACAGGCCCACGGCTACGGTCGTATCGCGGTTGGCCACACATTTGACGATAACGCTGAACTGGTTCTGATGCATGTGTTCCGCGGCAGCGGCCCAAAAGGGCTTTCGGGGATCCCTCCGGTTCGCGGGTCGATTGTCCGCCCCCTGATCCGGACACGCCGATCGGACATCCTTAAGTTTCTCACCGCCGAAAACATCCCCTGGGTGGAGGATCTGTCCAACCGGGACGAGCGGCTGCTTCGAAACCGGATCCGTCACCGGGTCATCCCCTTTCTGAAGGAAACGGTGCATCCGGCGGTGCCCAACAGTCTCAACCGCATCGCCGACATCCTGCGGGATGAAAACACGTGGCTGGAATCCCTCGTCGAGCCCATGTTCGAAGACTGCCTGCTGGACCGACATTCCGATGGCGTCGCCCTCGATGTGGGCCGCTTGGGAGCAATCCATCCCGGTGCCCAACGCCGGGTCGTTCGGAAAGCAATGGCAGCTATGACCGGACAACTTCGAAAATTGACCTACCTCCATGTAGAAGCGGTGTTGAAATTACTTCGAGAGGGACCGCCGGAGGGTCATGTGGACCTGCCGGACGGGCTTCGGGTAGACCGGTGTTATGGTGAAATCTTTTTTTCCGTGACGGCCTCTCCCGGACGTTCCCGGGCGAAGCCAAGAGCCTTTGGTTATCATCTCCAGAAGCCGGGTTCTCTGGAAATACCTGAAATTGGAATGATCCTCAATTTGTCCATGCTCGACCGCACGGCCCTGCCCGAATTCCACCTTGCTGGACAGGGGGTCGCCTTTTTTGATATGGAAAGGGTTCGTTTTCCCATCACGGTTCGAAATGCGAGACCGGGGGACCGTTTTCAACCACTGGGCATGCGGGGCACCCAAAAACTTTCGGATTATTTTATCAACCACAAGATCCCTCATCGGGATCGGCACCGCTGCCCCGTGGTTCTCAGCGGAGACACCATTATCTGGGTTGCCGGACATCGAATCGCGGAAACAGTTAAGATCGGCCCATCCACCCGAACGATACTGCGTGGCGAACTGCTTCTTGCCTGACCGCCGGTAATGGTTAGTATAATGATGTCATACAATTATCAGTTCGTGGGGCACAGCGGCAAAAAGTAGAACTGCTGTATACCGGTCTCGAGCCTTAGGAGGAGGTAGAATTCTTTGAATCCGTTTTACAAGAACCTTGCACTGTGGCTGGTCATCACCATGATGATGATCATGCTCTACAACCTGTTCACCCAGCAAAACATTGCAGAAAATAATATCAGCTATTCCGAATTTCTGGAAATGGTCGACAGCGAGCGTGTCGATGAAGTGGTTATTCAGGGGCAGGAGCTTTTCGTTACTGATTCCAATCGAAACCGCTTTAAAGTCTTTGCCCCCCAGGACACCGATCTGATCCAGACCCTGCGTCAAAAAGGCGTGGTCATTTCTGCCAAACCGCCGACCGAATCCCCGTGGTACATGTCTGTTCTGGTTTCATGGTTTCCCATGATCGTTCTGATCGCCGTGTGGATATTTTTCATGCGGCAGATGCAAAGTGGCGGCGGAAAAGCATTGTCCTTCGGTAAAAGCCGAGCGCGGTTGATGTCGGACCAGTCGGCAAAGGTCACGTTTGATGATGTGGCTGGAATCGACGAGGCCAAAGAAGAGCTGAGCGAGGTCGTTGAATTCCTTCGAGATCCCAAAAAGTTCACTCGACTCGGCGGCCGCATCCCCAAAGGGGTTCTGCTCATGGGACCTCCGGGAACGGGAAAAACGCTCCTGGCCCGGGCCATTGCCGGGGAAGCCGGCGTCCCGTTCTTCAGTATCAGTGGTTCAGACTTCGTGGAAATGTTTGTGGGTGTCGGCGCCTCCAGGGTTCGTGATCTCTTTGTCCAAGGCAAGAAAAACGCACCCTGCATCATCTTCATCGATGAAATTGATGCCGTGGGGCGCCATCGCGGCGCCGGATTGGGTGGTGGCCACGACGAGCGCGAGCAGACGCTGAATCAGCTTCTGGTGGAGATGGACGGCTTCGAGTCAAACGAAGGGGTAATTCTCATTTCAGCCACCAACCGACCGGACGTCCTCGACCCGGCCCTGTTGAGACCGGGGCGTTTTGACCGACAGGTGGTGGTTTCCATGCCGGATATACGAGGTCGTGAGAAAATTCTGCGTGTCCACATGAAACGGACACCCATAGACGAAGGGGTGAATGTCAACATCCTCGCCAAAGGAACCCCGGGATTCTCGGGGGCGGATCTTGAAAACCTGGTGAACGAAGCCGCCCTGCTGGCCGCCAAACGGAACAAAGACCATCTGGATATGATGGACTTCGAGGACGCAAAAGACAAAGTGTACATGGGCCTCGAGCGAAAATCGAAAGTGATCAGCGACGAAGACAAAAAAACCACCGCTTACCATGAAGGCGGGCATGCATTGGTGGCGAGATTTTTACCCGAAACCGATGCGGTCAACAAGATTACCATTATCCCAAGGGGCCGGGCCGCCGGTGTGACCTGGTTTCTTCCCGAAGAGCGGGATTTCAAATACAAGGATCAGCTCGAGAGCGAGCTCTCCGTGGCCTTTGGCGGGCGTGCGGCTGAGGAGCTGGTATTTTCCCGAATCAGCACCGGCGCCGCCAACGACATCAAGCAAGCCACGGATCTGGCCCAGAAGATGATCCGTTCCTGGGGCATGAGCGATGAATTGGGGCCATTGTCTTATGAGGTCGGTGAAGAACAAATATTCCTCGGCCGCGAGATCTCACAGCATCGGGATTACTCCGAAGAAACGGCACGCCGCATCGACGGAGAGATTATGACATTGATCCAGAATGCATATACTCGGTCAAAAAGCATTCTTGAACAAAACATGGACATCCTGCATCGGTTGGCTGATGAACTGATCGAAAAGGAAACCGTCATGGGCGCCGAGTTGGATGAGCTGATCCAGGAAATGAGACCGGGAATACAGCTACCGTCCAACCATGCTGGCGAAACAGAAGAAGATACGGAGCAGCCAAGCGACACCTGATTGATCCGTTCGGCGACACAACAATCTCGAGCCGCATGATCTCCCGAAACACCTACAGCCTATCCTGGGGCCGCCACAGACTGGAACTGGGTGTAAAGACCGCCATTATGGGAGTGGTCAACGTCACACCGGATTCTTTTTCTGACGGAGGTCATTTCTTCTCCACCGATACCGCTGTGGCCCAAGGAAGAAAATTGGCCGACGAGGGCGCCGATATTATAGATATCGGAGGCGAGTCTACCCGCCCTTACTCGGAGCCGGTCAGTGTTAAAGAGGAATTGCAGCGTGTCATTCCGGTGATTCAAACCTTGGCCGAACAGGTTCCCATCCCCATATCCATCGATACCACCAAAGCCGAGGTGGCCCGGGCGGCTCTGGATGCCGGGGCCGCCATCATTAACGACATCAGCGCACTCCGGCTCGATCCCGACCTGGGAAAGACGGCATCCGAATATGGTGTCCCCATTATTTTGATGCACATGCTCGGTACGCCCAAGACGATGCAGGTGGCTCCGGAATATGGGAATCTCATCGGCGAGATCCGGATATTTCTGGAAGAAGCAGCCAACCGCGCTGTAGCGGCGGGGGTTCCCAGGAATCGAATCATCATTGATCCGGGTATCGGTTTTGGGAAGACATTCGATCACAACTTGTCCCTGCTGCAGCAATTGGGTCGCTTCCGGGATACGGATTTTCCGATCCTCGTGGGACCGTCCCGGAAGGCATTTATCCGGCACCTGTTAAAAGGGGATCCCGATTCGGACCTTTCTCCCATGCTCCCGGAAGTGGAAACCGGTACCCAGGCAGCCGTGGCCGCCTCCATTCTAAACGGTGCCCATATCGTCCGGGTTCACGATGTCGGCAATACACGCTCTACGGCCACCATTATGGATGCCATCGTCAACGCGCCGCTGTAAATTGTTTCATTTATCGCTCGATGGTTTTACTAGTCCTGCGTGAACACCACCGAGAATCTGATACGAGTGGGTGTGTTCATTTAGCGTCCATGGAACGAGGTTTACCCGCCGATGGCGGCGCCGAAGGCGACCAGGGATCCGTGGGGGGGTCGATTGAAACACCAAAAAATAGAGGTAAACTTAGATTCAAGGAATGCTGAAACCGAACTTTCCATCGCCCTGTAAAAAGCACTTGAACCCACGCCAGAAGCAGATAAACTTAGAACTCTTTTCTTCTAATCATTCAGAATAGCATAACGTCATAGGAATGGTATCCGATCATGCTTCTCGTCCTTGACATCGGCAACACAAACACGGTCCTGGGAATTTACGACGATGACACCCTGGTGAAGGACTGGCGCGTCCGAACCGAACGTAACACGACGGAGGACGAGTTCAACGTGTTGGTCTCGAGCCTGTTCAGAGCCGGAGGAATACGCCCTACCCACATCGTCCGCACCATCATCTCCTGTGTGGTTCCCCCAATGAGAACCATCCTCGATACGTTCTGCCGCAAATATCTCGGGCATGCGCCCTACTGGGTGGACCCGAGGGAATTTGATCTGATGCCGATCCTGGTTCCAAACCCGGCTGAAGTCGGTGCGGATCGCATTGTGAATGCCATCGGCGCCTTTCATCGCTACCGATCCAGCCTGGTCGTCATCGATTTCGGAACGGCCACAACATTCGATGCCATATCGGAACGGGGGGAGTACCTGGGTGGAGCCATCAGCCCGGGGATTATGATTTCAGCGGAGGCCCTTTTCCAGAAAGCGTCCAAGCTACCGAGAGTCGAAATTTTCTCCCCGCCCGAAACAGCCATTGGAAAAGATACCGCCAGCAGTATGCAGGCGGGGATCATTCTCGGATATGCCGGGCTAGTTGACGGCATGGCGATGCGTCTGGCTTCAGAAATGGACTCGAATCCGAAAATTATCGCCACCGGAGGCCTGGCCGATCTCATGGCCAGTGTCTGCCAATCCATCGAGTCCGTGGATCAGTCCCTGACTCTGGAAGGCCTGCGGATGATCGGCGGGCTGATGACCGAATAAGTGGCCATGGGGTACAGATGGCCCCCTAAAGGGAGCTTACCAGGGATACCGATTGTTCCAAGTCCGGTATCGGTCGTCTCTCCCATTTGAACCCGATAAACCATGCCGACCCTGCTCCAAGGAGCCCATCATGAAAACGCGGTTTGATATTGTGGCCATGCCGGGCGATGGCATCGGTCGTGAAATCACCCAAACGTCCTTTGATTTGGTGGCAACCGCTGCGCGGGAGTACGGCATCGAGTTGGCCTATACCGAGGTGGAAGCCGGCGCGGAGCTGTATCGACGAACCGGAGAGAGCTTTCCGGAAGAGAACTTTAAACGCGCCGCAGCGGCGGATGCCATTTATCTGGCGGCCATGGGGCTGCCGGACGTCCGATATCCGGATGGTACCGAGATCGGTCCACAGCATGACCTCCGAAAACGTCTGGTGTTGTACGCCGGTGTCCGGCCATGCATCACCATGCCCGGCTTGCCGCTGCCGCTGGCCGATGCCCGAACCAAACTGCTGGACTTTGTGATTGTCAGGGAATCCACCGAGGGAATCTTTGCCTTCCCGAGAGGCCACGAATTGGATTCCCGGGATGCAGCCCATAACCTGATCAAGGTGTCCCGGGAGATTTCGGAAAGGCTATTCCATTACAGTTTCGGCCTGGCCGTGAGACGAAAGGCAAAAGGGTCCTCCGGCAAGGTCACATGTGTAGACAAAGCCAATGTACTCTCTTCCATGTTTTACTTCAGGGAAATTTTCGATGAGGTAAAGGCTAACTATCCGGACATCGAAACCGAGTACATGTATGTCGACGCCATGGCGCTGAACATGGTAAAGCAGCCTTGGGAGTTTGATGTATGTCCCACAGAAAACCAATTCGGAGACATTCTATCGGACTTGAGTGCCGCCTTGATGGGTGGAATGGGGATGGCGCCGTCCGGCGAAATCGGTGATACCCATGCCGTATTTCAGCCCTGTCACGGATCTGCACCGGATATCGCTCACATGGGCAAAGCAAACCCCACGGGGATGATTCTTTCAGGCGCCATGATGCTCGATTACCTGGGGGTAACGTTTGATAATCCGGACGCTGTAGCCGCGGGTGAAAGGCTGATCTATGCGGTCAAGGCAGCATATCGAACCGGTGACCTGCTCCCTTACGAACTGGGCGGAAGTTCCGGCACCGAAGACATTCTGAACGCCGTTGCCGAACAGTTTTCGTAACGGCGTGTTTCGGTAACAACGGCGATCATCAACCCCCGGCATCTGACAGATCCGGAGATGCGTTTCTCGGGTATCACAAGAGGGGATGCGAAATGGGACTCATACTCGGGGCCATCGGCGACGACATTACCGGTTCCACGGACCTGGCTCTGATGTTGAGCAATGCCGGAATGCCGACCGTCCAGTACATGGGGGTTCCGGTGGGAGCGACACCGCCGGAGGATACCCCGGCAGCGGTGGTGGCCCTTAAAACACGAACCGCGCCTTTGAATACGGCTGTCTCCCAATCCATAGCAGCCTGTCAATGGCTACTGAGTCAGGGAGCCGGACAAATCTTCTTTAAATACTGCTCGACGTTTGATTCCACGGAAACGGGAAACATCGGCCCTGTTGCAGAAGCGCTGGCGGATCTTCTGGATGCGGATATCACCATCGTGTGCCCGGCGTTTCCCACCAACGCCCGCACCGTTTATCAAGGTCATTTGTTCGTCGGCGACCAACTGCTCAACGAATCCGGTATGGGGCACCATCCCCTCACGCCCATGAAAGATGCCAACCTATTGCGGCTCATGGGGAGCCAGGTGCGAACCCCCGGTTCTGTGGGCCTGATTCCCTTTGAGGTGGTGTCCCAAGGGGCGGACGCCATCCGATACGCGCTGGGGCGACTTAACCCAAACCGGCATCCGGTTTGCGGTGGTGGACGCGTTAACGGATCAGCACCTCAAATCAATTGGTACGGCCTGCCGGGATCTGAAGCTCATTACCGGAGGTTCCGGGGTGGCCATGGGATTACCGACGAACTACCGGGAGACCGGACAGCTAAAGCCTTATCGGGGACCCACCCCCATGCCTGTACGGACCGGGGACAAGGGTGACACGTGTTCGGAGACATAGGTAACACTTTTCGTGTTTCATTGTTCTTTTACATTTAGTTGCGCAATCTTCTGGTTGCAAAAATAGATCTCAAAA
>Ga0056120_1000014_pt1 | contig 32378 bp, 28 predicted proteins | sample WorMettaBAHAMAS2_FD_71121 | JGI IMG/M metagenome (GOLD analysis project Ga0056120, IMG submission 71121) | Marine gutless worms symbiont microbial communities from Max Planck institute for Marine Microbiology, Germany - Olavius tantulus BAHAMAS.2 ...
GCCTGAAAACGCTCGAGCACCCCCTTGAGAAGAAGATTGATCTGAATCGACTCGGATGTTTCCAGATCGTTCATACTTTCCAGAGACGACAGATGCAGCATCCGGTCCACCAACTCCCGGATTCGCTCGGTCTCGTTTCGGATGTTCGTCAGGAATTGGCGCCTCTGCTCTCTTAGGCATATCTTCTTCCAGAAGCTCTGCGGCTCCCTGTATGGCGGAAATCGGGCTTTTAATCTCATGGGTCAGGGTTTGGATGTAGTTCTCCACATACTTCTTGCCCTCCAGCGCATCGCGCATTTTTTCAAAGGCTCTTCCCATGTCTCCGATCTCGCTCGAACCGAACTTTGGGAGAACGGCCTTTTTCCCCTGCCTGACGTCATCGGCGTAACGGATGAGCTGTTTAATGGGCCTGAAAATGAAAAACATGAGCGCCGTGCTCAACAGCACGACACATAGACCTGCAAGCACACTCTTCCGGAACACCTTCGCCTTGGCGATCTCCAGGAAGTAATTGATATTGGTCGTGGGCTTGCAGATGGTCAACACACCGGCAATGGTATTATTCACCATAATCGGGGCGGCTACGTAGAGGGTGGTCGCTGCCGGGGTATTCGGGTCATCGTGGGTGGAACGGGCGCCGTATTTTCCACGGAGGGTAAGATTCACGTCACGCCAGTTGGAATAGTCGGCACCGATGGCGGCTTCCCCCCGGGAGTCAAAGACGACGATTCCCTTGTCGTCGGTGATGTAGACGTGCATATCCACATCGGTCTTTGTGCCCTGGTATATCTGTGCAGAGAATCGGAAGGCATTGACCCCTTCGAAGATACGGCGCACCCGGTCCGTTGAGAGGCCATCGGTTTCCACCTCCTGGGAAACCATGGTGGCCAGGATTCGGGCCTGATCCACCAGGACATCCTCGACCCCTTCGAGATAGCGATACCGGATATCGCTCATGAAACCCCGGGTCAGGTAGTAGAACGCACCGACGAAAATCAACAAAAAACAAACCAGGATGCGGATTCCCAGCTTCATAGGTTTTCTTTCAGTGAATATCCGACACTTCGGTGGGTCAGGATGGGATCCAGGTCCGATCGGATGGCTTTCAGCTTTTTCCGAATATTTTTAATGTGGGCGTCCACGGTTCGGTCCATGCTCATCTCGGGGTCGTCCCAGACAAACTCCATCAGGTTGTCTCTATAGAATATTCTTCCGGGTCGACCGATGAACAGTTTCAGGATCTTGTATTCATATCGGGACAGTTCCACCCGCTCGGAGCAATAAAAAATCTGCCGTTTCTCCTCGTCAACGCGAAACAACGAGACGTCCATCGGTTCCACTACTTCCTCCGCCGATGGATGGGCGGACCGTCGGAGGACCGCCTTTACTCTGGCCGACAATTCCCTGGGGCTGAATGGCTTTACCATGTAGTCATCGGCGCCGATTTCCAGTCCGACCACACGGTCCACTTCATCGGCCCGGGCGGTGAGAAATATGACCGGAACATCATGGTGCTCTCGTATCGTTTTGCACAGTTCCAGGCCGTTGATATCCGGCAGACCAATATCGAGTACGACCAGATGCACCGGCTGTTCCTTCAGGAGTTTGAGCACCTTGGCTCCGGCGGGGTGCCAGATGGTTTCAAACCCTTCCGTTTCCAATGCGAATTTAATGTTGTCGGCGATGGCCGACTCGTCTTCAACGATCAATATGGTCTGTGGTGTCATGCGGTTATCCGAAGGAATCCACGTCTAGTCTTTGTTTTGTGCTATACTATCATAAAATAATGGGGATAAAAAATTGCGGGCGCATTTCGGCCCGTCGTGAAGGATACACTGTCGATAGAAACAACCGGATACATATATTCATTTTTTTATTGAATCGGCGGTACATTAAAGGCCTTTGCAGGGGTAACCAGAGAAAGCAGGTTGAGGACCTGTTATGACACCGGAATCTTTCACCAACCGACTTCGAACCATCCTGCCACTGCTGATATATATCGCCTTTGGGATCTGGATCATTCTGATGGGGCTTTTGATCGGATCGGTCACGAGCTGGAATCTGGAAGAAATGCTTCCCCTTGGGATTCCCGCTTTGGTGACCGGGCCATCGGTTATTTTGCTTTCCGTGTCCGGAAAACTCCGCTGGATGATAACGTTCGCCGCGTGGCTTCACCTGTTGATTTCGTTGGCCCTGAGCCCACTGGCAATACCCGCCGCATGGATCAACACCGGCGCGGCGAAAGCCCTCTTTCACAATGCGCTTTATGTTCTGTTTTTCATCCTGTTTCCCATCGCCGTCATAGTGGTTCGGCATCTTGAGAAAAAAGCAATTATGGGGCGGGGATCGGCACCGTGAATGGGAATATCCATCTGCTGTGAGACATCACATTGATCATGATCCTTTGAAGGGCCCCGTCAACGATATATTGACCGGATTCCGGAAACACCATGCCGGTCCAGGTCTGCCTTTCTTCGACAGCGCCTTTTACTGTCAAAGGACTGTCCACACAAGTCAGTATAGTGGGCCCCGGACGCTGATGGGTTCTAAACCCTTGTATATTGGATTGGATTTCATGGTAACACGTAAAATATTGACGTTATTTTTATTTATGTTGTTGATAGGTATGGGCTGTGCAGAAATCCCCTGCAACCCGCCAGCGCATTATGCACCGGAACAGGGGTCGCCTTACACCGCCGAAGAAGTGCGTGTTCCGACCCCGAAAGGTCATGTGTTGGCAGGTACCCTGACACTCCCGTTGGACCCGGATCCTCCCTATCCGGCGGTTTTACTGATCACCGGTTCGAGCCCTCAAGATCGCGATCATATGGGGAACACCCGGGCGCCGAGTACCTATTACAAACCGTTTCGGCAGATTGCCGACGCCGTATCGCGCAACGGCATAGCGGTGCTCCGCATGGATGACCAGGGGGTCGGATGCTCGGAGGGCGGCCCCCTTGAAAACGTTACCATACCGGAACGGGCCGATGACAGCCGATCCGGAATCGCGTATCTGCGAAACCGAACGGATATCGACGCCGGTCGAATCGCACTGCTTGGCTTGAGCGAGGGGGGCAATATCGGCCCTCTGGTTGCCGCCTCGGATCCTTCCATCCGTGCGGTGGTGGTCATGGCCGGATCGGCGACCAATGGGATTAGAATCAGAGAATATCAAACCCGTCTCAGGATAGAAGAACGGGTTGATCTGACTGCGGTTGAAAAAGAGCGGGAATTGAAAAAATACATGAAGGGCTTAAGGCGGGCACTTTCCAGGGGTGAAGGCAGCCCCTGGGTCAGGTCTTTTTTTTATTACATGCCGTTGCCGGCGGCCAAGCAGGTTTCCTGCCCGGTGCTGATACTTCACGGGGATAGAGATGCGAACGTGCCAGTGGATCACGCCCATCTACTAGCAAATGCCATGCGCGCAGCGGGAAACCATGATGTCACGCTTAGAATTTTCACTTCTCATAACCATCTGTTTCTGGAAGATCCCGACGGCAGCATCAAGTGGATATAAACAACTATTATGGCGCACCCATACGCTGTCTGATTCCGTGCTGAACACCATAACGGAATGGCTTGCCGAAAAACTCGCTGAGAAATAAATAAAAGGCAGTCTTGGTGTTTCGTAAACCAAATTTTCATATATCCGGGGCATGAAAAAGAATTTGAAGTCACTTCAGATGGGGTGGCGCATCCACACATTCGGATCGTCATAAATGCCGATATCGTCTTCGACATTCATCAAGACCGGTTGAAGGGCCCCATCAACGATATACGGACCGGATTCGGGAAAGACCATACCGGTCCAGATTTGCCAATCAGAGACGGTGCCCTTTACCGTCAGGGTGCTGTCCACACAGGTCAGGATGCTGGCGCCCAGCCGCTGATGGGTTCTCAGCCACGGATCGACAGCCAGTCCATCATCCCTGCGCCAGTTGGCGTAGCTGGTGATGCTCTGCAGCGGATAACGAGGTTTCCATGTTGGACGAACCGGCACGAGCAGATTCTGGAAGGCGTGCTTCCGGGCGAGGAGTTTTATCCGGGTCAAGACTTCGGCGCTTAAATGTTGACCCCGGAACCGCCGGTCGACCAATGCCGCCACCGCAATCAGCGTATTGGGTGATCTGCCGTTCATTTTCAGGCCTTCGGCAATGATCGTTCCGATGGTTGCCGGAAGGTCTTCCGTGTTTCCACTCCAGTGGGCCGGTATGGTAAAGCCGGCCCCGGCCAGTTGATCATCGGCGGCAATCAGTAAAATCACAAAATCGGGCAGCTCATCATAGATTCTCCCCCAGCTCGGCATTTCCCCATGACACAAAAATTCGGGCCAGGACCGCCGGTTGAGCGCCTTCAACGGTTCGACAAATTGAAAACTCTTATCCAGCGTTTTTGCATGAATCGGCATTGGTATTGAGCCTCATGACAGGTTGATGAACAATACCTGGAAGCCATATCAGGTACGTGGCATCGGCACAAATCCATCCTCTCTAGTTCCCCCTTCGATTCCGGCCACATCCGGGCCATCGCTCGCTGACGCTTCGGGTAAAGAGAGATAACAGCCGCAGCCATCCACATGGATGCAGAATCATTTATGAGACTCCCTTATTTTATTGAACTATCGTCTAAAATTTTTTCATATTTTTTTATACATTAATTAGACATTTTATTGACAACCCAGGCTCGGCTCACTAATTTTTAAACAGTTATGAACTGACAGATCAATGTTAAAAACAGCATTTACTAAAACGGATAAAGGAACAGATAACATGAAAAAGATACTGATCATTTCGACCCTTTTTTTCTTTGCTTTAGCGGTCGGTGCGGTCGCAGGAAATTATCACCATTACAGTGGCTGTGGCATGTTTTCCACGAAACTGAGCGACATGGACCCCAATGGCGACGGCACGGTGACTTTGGAAGAATTCAATGATTATATGGCCGCCGGTCACAAGGGAATCTTTGACGCACTGGATACCAACAAAGACAGCTTGATTGATGACGATGAGTGGACCACCTTCATCGAAGCCCACAGCTACGGATCTATGAAAAAAGGTGCTGCGTAGATCACGTGCAACGTCACCCCTGCATTGATGAATAAGTCGAATCAATGACATCTCGTGGTGTAGAAGTAAGAGCAAATTAATGTGGGGGTGAACCCAATATCATTCAAAACCACCACTTCGGAGGAAAACAACAATGGCTAATGAAAACATCGGAACCACGACATGGCCTGAACTGGCTGTAGGACTTTATGATGCTCTAACTGGACGCAATGCAGAGATCACTTACGACTTTGACAACTTTGAAGTCAACGTTCCCAGTTCAGCCTCGACAGATGCAACCTTTGCCAACTGGAAACTTAACGGCATTCTCAGAATCCGAACCACCGACGGATCGAACGGTAGTGGTAATGAGTAGTCAGTTGTCAATTTTCGCTGACCTCTCCCTGGCATACAATGGACGGACTATTCATGCGAAGGGAGATGGTCGGCAAATTTTACTAAGCAGCACGTCAATGCTTACCCTGTGGAAAGCTCTAAAAGCGCAACAAATAGAACGGTCATGGATAAATACATTGGATGAAGTGCTAAGTGCAGGAGAGCTGAGCATTGGTGTCAAGATGGGGATGTTTTCTATTCCCCTGATTGGCTTTCGATCCTGGAAGTGGTTGAAAAAAATCTTCTCATACCATTGAGCAGTGGGGAGCTTGAGAGGGTATCAAACAGTTTGTCCTTACCAAAACAATTTCATCTATTCATGAAAACAATGCCTGACCATTGGCGTTAGGAGGTAGTAATGAATTCTGCATATTCAACCTATTTGGGATCCTTACTGGTTATGGCGCTGCTGGCATACCCCATGATTAGGGTCATTGCCTTTGCTACTAAAGTAATCACCTAGACCGGTTTACAAAATTTCCGGCATTTCACTTTGTGACGAAATTAAGTTACTAATTTCCATGTTGTGTTATTCTTTCAACAATCTGAGGCAAGATGTTTCCTGCCGCTTTCTGGATGAGCACGTCGCACATGTCGTCACAGGGCGTTTCGGAAAGATTGACGATGGCGAGAAAGGAGCCGTTGTTTTTGGCATAATAGGGCATATGGGCGGCAGGTTGTACGAGTAGCGTGGAGCCAACAACAATGAAAAAATCACACGTGCTGGACAGACGCTGCGCCCGTTCGACTTCAATGACCGGCATGGCCTGACCAAAGGAAATGGTGTCCGGCTTCAAAAAACCGCCGCAGGCACATTCCGGCGCGGTGTCGCCATCATGCAGGCGATTCCAGACACCCTCGGTAGGTATGGTTTCCCGGCAGTGCATGCATCGGATTCGCGTGGTGTTACACATGCAGTTCGATGATATGGTCCTCTGGAATTCCCGATGCATGGTGGAGACCGTCAACGTTCTGGGTGATAACAGCGTCGAGAAGACCCAGGTCGTACAGGTCGGCCACGGCCATGTGAGCGGCGTTGGGCTTGGCCTTGAGAAGACCTCCGTAGAGTTCCACCCATCGTCGCCAGTACTCCTCGCGGGAATCCCTGGACGACATGAATTCGTCAAAATACACCGGTCGGAATTTGTCCCAGATGCCGCCCTTGCTTCGGTAATCGGGGATGCCGCTCTCGGTGGATATTCCCGCACCGGTGAAGACAACGTTTTCCCCACCTTCCCTGATTTTCGCCGCTATTTTCGCAATTTTCTCTTCCATTATCGTTTGTCGGCAATCTTTCCAATTTATAATAGGCGTTTTTCACTCTGAAACATAAACATTGATGTGCCGCGTGATCTTTCTTCTTTTCTGGTCGGAGACAATGGCCCAGAGCCCGGTGCCGTTTTCGACTTTGTAATTAAGCTGTGCAAGGCCGTCCTTGACCCGTTCCTCATCATTATATGCCTTTTTAAGGCGGTCGTAATATAGTAGAAACAGAACTTCCGCACGATGGCTGCTGGGCAACGCCAACACACCGAGTCGTCTGTTTTTTCCTTTCCCATTTATCTTATCGATTTCATCCTTGTAAACATGGGAAAAGTGAATCAGTGACGAGTCATAGCTCTTTTTATTAAAACTGCTCATGGCCAGTTTGAGTTCCGTCTGCGGGGGGTAGATTTTTTGTGCTGCCCCGGTGGCCCTTGCCGTAGCCGGGGGCGCCGATGGAGGTGCCGGCTGTGGGATCTGTGCAGCGGTTTGGGCCGCGGTAATTCTCTCAGCAGCGATGCGCTCCCGTTCCGCAGCCCGGAGTCGTGTCATTCGGTCGCTGGTCTGTTCTATCCGCTGCCTGGGAACAAAAAGGGCATCAACACGATGTTGCAACAGTTCAGCCATGACCTCGGCCCGCCTGTATAATCTCAGTGCGGCCTCCAGGTCAGCGATACTGGGCGACACAGCGGCCGACTGGCGGTCCCCTTCGTCGATATCCCTGAAAAAACGTATCAGGGTCAGCGCATCCCTCTCTTTGGCACTATCCAGATGCTCCGAAAACAACTGCTCGTTGGCGTATAACAGATCCCTCGAACGCTCCCAGCTCTCGGGCCTCAGCTCCGCGAGCGCCTCCGCAAACGCTGCATTGGCGACCTTCCGCTGCTGTCCCTTCCGCAACTCCACTCTGAGCGTGGCCCCTGAATCAAGCTTTAGCGCCATTATAAATCCCACGTTTGCCGCCGATGACAGACCCTTTGCGGTGTCACCGGCTGCGGTGTAATGCGTCACGGCGGTCTCCACACCCTCGAGGGTATCCCCATTCGCCGCCAGGGCCCGGTCCCCCTCGTCGATGGAACGAAAATAGGCGATCAAGGTCGAGGCGTCCGCCTTGCGATTGCCGCTCAGATGCTCGGAAAAGAGCGTCTCGTTGGCATAGAGCAGATCCCTCGATTGCTCCCATTTCTCGGGGGTGAGGTCCGCCAGCACACGATCGAACCGATCGTTGGCAACATCTGATGCCTGCGCTGTCTTGAGGTTGGCCGTGAGTGTTGTTCCTGTCGTCAACTTGCGTGTGGCCAGAAAGCGGACGTCCGCAGCCGATGACAGTTGCTTTGCAATCTCATCGGCCGCGGTGTAATGCGTCATGGCGGCCTCCACGCCCTCGAGGGTATGCCCGTCTGTCGTGATAGTCCGGTCTCCTTCATCGATAGCTTGAAAAAAGGCGATCAGGGTCAAGGCGTCGGTCTTGCGATTGCCGCTCAGGTGCTCGGCAAAGAGTGTCTCATTGGCATAAAGGAGATCCCTTGATTGCTCCCATTGCTTTGGGGTGAGTTTTGCCAGAGCGCCATCGAACCGTTCGTTGGCCAGCTCCCGACTGTGGGTTGTTCGGAGTTGTGCCGAGCGCGCTGCGCCCGAAGCCAGCTTTTGCGAGGTAAGAAAGTCCACGTCCACATTGGATGACAAGCCCTTTGCGATCTCTCCGGCAGCAGTGTAATTCGCAACGGCGACCTCTACCCCCTCAAGGGTATGGCCCCTGGTCGTGATTGTCCGGTCTCCCTGATCAATAGCTCGAAAATAGGCGATAAGGATCAGGGCGTCTGTCTTACGGTTGCCCTCCAGGTTTTCGGAAAGCATCGCCTCGTTGGCATAAAGTTGATCTCTCGATTGCCGCCATGTGTCCGGGGTAAGGTCCGCTACCGCTTTATCGTACGATTGATTCGCCTTCAGCATGCGCTGTTGACGTTGGAGCCCCTCTCTTTTCAGGGCCACCGCACTCTTTTTTAAGATGACGATAAACTGCACTTCTATGCCGGGCGACAACTGTTTCGCCGTCTCAGCGGCGTTGTCGTATAACCCCGTTGCCCCATCGAGTTCCTGCAACGTTGCGTCCGTTTTCTGGGCGATTTGATCGCCCTCGTCGATGCTGCGGAAAAACTCGACCAGACGCCGTGCGTCTCTCTGGCGATTACCCACAAGATGTTCGGAAAACAGGTTTTCATTGGCATAGAGCGTTTCTCTCGAGGCTTCCCAGTTCGAAACGGTCAGACCCGATATAACGCCTTCAAAGCGGCTTTCTGCAAGCCTCATTTGCTGCTGCCGTTTGAGCCGGCTTTTTCTTTCAGAAATTTCGCGGGTTCTGGCCGTCAGGACAAACTGCACATTGACAGACGCCGGCAGGAGTTTTGCCACTTCACTGGCGCGGTTGAACATTTCCGAAGCGATGTCTACATCCTGACGGGTGGCCCCCTTCCGGCCCAGGATCCGATCGCCTTCTTCAATATCACGGAAAAATTGGATCAGATTGAGGGCATCGGTTTTCCGTTGTCCTTCCAGATTCTCCTTGAATAAGGTTTCATTGCGGTAAAGCTGCTTTCTCGCAGTTTCCCAGCCCGAGGGTGTGAGGTCTGCCAGAATCTTGTCGAGACCCTGTTCGGCGAGCTGCATTTGCCGATCACGCTCTATCGCCGCTCTTTTCTCAGAAACGGCATGGGTCTTTATTCTGACAAGAAACATGACCGCCATGCTGGCCGGGAGGCGTTTGGCCTTCTTTTCAGCGTTCAAGTATTTTTTTTCAGCCGCGTCGATATCCCGCTTCTGAATATCCGTCTTTTCGATCAACCGGTCTCCCGCATCAATATCTCGGAAGAATGAGATGAGGGCCATCGCATGTGTTTTGCTGTCTCCTTCAAGGTGTTCGAAGAATAGTTGCTCGTTGTCGTATAGCAGATCCCGTGAGTCCTCCCAGCTCGAGGGGGTCAATCCTGAAAGGACCTGATCAAACTCTCTGTTGGCATACGCCATCTTCTCTATTTCGCCTGCCGTTATTTCATCTGCAACTTCCTCTGAAGGCACGGAAGATATAGTTTTCTTACCATGCTTGTATATGGCGCGGACATAATACCGGTCGACCCGACCTTTTTTTAGAGGTACCCTTGCAGAAGTCGATGTGACGGTTTGAGTAGGTTTTCCGTTTACATAGAGCGTGTACCCCTGCGGGATTTCATCTGTGGGAGGTTTGATCCAGCTGACGATATTGGTCCCGTCTGTCCCCCGCTCCACCCGGAGGTTTGTCGGTTCAACCGGCCTGAAGCGGATTTCTACCTTGTACAGCCGGGTATCGAGAATATATACTATTGCGGCATATTTACTGATGCCGGATTTGGTGACCTTGTAGCCCTTTGTATTTTCCATGGGAATCAGGTCGATGCCCACATGAAATTCCAGAATTGTATCGGTTTCGGCATCCCAGAATTCCATGGAATCGCCGGAGATACGTTTTATGACACCGAAGTATTTTTGGTATTGAATCAGCCCGGTTTTTTCCATGTCCTGCATCGAGGTATCAAATACCTGGTGCAATATGATCAGGTTCCATATCTCCCTGGTTTCCTGCGCATTGCTTTCCGGAAGCTTTTTAAAAAGAATATTTACAGGGTAATCACTGTAAGCACTCTTTCTGGCATTAAAATCATCGCGTGTCAGGAATTCGATGGCAAAAACTTCCCCGCAATAAAAAAACGCCACAATCAGCGCGACAAGGGCGGATACGCGCAACCCGATGCACAAACGCTCTGTGAAACTCCGGCCAATCGCTTTCGTGGTTTTCATGACGCTTACCTTAAATTGATGGGGTTAGGACATTCTCTCCGTCTGTTTTTCCCGATGGGATGCAACGATTTGATCTTTTAAAAATCTTTCAGGCGATGTGTTCAAATAGATATCTATTTCTCTCCTCGCAACGCTGATCGTTTCGCCGTTGTGTCTGTTTTCTGCGACCGCGACCAAGGTGTTGAGATGGTTGAAATGCTCATCATTCATGATTTTCATGCACAGCCAGTGGTCTATGAAAAATATGATCTCAAGTCTGTGATGATATGCCTTTCTCAGAAGTTTCCAGAAATAAAGACGCCGCTCCGCGTCCAGGTTGGTCATCGGTTCATCAAGAAACCATACCGGCTTGTGGACATCCAGAACAATATCCATCAGAACCTTCTGCTGCTGCCCCCCGGAAAGTAAATCCGGATATTCCGTTGAGGAGAAAGACTTGACTCTTTTCCTGTCCGACCCGTTGAGAATAATATAATTGTCCCTGCTCGACACTGGCAGGAAAAAGGCTTTTTGCGGAAAAATAGAAAAACTCCGCTCTCTCAATTTTGCTGCCTTCACGTGATTGAATCGTTTTTGGTTATAAGCCTCTCCGCAAAACCGGATGCCGCTCGTCGCCGGATCCTTTTTTTTCCGATGCGTCCGGCTGTTAATCCCAGTAAATTAAAAAACGTGGTCTTGCCTGCCCCATTATCTCCGTAGAAAAAGTAAAGGCCCTTTCTAAAATCGAGCCGCTCCTCTCCCTCCTTCAGGGAAAACGTCATTTTAAACGTATCCCCGTGTTCCAGAATTAATGGAAATGTGACCTCAAAGTGACTCTTCAACGCACTACCGTCCTTTGTGCAGCGCATAAAGATTAATGTTATCACCGATGAGTTGGTTGAAGCACCAGCGGTTCATGGGGTAAAAAACTATTGAAGCAATGATGAAGCACAGGATTAACGGAAGATAGATTCCCTGGATCATGGGAATTTCCCCAGGGCCCAGAAATAAAAGATAGCCTGATAAAATACCGGCCTTGACGAAAAACATGAGCATTACCGGCAACATCCAGAAGATGAATAGCAGCTCCCGGATTCTGTTCTTAAACATCAACAAAAAGGCAAGTTCGGTTTTCAGGTGAATGAACGCAAACAGGGACATCATGAACGGAAAAGCAATGCCCATGGCCAGGTCTGTCATATAGAAACGCGTGTGGTTGGCGTGAATATCTTCATTAATGATTCTGACTTTCTCTTTGAGAATCTTCAATTTTTCGTATGAAAAGAGGTAGCTGCCCATAAATTGCAGCTTTTCCAGATAGTCGGTAAACGAGTCTCTCATCTGAATATTATGATACAACCACCAGTTCCATTTCTGTGTCAGCAAGTCCGGGATATACAAGGGAATGTATCTTGGATAAACATTGATATCTCCGTATATCAATGACTCTTTATACGCTTCGGGAATATGCAGATATTCCCTCTCCGTCTCAATAATGGAATCCTCCTTGTACTGGACCGATTCTGCAAGATCGATAATATCGGTGGTGTTGTCAGTGGCGATATGAGATAAGATATTCAAAAAATTGAGGGGCACGATGGACTCCACGCGACTCAAGTAGGGATTGGGTTCCTTGCGCTTACCCCGGTAGGCGGAATGTATGTCGCGGAAAAGGGTGTCCCTTGCAGTATAGACAACCTCCCCCCGGGTTCTGCCCAGATTCCCTTTGATCATGTCCGTGATATCAGACAAATCCCCCAGAAGAGACGTATGCCGGGTCTTCATCATTTAGGGGTTCAGCCCTATGCCGTTATAATCGACATAGATGTTCCAAACTGTAACGCGATCATCCTGGGGGTCGCTTTCGATATAAAATGATTGTATCTGATCATTTATCTTGAACAGCCCGTATAGCAGTATCAGGGCGTCGTTGGATGTCGTTTCAGACTCCATGGTGTCTTTTGTGGCCGGTTGGAACTGAATAAACAGATTGTTCTGGTAAATGAAGGCGTCCATGACAAGTTTGGAACCGAGTTCATTGAGTTTCTTTTGATGATTATGTAAAAACGCCAAGCAATTGCCTTGAGTACGCATCCGCACAAAAAACACCTTAAAGGCATTCTCCATTATGATATTATTTTTGGCACTTTCTGTTTTGAGATACTGCCGAACGTAGCTGTACGTGTTGAAGCCGATAATGAATAGGAACGCCAAAATGAGGCAAACGAACCGCTTCCGGGTTGATTTCCTGAAGAGCATCTTCAGGCAAACGGCCAGTAATTTCCTGAAATCCTGGGTAAAAATCATCTCAAACCTATTTCATATGCGACTACCCCTCGGGAAGTGGGTTGTTCCCATCGTCCATTCCTATTGAAGATCGTCATAGTTCCAGAAGGTCACAACCATCTTTCTGCTCACTCCGATCTCCTTTGCGTATTTATTCAATTCCCTTGAGAATTTCTTTCCGAACCTGGACACAATGATAGCCTGGTCCGCGAAATCGGAACCATGGCGGGAGTTGAGATTGTCGATCACCCTCTGATAATATTTCAGGGACCCATCTTCCATGGACAGTCCCATCTTTTCACTATCCAACTGGCCGACGCTGTCGTATGTCCTGAAATAATAGCTGTTATAATTCGTCGACTCGTAGTAGTAGAAAAAGGACGTATAGGACGGATCGCTGATCAGATTTTTGATCCGTCCGTAATACCTTTTCAAGTCAGCATCGAGACTGTTGAAATCAAAGAACAGGTATCTTTTGGAACCGACTGGCAGCGCATCCTTGTCTGTGAATGCGGACTTGGACGCCACCCTGTCGATAATCAAAACGGGGTAGTATTCACTGCGATCCAGTTTGACCTGAACCTTTCCCTCAAGGATCTTATACTCGATGTCTTTCAGATCCTTATTATATTCAAACTCGAGCTGAAACTTTCCGCCGTAGTAATTTTTAATAATCAATTGAAGATCGTAGTTTCGCAGAAATGACGGCGGGTCGTTGACTTTTTCCCAATACCCCAGTTCACCCAGGGATATCGCCTCCTGTTTGGCCCCTTCGATAAGCGCAACATAATTATAGCCGGCCGTTGAGCCCTTGACACCGACATGGAAAGTCTGCTTATCGACATCGCTGAGGTATATCTGTCTTCCCTTGAAAAGGCTTTCTGCTCCGGTATGGGAAACGATGACCCAGCTTCCAAGCACAACGATGAAAAGCCATGTGTTGAAACGAATTAATGTTTTCATCTGCCGTTGGCCTCTCTGTTATCGAACACCATTTTCCATTATCTATGAACGTCCCGAGCGGCAATGGGTCCTCTAAACGGGACAGCTCAGCATCACCGGTCAGAGGAATAGAGTTCGCCCACCTTTAGATACATGAACTTTCGCTGCACCGCCTGATTGAAGGCATTGAGATGAAATCCGCGATTTGAAAGATAATCGCCCAGTTCGCTCTGATCCTCAGCAAGAGAGGCGTTCCATCGGGTGGATTCGTCGGGGTCTCTGTTAGTTAGTGCCTTGTAAAATACATCTTCCGCAGTTCTAAAGGTTTTTCGTTCGATGAGTGGTTTCAGGTGATCGTACAGTTCTCTGCACTTTTCGACATCGTCGACGCTCACGAGAGAATTTATAATAACCAGCTTTTTTAGGTCCGATACGGAGACATCATCCTGGGTCCGTATCGCCCTCAAATAGGCTTCAACCGGTTTGGCCGGAATAGCGAGTCTCTCTTCCCATAATTCCGGATCATCGGGCTTTTCGATGTACTTCGTGACGTGGTTGAGCACCTGTATCTTCCGATCGCTCCAATTTCGCATTTTCTCTAATAGCTTTTCGTCTGAAAAGAACAGAACGACGTCCTTAGAGACGGTGGGAGACGAGGATTCCTTAAAAATATGATCGATATACTGTTTGATGCCGCTTAACAGCTGCCGTTGCGATTCGGCGAAATCCTTCTGTCGTTCAGTTCGCGATTTCAAGGATTCCACCTTGAATCGGAACTTTCTGAATATGACTGTCTGTTCTCGAGTGTTGCTGGATTCATAGCGCGCCATCAAAACTTCCAGGTCCTCATACGCCCCCTGGGGTGTATCTGACAGCCTCGGATTGCCTGTCCGAATGCCGGTGCTCGACGGATAGACAAAATACACGCTCAGATTCATCTCCTTTGATCTCTCCACGGTGCTCTCGAAGGCTTCATCGGTCAGGTCATTGGGTCCGGCATCGGTAATAACAAATAATAGCTTTTCATGAAGGGGAAGAATCTTGCGTTCCTCCAGCATGAGTTCAATTTTGTCAAGCACCTTGCTAAGCACCCGCATCAGGGGTTCGGCATAATTGCTATCGCTTGATTCCAGTCCATAGGTTAGCTTTTCAGGCTTTTTGACACGGACAAAATTTGGATCGAGCATCTGATCCTGGTCGCTGAGCTGCGTATCCCAGTAGGTAAAAATCCTGTTTATCCTGAGACCGATACCCTCTTCCCGCATGTCGCTGACGCTTTTATTGAAAGACTTCACATAGTCGGCAAATGGCCGCATGCTTGCGGAAACATCCAACAAAAAGAATGTATTAATGTTCCGTTTCAGAGAGGCCCCCAACAGTCGCATCAATCTGGGGGTAAATGCTCCCGGAATAAATACTTTGGCATACCCGTCTCCCCGACCACGGATCGGTGGCTCTAGCTGGGGAAAACCAAAATGCGAATAGAATGCATGTAAGCTTTCCTGATCGAGTTTTTCTACAATATCGCTAAACAGACGTTCGTTTAAGTAAACGTGATCGACATAGAAATTATTGATCTCATCTGTCTCCCTGGCCGGCCTGACCGCATTTCGTGCATCATAATAGTTCACCTTTTGGAGGGGATGGTAAAAGAGACGGGAGCGCCACAGGGTAATATACTTTTTCTCGACCCATCCGATGATTCCAAAATCCTCTATGTTATAGCGATAGTCGAGTTCATCCCGGTCTTCTCCCAGCAGATAATAGCCCTCCCTGTAGTCCAGGATCTTGTAAAAGTCGTAATCCACCAGACTTTCGGGGGGTGTGGCAGTATCCGTTTTATCCTTGGAAAAACTATCCCATATGGTGGGGAATTGATCGGCTTCGCCCGGAAGGCTCATGAATCCGTATATGGGAATGAATGCCTGTTGACTATCCAGCAACGCGTTGTACCAAATGAAGGCCCTTTCAAAATCGAGAACGGAGATAGAGAACTCCTTTTTGTCTCTTTGCCTCACGATGACAAGACTGTACTTTCGCCAGTCGATCTCGGTGATAAAAAAGACCTCTCGGAAGGATATCTCTCCCTGGGGATTCAGACTGTTCAGGCTGTTGCGCTGAAACGTCGCCTTCGCGTGAGACACAAAGAATCTGCCGTGATTCGGATCATGGCTGAAGGCATATCCGTCTCCGTGTTTTCCCTTCACAGCCTTCCGCTCGGAAGTTTTGAGATTTTCATCCAACTCATGATACAGGCGCCGAATGGTCTTTTTGAACCCGTCGAGTTCAAACTGCCCATCATGGGTAACATTTATTGCTCTTGGACATTTGATATTAACCCTTCGGTCCGCATTAAAATCAGGAGGTAGCGCCAGGGCGGGCAAGGTGAAACATACGGAAGCAGCAAATACGGAAACGAGAATCATCCATCTACGAAAGGCCATGTTCTCCTCCTCACCCAGCCGGATTGTCCGATCCTAAATGAAGGATGTGTTGAGGTCGTTAAAGAGGCGCCATTCCCATCGTCTGAGGTCGGAGATCTTGTTGGCGGTTTCCGGTATTCACTCTCGACGGTTTCAGAAAATGACGTTTTTGCGATGCAGGGTGCTTCAAGCGGATCGGGATTAAAATAGTGAACTTCTCAATCTTCTCCCCACGGTATTCGATAACACCAGTTAATGAACAAGAAGGGACGCATAGCGCTCTTTAGGGTTTCGTGTGAATTGCGCGTGGTGCCGATGCGGTTCAGGCGGTGCTCGGTCTCCCTAATCGGCGGCGACATAAAAGTAGCCGCACTACCTTGAACCCAAGGCAGCCCGGCTATCCCCTGAAAGAACCCTGACGGACTTGTAACGTGCTGTCCGCCGGTTACCCGGAGTTCGGTGCTTTCTTTAATATGTGCTGAAGATACTTCGATCCTGTAATTATTCGATTATGCGATTCCGCAACCGGAGTCAAGAAAAAGGATTGATAAAATCCAACATCGCCCGGTCTCTCCCCGCATTGGGTTGAAAGATAATCGAATAATGGTTGGTTCCGTCGATGTCTACACATCTGGCATCGGGGATGGTCCGGATCATACGTCCCACCACCTCCCGGGGCAGCAGAATATCGTCGGCTGCCAGCATGCCATCCGTGGCTCTCAGGATCAACACCGGGCAGGTCAATTGCGGATAGAACTGAGCCACATCCACTTCCTTCATGTTGAGGCTCTCCTCCATGATATGCTCGGGGTGAACCCGCGAACGAACACCGCCATCCACCGCTTCCACTTCATATCGGAAATAGGTCTCCAGGCTGGGGGACCAGGGCTGAAGAAAAGGGGCTTTTTTCAGAAGCTCGATGTAAGCCTCAAATGAAGGGAAGAGCTTGCCCAGACGATCCAGTGCCGGCTTGATTCCCGCAAAAACCAGCGTCATCTGCTCCTTTGACAGCTTCCCTCCCCCATCCAGCAGGACCATGCGGTCAACGCGCTCCGGATGGCAGGCCCCCAGGGCCATAGCAATGGAGGCACCCAGGGAATGGCCCACGGGAATGACGTTCTCGAGCCCCAGATCGTCCATCAGGCAATTGATGTCCCGGCGGTGCTGGTCAATGGAATACCCTGTTCCGGGTCGCCCCGAAAGGCCCCTACCCCTCAGGTCCATGGCGACGATCCGGTACTTTTCACCCATTGCCCCGGCAATCAGATCCCAGCACCGGCAATTGGCCGTCAGGCCGTGTATGCAAAGCAGGGTCTTCCCCGGGCCTTCCCAAATCGCCACCTGAAGTTCAACGCCATCTCCCCGGGCCTTTCTCATGATCGGTTCAGCCATCAACATTCTCCCTTTATCTTTCAACCCGCCACATGCGGAAAAGAATCCTGAATCCATTTATCCTGCCCGCCACCGGCGGATAAGCTTTTAGATTCAAACTTTTAACTTTCAGCTTTTAGCTTTTAGCTTTTCACAATCCTAAATCTAAAATCGATTTACCCGTTGTATCTTTTTAGCAACTCGTAGATCGCCTTGGCGCCAAAATGAATGGCATCGACCGGAATGCGTTCATTGACACCGTGGATGGTCTGAAAAAAACTAAAACCCGCAGGCAGCTTCATGGGCGTAAATCCATAGGATTGAATACCGAGCTGTGCAAATATCCGCCCGTCCGTAATGGCCGGCACCAGCAACGGCGTCGGGACAGCCCCCGGGTCGGCTTCCCGGAGGATATCAGCCAGCATGGGAAAAAGGGTGGTGTCCGGTTTCTCCGGAAAGGGTTCATACCGGATCACCTCCAGATCCGTCGACCTTCCGATGACCCGGCGCAGTTCCTCGATCATCTGTTCCGGCGTAAATCCCGGGAGCAACCGCCCGTCAAGCTGAACGGTCACATGATCCGGAATGACGTTTCCCTTTTCTCCTCCCTGGATAATCGTGGCATTGACCGTATTGTGCAGAAGGGGATCGATGTGCTGGCTGAAATCACCCAGCCGATCGATAATGAAGTCGGTAAACAACGGATTGAGCAGCAGCCGGAAGACCAGGCTTTTCGGAAACGGCAGGTGCCTGGCGAACGTGGTGATCATTTCTCGGGTCACCGGTGGCACGTGAACTGGAAGGCGTGTTCGGTCCAGCGTGCGCAACAGGTCACCGGTCTTGGCCATGGCTCCGCCGCGCATGGGTCTCGCACCGTGGCCGGCAGGACCATAAACGGTGGCCTTCAGCCAGCAAACCTGTTTTTCCGAGATCTGTATCGGGTAGAATTGTCTACCTCCCACATGTGCGGTGTAGCCTCCGAACTCTCCGACGGCATAGCTCACGCCCTCGAACAGCCCCGGGTGCTGATCCACCATGTAGCGGGCGCCGAACCGGCTGCCATGTTCCTCATCGCTCAGAATGAGCAGAATGACATCACCTTTTGGAGCCATTCCGGTCCGCTTTGCACGAACCAGGGCAGACAACATCATGGCGACGCCGCTTTTCATGTCGAGCGCGCCACGCCCCCACAGATACCCGCCCTCGATAATTCCTTCAAAGGGTGGCTTTTCCCAGGTCTGATTTGTCGCCGGCACCACGTCCACGTGGCCGTAAAGCATCAGTGGCGCGGCATTCCCGCTCCCTTTGAGGCGTGTCATGAGATTGGGTCTGTCCGGGGATTTTGAATACATCGCGGTTTCAAATCCCGCGTCGGTGAGATAGCGGTCAATATAAGCGATACACTTGGCTTCGTTCCCAGGCGGATTGGTGGTATCGAAGCGGATCAGGTTCCGGGCCAGTTCCACAGGATTATCAATAACAGATGTCGTGCTTCTGGCGGTCGCGTCCACTGGGGTTCCTCGTCTATCAGGGTATGGGACATTCTCTATGTACTCGCCTTCAACCCGGCAATCAGTTCCCTCACATCTTTCGGGGGTGGCGGAAATCCGGGTTTAGGCTCCATGACAATGGCCTCCTCGGGGCACCCGGTGGCGCAAACGGCGCAACCGAAACATCTGTCCATATCGACAGTGGGAACGTCATTTTCCCCCATTGAAAGGGCTTCGGGCGGGCAGCGGTCGATGCATGTTTCGCAGGCGAGGCATTTCTCCGGGTCGAATTTGGGTTGGTAACCCGAGTTGAAGACCCAGCCGGGCTTGGGTTGCTTCAGCACCTGGGTCACCACTTCACAATGCCATCGATCGCAGTTGCATAAGAATTCGATATTTTCGGCGGTGTTTCGACTCATGTGAATCAGCCCGGCATCTTCGGATTGATCCAATATCGCCAGGGCTTCTTCCTTGGTCACCTTTCTTCCGCCGAGGCGTTCCATGATATAATCCGCGGTGTGACCGAACCACATGCAGACGTTCATGGGCATATCGTGAGTGTCCTCACCCCGCAGTTTGGCGGCATGCCGGCAGTAGCATGTCCCGACACCGATGGAATCGTTTTTCTGGATGTACGTGGCCACCTGATCATAGGTATGGATCTGATTGCCGACCTCGATGGTTTTATCAACCGGAATCACGCGGGTGAGCGGAAATTTAATTTTAGTGACGCCTTTGGCCGCTTCATAAGCTGTCTGATAGGCATGAATCAGGTGCGCCAGATTACGATCGCGCTCCGTATCGCGCCCGGAAAGAAACTGGTATTCCATGATTCCGGGCATAAACGGTAATCCCTGGTAAACACGTTCACCGCCTTTCACGAAGGTGGCACAAAGCCCTTTATCGGCCATGCCTTCGAGGACGGTAGAAAGTGTCTTTGGGTCGAGGGGTGATTTCGGGGCGATCTGCTCGAGGGGTTCCGGTTTTTTACCGAGGATATTGTTCACCATTGCCTCTTCGGGAGTGAACAATTCTTTCACCAGGTCAAAAAATTCTGGGATGTCCAGGCCGGCATAGGGCCCTCGGCGCGATTGCATGACCTTCAGCAGTTCCTCATAGACGGATTGGTCCATACTCTACCTCCTGCACGTCGTTTCTGAAATTGTATAGTTTTTTAAATGACTTGAAAAGTATAATTGCATCCTCTTACCCCATACGCGGTAGATTTAAGGGGTTGCACTTACCTTGAAAGCTCTTGTAGGAGAAGATCCATCAGTGACGATGTTTTCTTCCGGATTAATTCAGGTCGTGCTATAGAGCATGATAAGCGATATCGGCTGAGCCTTTTTTAAGATAACCACCAACCGCTAAAGGAAACTGCCATGAGAACGATTCGCAAAATTATAGTGGCCATTGATTTTTCCGAGTATTCCAAGAGCGCTGCACGCTATGCCGCGGGTCTGGCAAAGGATCTCTCTGCAAAACTTCTGCTCACCAATGTCTTGAATGAAAAAGAAGTAGACATGATGCACAAGGTCTCGGTCGAAGCCGCCGGCTTTTCCGTTCAGAAATACTTGGATACATCCATAAAAGACCGGACCGAACGTCTGGAAAAACTCGCGAATGATGTTGGCGCAGACGACCTGGAGGTGGAGACCAGCGTCCTTGTTGGGATTCCCTATGAAGCCCTTTTAAAAGATATCGAAGAAAAAAAACCTGATCTCATGATAATGGGAACCAAGGGGAGATCGGATCTCATGGACATGATTGTGGGTTCGTGCGCTCAAAAGATGTTCCGGCGCTGTCCCATTCCGCTATTGAGCCTTCGTAGTGAATCATGAGGTGACCGTTATACCGGCAAATCGGGTGGGAGCTTATGGGCGTTCTCCTGTAATACTATCGACCCTTATGGGTTCCTATTTTACAATCGTAATAACATAACAAAAAGGCACGCCTCGCAAACCGAGGAATGCCTTTTTTATTCGGAAACAAATACTATATCACAGTGACATTGGCGGCGGAAGGACCTTTTTGTCCTTGCTCGATGTCGAAGGTGACCTGGTCTCCATCATTGAGGGATCGAAAACCGACGGCGTTGATCGCTGAATGATGAACAAACACGTCCGGTCCTTCTTCCTGCTCGATGAATCCAAAACCTTTGTGGTCGCTAAACCACTTCACAGTTCCATTAGCCATGAGAGCATTCTCCTTTCAAAATATTTCAACGTCACTGACTGGAGGATGCCACTTCGTTGTAAATGAAATTTCCTACAGAAAGAAACTGACCCGTATATATAAGGCAGGTTATATAAGGCTGGGCTTAATTGAGTTCGTGGAACATAACCCTTGTTTTGGGGAATGGCAAGGGAATATTAAAATTTTATTGAAAAAATCCATATAAAGCTGGTTTTCGTGAATCGACCCGAACAGCTATCCAGGCCCCATTACCGGCCTCCATTGGTTCATGGAGCAGGTGCCCAGGAGTTTGATATCTACCACGCGTTGGTTATTCAGGAAAAATCACTCTGCGGTTCACCCCCATCGCCTGTGCAAGTAGTATGCAAACGTCTATAGAATGCCTGTGTGCAACTGCTCATCGCACGTGTTTAAACCATTCGGTATTTTTGAACCATTTTTGGTAAATACGGTCAAAACGTCCGTCTGCTTTGATTTCCTCTAAAAAGCTGTTCAGGAATTTGAGAAACTCCGGGTCATTTTTTCGGATGGCCCAGGCGATCGGTTCGGTTGTAAACGGCGTGTCCAGGAACACCAGGTTGTCCGTCCCGTGCATGGCGATAAATACGGCGTTGTATGGCAGGTCATAGACAAATGCATCGGCCTTGCCTTCCAATACCTGGGTGGCGCCCTCGAGTTCCGTGTCGAATGGTTTGTACGTGCAATCGGGTATCAGCGTTTTGACGGCGGCCTCACCGGTGGTCGCCGGTTTGGATACCACGGTGTATTCGGGAGAATTGAGATCCTTGTATGATGTTACCACACCCTCATGTTTCTTGTTCAGCAGGATGGTCTGCCCCACCGTCATAAAGGGATTGGCAAAATCCACCTTTTTTTTCCGTTCCTCGGTCACCGACATGCCGCCGAAAATGATATCAAATCGTCCCAGATTCAGTGCCGGGATAATGCCGGGCCAAATCGTATCGACGAATACCGGTTTTACACCGAGGGCCTTTGCCATTTCGATGCCGATGTCGATGTCAAATCCGATCAGGCTGAGCTGCCGGCCCTTGCGGCGCGCGTCCCCATGGCGAAGTCCCCTCTGCCGCAGACCACTGCGTTTGTCGATCATTTCAAAAGGCATAAAACCGACTTCCAGTCCGATGCGCAACTGCCCTCGCTGAAAGATGCCTTCGAGGGTCGAATCTTTGGACAGCTCGACATCGGCGCCCTGCACAGGAGACACCAGGCAAACAAATACCATGGCGAAAACAATACATCCGTAAACACGTGTTGTTGGCATGATGAAGCCTCCTATTCGAGCCAATACGGCTAAGTCGATGAGCCGGCTCAGGCTGCTGTTTCGGGCTCTTCGTCTATCGCGGATGGTTCTTCCGTCTCCTCATCGATCGGCGTCATGGTGATCCCCAACCAGCCGAATATCATGGTCACGACGGGTGACAGTCAGCAAAAAAGTTCCACGGCAGGTACGCGATGGTCGGCACGCCCAGGGTGGCCGCCTGATATGCGCCACCGGTGTTCCAGGGCACCAGGTTTGCCGTCACGGTGGCACTGTCTTCCACCGCCCGGGACAGATTCTGGGGGGCCAGCCCCCGATCCCTATACGACTGGGAATACATCTTTCCGGTCATCACAATGGACATGTACTGGTCGCAGAGAATCAGGTTGGAGGCGATCGCCGTGAGAACGGTGGCCGTAATCAGAGAGCCGGTCGACTCGACTTTTTTAAGAATGCTGTTGACGACGGCCCGCAACTGATTGGTGCGCTCCATCACGCCGCCGTACATCATGGCGCAGAGAATGATGGAAATGGTATACAGCATGGACTCCAGACCGCCCTTGGTCAGAAGATTGTCAATCGCCTCCACGCCGGTATTGCTGACATACCCCGCAAAGGCAGCTGAGAGAAAGTCACCGAAACCGTTCCCCTGGAAAATGAATCCCAGTATGGCGGCGGCGACAATCCCGATCGCAATGCCGGGGATGGCCTTTATTTTTTTGTATGCCAGAACCATGATCAGAACCGGCGGCAGCAGCAATAACGGATTGATCGAAAATTGGGCCTTTAGACCCGCTAGTATTTGATTCACGCTTTCGACATTGGCCTCGCCTCCGCCGTAAACGAAACTCAGCACAATGTGGATAATCCTTGTCAGACCGATACTGACCCCGGTAGTGTAAGACATATGCTTAATATGGGTGTAGAGGTCGGTACCCACCATGGCCGGTGCCAGGTTGGTGGTGTCTGAAAGGGGCGACATTTTGTCTCCAAAATAGGCCCCCGACAGAACCGCACCGGCAACGACCGGCAGCGGAAATCCCAAACCGGCGCCGATGCCGATCAGAGCGATGCCGATGGTGCCGGAAGTGCCCCATGAGGTTCCCGTGGCCAGTGATGTGATCGCACAGATGATCAATACGGCCGGTAAAAAGATCTTTGGATTCAGGATGTTAAGCCCGTAGTACAACAGCGTCGGGACCACACCGCTTAATATCCATACACCAATGAGAATGCCGATAATGGCAAGAATCACGATGGCCTGAAGAGAATTGGCGATGCCGTCCAGCATCCCGCCTTCGATCTCCTGCCATCGGTAGCCGGCCCTTAGGCCCATGATCGCCGCGACCAAGACGCCGATCAGTATCGGGATTTGGGCATCGGACTCGTATTTTAATGATCGCCAGGCTGATTGGAATGATCAACGCCATGATGGAAATAATGGCTTCCCAGACATATGGGTCACGTTTTTCACGTTGCTTAGCCATAACCTGTACCCCCTATTTATCCTGTGTGCTATCGAAGAGGCTCAGTCTTAGTCCTTTATGATCATGACGGGTATCGTACTGAGTTCAGCAACCTTTTCAGCCACGGCGCCGAAGATAAATCTGTCGGTCATTTTTTTCCGATAGGCTCCCATGATGATCAAATCGATATTTTCAGCGTCGGCATAGTGCAGAATCTCTTCATAAATATTGCCGGTACCGACGGTTACTGTTACTTTCGGATAATTTGGAAAATATCGTTCTTTGAACTCAATGAGCCGCTCTTTGGCGCCGCTTGAGATTTCTTTTTCTAAATTGCTGACCAGTTTTTTAAAGCGGGTTTCCGGATCTTCGACCACATACACGTCAATGTAGTGCCCAAACTCGCGGGCGACGTGCAACAGGTGAATCTCGGCATCAAATTTCTCACCCATCGTGCTGACATAAGGAGCGACTTTCGGCGACATCTCGGCAAGGTGCACAGGAAACAGGATTTTTTTGAAATCTACCATATTTCCCCTCCTTTCGTTTGCAGAACTAAGGCAGGCGTGAAGCAGTCCGCGATCGGGAAAAAGTTTACATGGCCAACCGCCGATTGAATCGACGGCCACATGCACAACTTCTTTTGCCGGGGTCAAGTAGATGGGAAGGAGATTGATACGCAAGCCACATGGCCCGGCCACTGAAGCGATTAACAGTCAGAGGCTGACCCGTTCAAAGTTAGAGTCAGGCACTGGCTCGTTACACCGCCGAATAGGGCAAAACGATACTTGTGTGTCAATGTTGCTGTCGATACAATAACGGTAATAATATTGTATGCTTGCCACAAAAACTCATATTCACGGAAACGCCCCGATACGGATTCATTTCAGTTAAACGCTGAAAGGATTTCATGCAATATTCAGGGTAGAAATGGAGACACCATGGAAAAGAAGGGCAAGGTTTGGATGAATGGAGCACTGGTTCCTTGGGAAAAAGCGACCGTGCCGCTGTTATCGCACGGTTTTTCCCGGGGCTCGGCCATCTTCGAAGTTTTTGGCACGCACAAGGGGCCGGATGGCGTGTATGCGTTTCGCATGGACGAACACTTAAAGCGACTGGCGCAAAGCGCCCGGGCGCTTGAAATGGAAATCGCCTATAGTGCCGAGGAGATTGCCTTGGCTGTTCGGGAAACCGTCGAGGCCAACGAGGTGGAGCGTGGGATTGTTAAGATGTTCGCGTATTGGGGAGAAGAAGCCGTCATCAACCTGGTGCTGGACGCCAAACTGGACGTTGCCATTTTTGTCATACCGGATAGTGAAGAGTTAGGCCTCGATGACAGCGAACCTATTTCGGCGTGCATATCAAAGTGGCGTAAATTACATCCCGAGACGGTCCCGGTTGCTGCCAAAGCGTGCGCCAACTACCTCAACGGCTATCTGGCCAGAAAGGATGCTGCCGACCGGGGTTTCGACGTGGGATTCCTGATCGGAACGGATGATTTTCTGGCCGAAGGTTCGATCGAGTCGGTATTCCTCGTCAAAGACGGTGTCCTTAAAACACCTGCCCTCGGGCCAATTTTATCCGGCGTCACCCGGAAATCGATTCTCCAGGCGGCTGAAGTCATTGGCCTGCCGACGACAGAGGACCGCATGACAGCACAGGACCTATTGGCTGCCGATGAAATATTCACGACCGGTACAGGTAATATGATTTCACCGGTGGCCCGTTTTGAAGACATCACCATTCCAGCCCCGGGGCCTGTCAGCAAACAGCTCATGGAACTGATGGCCGGCATCACCCGCTTTTCAGATGATCGCTTTAACGACTGGTTCCAACGGCTGTATTGAACCTGTCCTCAGGAGAAGCGCATGGTAACCGGTGAGAATTCTATCCAGAAGCTGGCACCCAATCGAGAAAGGCAGGCCATGATCGGCTAAATGGATGAAAAGGCGTCTCTTAAGTCCTCGATCAAGTCGTCACCGTCCTCGATTCCCACCGAAAGTCGAATCAACGCATCGTTGATACCGAGTTGCTCCCGTCGTTCCGGCGGCACCGATGCGTGAGTCACGATCCCGGGGTGCTCGATCAGGCTTTCCACCCCGCCCAGGCTTTCGGCCAGGGCAAACAATTCGCATCTCTCCAGGAAGCGCAGTGCGGCCTCGACCCCGCCCTTGATAAAAAACGTGATCATGCCACCGAACCCCGGCATTTGACGTTTGGCCAGCTCATGCTGGGGATGGCTGGGCAGGCCCGGATATATGACACGATCCACCTGGGGCTGCGCTTCCAACCAGGATGCGATCTTCAGTGCATTGGCACAGTGCCGTTCCATTCGAAGGGCCAGCGTTTTCAGGCCGCGTAGAATCAGAAAACTGTCGAACGGGCCGAGAATACCACCGACGGCGTTTTGCAAAAACCCGATGCGCTGGGCGAGTCCGTCATCACGGACCACCACACCTCCCCCTACCACATCCGAATGCCCGTTGAGATATTTTGTGGCCGAATGCACGACGATGTCGGCACCATACGCGAGGGGGCACTGCAAATAGGGTGAGGCAAAGGTATTGTCCACCACCATGAGCAAGTTATGGGCACGGGTTACACGGGCAACGGCTTCCAGATCCACCAGCTTGAGCAGGGGATTGGTCGGCGACTCCACCCAGCCCATGCGGGTCTCCGGCCGCAGGTGTGCTTCCAGGGTGGCGGGATCGGAGAGATCGACAAAACTGAAGCTCAATCCGGCGCTGCGCTGTCGTACCTGATCGAAGAGCCGGAAACTGCCCCCGTAAAGGTCGTCCATGGCCACCACATGGCTCCCGGAATCGATTACTTCCAGAACGGTCGCGATGGCGGCCATGCCGGAGGCAAACGCAAATCCATGGCGACCGGACTCCAGATCCGCCAGGCAGCGTTCATAGGCAAAGCGCGTCGGATTATGGCTTCGGGCATAATCAAAGCCCTTATGGACACCGGGGCTCTCCTGAACGTAGGTGGACGTGGCATAGATGGGCGACATGATGGCGCCGGTGCTCGGATCCGGTTCCTGTCCCGCGTGAATGGTGCGCGTCGAAAATTTATACGCCTTCTTTTCTTTGGCCATGGTTCCCCTTTCATCCGTTTCGTATTTCTTTCACTTGACCCCTTGGATCCTTGAATCCTTGGACCCTATGACTTCGATAATTCTTGGAACCGCTAAATTACCAAGCTCTGAATCGCTTCTTCTTTCCACTGCTGAGATTACAGTTGTCGTCGCAAATAGTTCAATACATCCGCCCGGGTAATCAAGCCCAGAAACCGGTCGCCGTCCATGACGGCGGTAAACGGCTCGGTCTTGAGCCGCTCCACGAGCCGGTCGACGGACATGTCCTTGTCGACGCTCGGCACCTCGGTCTGCATGGCCTCCCGAACCAGTGACGTCAACCGGCTCGGATCGCCGTAAACATAATGGATGATATCTTCTTCCGTCAGCACTCCCACGAGTCGGTCTTCGTCCATCACCGGGAGCTGCGAGAAACCGGCATTTCGCAGACGGTTGTGGGCGGTGGTCAGGATATCATCAGGCCCGACGAACACGGTGGCATGTTCTTCGTGGCGCCGCCCAATGAGATCCTCCAGGCTGCCGGTGGCCTCTCTGACGATAAAGCCCTCATCTTCCATCCAGAAATCATTGAAGAGCTTGGAAAGGTATTTGTTGCCGGTGTCACAGGCAAAAGTGACACCGGCTTTTCTTCGCTCTGCTCCCGACAATAGCGCAAAGCCGCCGCCAGGCAGGTCCCCGACGAGGATCCCACCAGCAGTCCTTCTTTTCGGAGCAACTCGCGGGCCGCTGCAAACGATTCGGCATCACTGATGCTGTGGGCCCTGGCCGTAAATGAAAAATCGGAGATCGAAGGCAGAAAGTCTTCACCGATGCCCTCCACCAGCCAGGACCCGCCCGCGGGACCCATCTCGCCATGATTGACATAGTCGGCCAGCACCGATCCTTCGGGATCGGCCAAGACCAGGGTCAGTTCCGGCGCCACCCGTCGGAAAAACCGGCTCAACCCGGTGATGGTACCGGAACTGCCCACGCCGAGAACCACCGCGTCCAAGTCGTGGTCCATCTGCTCCCAAATTTCAGGGGCCGTGGTCTCCTCGTGGGCCTTGGGATTATCCGGGTTGCCGAACTGATTGATAAAATAGGCACCGGTATCCTCGGCAATCCGCCGCCCCAGATCCTGGTAGTATTCGGGATGGCCTTTTTCAACGTCGGAGCGGGTCAGCACCACCTCGGCGCCCATGGCGCGCAGATTAAAAATCTTCTCCTGGCTCATCTTGTCGGGCACAACCAGGACGAGGTTGTAGCCCTTCTGGGCGGCCACCAGGGCCAGACCCAGTCCGGTATTTCCTGCGGTGGCCTCGATGATGGTGTCCCCGGGCTTCAGATCATCGCGCCGTTCGGCTTCTCCGATCATGGATATCCCGATTCGATCTTTGATCGAGCCGCCGGGATTCATCAGTTCAAGCTTTAAAAACAGTCGACAGGGTCCGGTATCCATGTTGCGCACTTCAAGCATCGGCGTGCGGCCAACCATCGCCAGTACATTGGTGTATATGTTCATGGCACTCACTTCCAACCCTTCCGTGTGCAGTCACCTTGCGGGAATATAGTTTCTGTAATTCAGGCCCGATGCCTGATCGCGCAGAAGCCTCAGCCACAGCCCCGATTACTGGAAGCCAAATGGTGTTCCTGGAGGATATTTAACTAATATTACCACATTTTAGGACGCGTAAAGGCAAGTTGAAAGGACGTCTGTGGGTGTTGTTAAGTAAACGTTCTGGAGAAAATCGTGTTGGATCGGTCGGGGCGTTTGAGGAGGCGCTGAAGTCCTTGTCTTCCCGGAACTTAATTCCTCAGTACTTCATAAACCCCTTCATGCTGTCATTGTTGTTTTTCAATCACGTTGAGAATTTCCTTCGCCTGGCGATGGTATGCATCGAGAGGTATAGAATAATCCTCGTTGATGTTGACTTTCGTAATCTCAAGGACCCGCCTTAATTCTTCGATTGCCGGATCGATGTTTCCAAGAGCGATGTACGCCTCGGCAAGGTACATTTTTACATCCAGTTCCATCGTCAGCAATACGGCTTTAAAATGCAGATCTCCGGTACCTTTTCGTGATGCAATGATGGCTGTGGCACTGCGCAACAACTTGATTGCCTCCTCGGGCTGTCCGAGTGCAATATATGTGTGGCCCATGCGGGTGAGAAGAACCGGATTGTTTCTATTGGAGACGTACATTTTCTTATACAGTGCCATCGCTTCATCAAAATTTCCCTGGTTGTATTCAAGGTCGGCAAGATTACCCATGGCAGGGTAGCTTTCTGGATCCATCTCCAGTACTCTTTGAAAGTTCTCTCGGGACAGGTTGACATATTTCTCCCGATCCGATGGCGTGGTATCTCTGTTTTCAGTAAGCCGTTTATAGCATCCCCCCAGTCCATAAAACAGAAGGGGGTGATTAAAGCCCAGTTGATAGCTGTGTTGATATGCGGCGATGGCTTCTTTAACGCTGGCAGTGTCCAGGAACTGTTTCAAGATCTCGGCTTTCTTGAAATATATGATTTCATTGTCAGGATCCAACTCTATAATCATATTGTACTGGGATAGCGCCTCTTTGAATTTCATAACCTGATAATAGCGGTCACCCAACAGTTCTCTGACTCGGATCTCGTCGGCGGGATCAGAAATGCTCTTCAAATGGCTTTCCAGTTCCTGGATCGTCGGACCGGTTTGGTGATTCATGGCATGACCGAATGTGGACAAGATCACACCGCAAACAAGCATGAGGAGAATCGATGTTGTTTTCATGGTCGCATCTCCATCCTGGCTCAGGGCTTCATCCATCTTTTCGGCCCTTGGTCACCAGGATAAATAGAATTTATGGCACGCCGTCTATGGTCCCAATCCAGAGTTCCCTGCCGAATCCTTCCCCACTGAGATCGACGACTTTCCCCCGGACAGTGACACGGCGCCACACCGTTGAGAAACTGAGATTGACGTTTCCTGCGTAGTTTTGCAATGTCATGAATGGCGTCCTGACGCAACGCGAGAACCTCCTCGAATTCTTTGGAGCCGCGCTTTACTTCTTTTGCCGGCTCCGGGAGCCTCGGAATCTTGAATGAATCCTCCAACTGGATGAGCACCTCAACAACCTCAGTATTACTTCTTTCCTTCGTCCACCGCCATAACAGCGGGTGGACCCGCAACGGTTTCCTATGTAGAAATGTTTCGTGCTCTGGCTTCAATTCTTCAGGATCAACCATCCGGACGGTGTCCGGTTTCAGCCAGACCACTCGGTGGTCAAAGGCCTTTCCCGTTTCGTCTATCCGGACGCTATGGACAAATCGGAAAAGGTCCTCATGGCCTAACTTGAGCGGATCCGCCGGTTGCCATTGGGTGACATCGCCGCCTGTCGGCGTGGCACAGCCCTGGAGCATAACCACGATGAGAATGAAAAGACTGCCCAGTGTGGCCTGGCCAAAGAAGTTGGATGAAGATAGTATGGTGCGATGCCGGATAAGGGCTTTCATGACATCCCCTCCTTTATGCTGATGCATCCGGACCGGACAAAAAAGCCGGATCACCTTTCGGTAACCCGGCTATCCGTTTAATGGGTATTTCCAGTCCGCCACATCGAAAACAGGTTCAATCGAATTGGACCCGTGGCTTTCCGTCCCGGTCTTACGACAGGTTTGGCTTTATCAAACAGGTTTCGGTAAAGGTTTGAGCAAGATATGTACCAGAGCCACAACTATTTGAAATACAATGAAATTAGTCTTTCCACCAGAAAATAAGTGCACAGAAAAATGTGCACAACGCACATTTTTCTGTGCACTTTACGGAGAAGATTGCCCATATCCGACATGAAGGGAGAATGAAGAACTGTTTTTCTTCATTCTCCCTGTATTCTGTTATACCATCGAAGAACTGTTTATTTTCTATTTCACGTATAGATGTGCGGCCCGGCTCAGTTCTTCGATGATGGTCAGGCCCTTGCTTTCCGCCTGTTGCTTGAGCAATTCCGTTTCACCCACGGTAAGCGCATCGGTCAGACACACTTCGGCACAGACCGGTTTTTTACCGGACGTGATCAGGTCGTAGCAGAAGTTGCACTTGTGCGATACCCCGGCCTTTCCGTCGAACTGGATGACACCGAATGGGCAGCTTTGCATACAGGCGCAGCCACAGTTGAGACATCGTTTCGCCTCGGCCATGGCCATCTCCTGGGTCAGGGTCTGCTCCAGTTCGTTGAAATTCCCTTCCCGTTCCGCGGGGTCCAGCCTGGGAATCTCCACACGCCCTGACTTGTCGTACTGCTCCCTGAAGACCTTTTCGGCCATGGTCCAGTCCTTTTCCTCAAACGGCTTCATATCCATACCGCACAAATAGCGGTCGATGGACACGGCCGCCTGCTTACCGCTGGCAATGGCCTCGATAACGGACGTGGAACCGTGCACGGAATCCCCGCCGGCAAAAACCCAGTCCAGACGGGTCTGCAAGGTCATGGGATCGGCCCAGAGTCTGCCTGCCGAGGTCAGTGCGATGCCGCCGTCCTCGGCAAATTCCCGTTCACCGACCAGTGCAATGGAAACAATCGCCGCATCCGCGTCCATGCTCGTCAACTGGCAATCGTCGTAGGTGGGAGCAAACTTGCCCTCGTCGTCGAACACCCCGGTGCATCGTTGAAACTCCACGCCGGCAAGCCGACCGTTTTCTTCCATGAACCGCATCGGACCCAGCCCGTTGAGGATCTCGATACCTTCTTCCAGTGCATCATTGATTTCGTGTTCCCATGCCGGCATTTCTTCGCGCTGCTCCAGGCAGACCAGAGAAACCTGCTCCGCTCCCAGTCGCTTGGCCGTCAGGGCGGCGTCCACGGCCGCGTTGCCGCCACCGATAACGATGGTCCTCTTGCCCAGCTCGACCGGGTTTCCCAGTGCGGCATCTTTGAGGATATCCAGGCTGCTGTAGACTCCCTGCAGGTTCTCTCCAAGAACATTGAGCCTGCCGGTCAGCTGAAGACCGGAGGCAATGAACAGAGCATCGTAGCCATCCGCCTTGAGGCTGTCGATGGTAATGTCGTCACCAAGCGCCACGTTGGTCCGGATGTTGACGCCCATATCTTTGATGACCTGGATCTCGGCATCGAGGATGTCATTGGGCAGGCGGTAGGCCGGAATGCCGACAGCCATCATTCCCCCGGCTACGGGTAATTGTTCGAACACCGTTACCCCATAACCTTCCCGGGTGTACGGACCGGGGACAAGGGTGACACGTGTTCGGAGACATAGGTAACACTTTTCGTGTTTCATTGTTCTTTTACATTTAGTTGCGCAATCTTCTGGTTGCAAAAATAGATCTAAAAAAG
>Ga0056120_1000015_pt1 | contig 30252 bp, 29 predicted proteins | sample WorMettaBAHAMAS2_FD_71121 | JGI IMG/M metagenome (GOLD analysis project Ga0056120, IMG submission 71121) | Marine gutless worms symbiont microbial communities from Max Planck institute for Marine Microbiology, Germany - Olavius tantulus BAHAMAS.2 ...
CTACGCTCAACGGGTGGCGATCCGTCCCACCGATATCGATGGCCTTTTTGAGATCTATTTTTGCAACCAGAAGATTGCGCAACTAAATGTAAAAGAACAATGAAACACGAAAAGTGTAACCTATGTCTCCGAACACGTGTCACCCTTGTCCCCGGTCCGTACAATGGGGGAGGTCCGGTGGGGGTGTTGGGTTGGGCGATTCCGAATCTTTAGATCTGTTTGAGGTCCGAATAATTTTTGACTTCTCATTTTTCATCACTTAGGATGATGCTTATCCTGAGTTACAGCCCGCATCATACATCTGCCTCGGTGATCCTAATGCCTCCGATTGCCCAGAGACTCTTTCGTCCACCCTTCTGACATTTGAACTGCGAGAACAGGGCAGAATCATCTTAGAACCGTCTATCCATGCGGAAAAGACATGAAAGGAGGGTCCCATGACGGTCAAAGTATTATTGAAGCGTTATGTCCCAAAGGAAAAGGAAACCGAACTCCTTGGTTTGATCAGGGCGCTGCGGACTTTGACGACAAAGCAGCCGGGATACGTGTCCGGGGAAACGTACAAACGTGTCGACAACCCCGGTGAAAGTCTTGTCATCAGCATCTGGCAGTCTTCACGTGATTGGGACCGGTGGATAGGCAGCATGGAGCGCAAGGCAATCCAGGATCAAATAGACGTACTTTTAGGGACAAAGACGGAGTATGGGGTGTATGAGTATATGAAGAGTCGATTTTGAGCTGTCTTTCCCTATATTTCTCTGAGAATGCACAGTCGACAAAATCGTATGCGTGGAGAGGTTCGGCGTCGGGATCGCTATCGGAATCGGGATCGCTACAGCATAACCGCCCATGATGTCGATACCGATTCGGAACCCGATATCGATTCCGAAAATTCAACCGTTTTCTGAACCCTCTGCGCCACCTTTTGATTCTGATACTTGGAACACTCCCAGAATGCCCAACCATCGGCGTTCCAGATGGTCAATGGTGGTGAAACCGATGTCATGTAAGGCCTGTTTGAGATCCGGGCCCCGAAACCGATCATGGGTGGGATGCTCCAGCAGCCGCCCGGTAATCGCGTTCTGATACGATTCCGGATACAACTCCTCCATGTAGTAGACTCCTCCTGGAGTCAACACCCGGCGAATCTCCGCAACGGCCGTCCGCCAATCGGGAACATGGTGCAGAAAACCGAACCGAAAACACAATGTACAGTGGCAGATTTCAGGGGTAGTGCAGAGGCATCGGCAACTCCCCACATCCGTCGGCCGCCTCCAGGCTGAGATGCTGAGGCCATTCGCACCATTCGGATATCCAGATCAAACGCATACAGCCGTGTCGGGTAGAAGTTTCGGTGAATCAAGGCGTCACCGGCACCTCGGCCGCATCCGATTTCAAGCACCCGCCGGCCAACGTTGCCCGACCCTACCCTCTTAAACCACTCGATTTCTAACCGCTGGGCCATCACCCGCAACGGATTGTTAACAACCAGCCTTTCAATCCAATTTAACTTCACAGGATAGCTTTCTCAGGATTTGACGCCGGTGTGGATGACCGCAATCCCGTTGGTCAAACTTCGATAGCTGACCTGGGTGAATCCAATCCGGCTCAGTCTGGCGGCAAGTTCCTCGGGCATGGGGAACAGCCGGATACTTTCAGTGAGGAGCATGTAACCTGCCCGATTCTGGGTAATCAGTTGACCGAGTAGCGGCATCAAATGAAATGAGTACATGTCATACACCCACCGAAACGGGGGGAATGTCGGTTTTGAAAATTCCAGACACATCAGTTTGCCGCCGGGCTTGAGCACCCGATGCATCTCCCGGAAACCGGTTTCCATGTGGGTCACATTGCGGATGCCGAATCCGACCATGGCGGCATCGAAAGAATCATCGGGAAAGGAGATGAATTCGGCATTGCCCTGGACAAATGAAATTCTGTTTTGGAACCCCTCACGGATCACTTTGGGCCGACCGGCGTCCATCATGGTCCGGTTGATGTCAAAGATTGTCACTCTGCCGTTCGGTCCGACCCGTCGAGCCGCCATGATGGCCAGGTCTCCGGTGCCGCCGCACACATCGATGACCCGGCTGCCGGGGTTCAACGCCAGCATTCTGACGGCCAGCCGCTTCCAGGCATAATGGATTCCGAAACTGAGCAGTGTGTTCATCTGGTCGTATTTTCGGGCCACCAGGTCAAAGTGCCGTGATGTCCGGGCGGTCTTTTCGTCTTCGCCCACCTTCTCGAATCCGAAGTAGGCGCTTTTGCTAGACCGAATATGCTCGTCGAACTGCTTTTGTCGTCCCTGGGCGTCGGCCCAAACCGACTCCTGTTTTATAACTGGAGGCATATTGATTCGTAATTGGTGTTTTGTGTTTGGTGTATCGTTGGGTATTCGATATTCGGTATTTGGTATTCGCTGCTCAGTAAATACTCAACGTCCCCTACGCAAGTACCCAATACCCAGTACCCAATACCCAGTACCTAATACCCAGTACCCAATACCCAATACCTAATACCCAGTACCTAATACCTAATCCCCAAGTCTATTCCCATGTCATCCAAAATTGGCTTCAAGTAATTGAGGCTTTCCCGGCCGGCTTCTTCGGGCGTATCCACGTAAGGGTAGAGTTCCAGGCTGATATCTCCCGTGTAACCAAGGGACGCAATAGACTGAAATACATCCACAAAATCAATCGCGCCGTGGCCTGGAATGAGATGGCGGTGCTCTCGGCTGGACCCAATGTCTTCCAGGTGCATGTGGCCGACCCACTCGAAAAGCTCTTCCAGAGCCATACGCGGATCTTCACCCGCACAATAGAAATGACCGATGTCGAAATTGATACCCACGGCCTTCGATCGGATCCCCTTTATAAACTCTTTGAATTCATGGGTATTCTCAATCATAAGACCGGGCTCGGGCTCCACCAGAATCCGCACCCCTAGCTCTTCGGCGATGGGGACGACTTTTTCGATCCCCTCATGAAACAGCGCCATCGATTCTTTGCGTGTTGCAGTTCCCATGGGGCCGCCCGGAGGTACGGATATATTGGAACAATCCAGCGCCTTTGCCACCCTGAGACTATCCACGGTATGCTGAATGCGGATCTCCCGCTTTTCCTCATCCGGCTCGATCCATGACGGCAGGTAGGTGTCTCCCACTGCAAACAGGGTAAAACTGTTTACGTTGGTCACCCTCATGCCCGATGCATCGATGGCCTGTTTCAGATCCGCCAAAACCGCTTCAGGGTAGTCCGGCGGATACAGATGCGGCCGGTCCCCCATGATTTCAATCCCGCGAAACCCGAGATCGGCGATTCGCCGAACCGACTCTTCCAGGCTGAATTTCACGAACGCGTTTGTGCTGTAACCAAATACCATTGTTTTTCCTGATGTTCTATTAGACAATTGCCACCATCAATAATTCCTTACGACAGAACACCGCAGAGACGCAGAGTTCGGCAGAGGGAGCGCAATTTTTCAGAATCCCTGAGAGGGGGATTCTGAAAAAGGTCTGCCTCAGGAAAAGATTGAGCGTTAGAAAGTCATTTCAAGCAAAAAGTGTTGCCTTTCGCCCTCTATGTCCTGAGGCTCTCGAAGGGCAGCGAAAGGCAACATTGTAGAATGTACTTTGCGATCTTCGCGTCTTTGCGTTGTTTTTTTGATCACTCAAGTTGGGCAAGGCATTCCGCTTCGAGCCGTGAGAGCGCCGCCAGCTGTTCCGGATAGGTGATCGGCGGGTTTTCGCCGACCGGTTTTTTAAAGAAAAAACCGAGTTCCGCCACAGGTCCGGTTCTTCCCAGCATTTGCAGAATGGCCATCCACCGGGCCAGGTCCAACGCCATGGGGGCGGCCAGGATGGAATCCCGTCCCTGAAGATTGACCCGGACACTCATGGGCATATCGAAGAGCCCGAGCATATCGATGACGTCCCACGCCTCTTTTGCATCTCCCCGCGGTGGGTAGTAATCGATATGAACCCGGTGGGTGTCGGTACCGTACCGCTCTCCCACGGAATATCCCAGGGCTTCATCGAGAAGGTTGGTTTTGTTGGCCAGCTTGCATCGGGCCCGGTCCGGATCCATGAGGTTTCTGCCATCCTCGTTCCCGAGGATATTCATGCTGTACCATCCGTCCACGTAGAGACGTCGCGCCTTCAGGGCTGAGGCCAAGACCAGCTTAAAGTAGGTTTGACCGGTCTTTCCGTCCCTGCCGCTTAACGGCACCCGCATTTCTTCCGCCTGGGCGAGCACTGGGGCGGTTTCGATCACATTCGGTGTAAAATTAGCGACCGGCACCCCGGAGCGCACCGCGGCCAAGGCGTAGGCCATGTCGGGAAACTGACCAAAGGTCAGCTCTCCATAGACTCGGTCCAACTCCCGGCAGGTCTCGTCATCCACCCCGGCACAGGCCGGAAGCAGGTTGATCAGCACGGGGATACAACCCGGATGCTGGCCACGGAGTTCCCCGATGTCGACCGCTAAGCGCTCCACAGCGGTTTTCATTGCCTCATCGGGGCCCGGTGGTGTGATCATTGGAATCGCATCCAGCTCTTCGGCATAGTCGCTCTGAATGGAACCGGGAAGTACCCGATGCATTTCAGCACAGTCCCGCAGGCTTTCCGGGCGTACATCCCAGCCGCCCACATGAATCGCCTCCAACGGAATGATATCTGTGAATAACCGGCCCGTACCCATATAGTCGGAAACACCGGGCGCTCCAGTTCGCAAAGCGGCGGCCGCAGCGGCCAGCGTGGTGCCGATAGCCCCTTTTCCGCCTGCAGCCAGGATCAGCAGGGGGCGGGATTGAAAATGGTCTGAAATGGTCATGTCATGGATCCAGATTGTAATATATCAGCATTAAGTAAGGCCTGCATGAATAGTAATCATGGAGCGTGTCTGGGTCATTAAAATCCGAAGCACGAATACCTACCCGCCGTCGCGAATAGCTATGGCGGGTAAAAATCCGAAACAAGGATAAAAATACAAACCCCGGTTCAATAAGTAAGTGCAACACTTTTAAGTTTTAGGGCTTTCGCGAAAATATCAAGCATGCTTACTAACCGGCAGTAGGGCCGGGCACCGCACCGGCCAAATTTTCACGCATTCGTCTTAATCAGCAGCAGTGTGTTGCCGATAACGCTGAGGCTGCTCAACAGCATCGCTGTCACGGCAACCAGGGGCGAAAGAACTCCACCCATGGCGAGCGGAATACTGATTCCGTTATAGAAAAAAGCACAGACCAGGTTCTGTCGGATCTTTCGGTTGGCCCGTTCCGCAAGATCCAGAAATTCTACCACCTGCTCCGGATCACTGCGCATCAACGTGATATCCGCGGCGTCACTGCCGAGGTGACTTCCTGAGTGAACGGCGATACCCAGATCCGACTGGGCAAGGGCCGGTGCATCGTTCACCCCGTCCCCGACCATGGCGACCCGCCATCCCGAAGACTGTAGCTCGGAAATAACGGCCACTTTGTCGTCCGGGAGCTGCCCTCCCCTGGCCTCCTCGATGCCGACTTCATCAGCAACCGCCTGGGTGGTGGCCTCCCCGTCGCCGGAGATGAGACCTGTTTGGAACCCTCGCTGCTTCAGGGCGTTGACGGCATCGGCAGCTCCTTTTCGCAACCGATCTCCGAAAATGAGAAGGGCGGCCGGCTGATCGTCGATGGTCATATAAACGATTGACCGGCTGGAATCAATGCCCGCTTTCAAATTTTCCCATATCCCTGGATGTGCCTCAAATCCGGACCCGATGAAGTCCTGGGCCCCAATCCGAACGGAGCGCCCCTCCCAGCTACCGGAAACGCCATTTTCCCCGACAAAGACATCGTCGATGGCCATTGCGGATACACCGGCCTGATCGGCATATTTCCTGATCTCAACGGCAATATAATGATCGGCCTGCTGCTCCAATCCGGCAGCGATGGCCGCCAGTTGGTCTGCCGATGCCATGCTGCCGGGCCGTAACTCCAGAAGCTGCCACTGTCCCCGGGTCAGTGTACCGGTTTTATCGAACACAACCGCATCGAGCTGCTCGGCAGCGCTGAACGCGGCGAAATCATGGACGAGGATTCCCCTTTTTCCGGTCAGGGAGATACCGGCCACCCTGGCCAGAGGTATGGCAATCCCCAGCGCACAGGGACAGGAAATCACCATCACGGTAATCATCCGGATCAGCGCCACGTCCGAGCCCATACCGAGAATCTTGCAGACCACCCCTGTTCCCACCGAAAGGACCAGTATCGCCGGCACCAGCACTTTGAGAACACGATCTGTTTTTCCCTCCAAGGGCGTTTTTTCGCCCAGGGCCTGCTCCATGATCCGGATCATCTGCCCAAGGGTGGATGCGTTGCCCACTGCCTCGGCACGCGCGGTGAACCGACCGCGAATCACACGGGTGCCGCTGCGGAGACGATCCCCCGGCTGTTTCCGGACCGGCAGTGGTTCACCGGTGAGTGAGGATTCGTCAATGCTACCGGTGCCATCCATGACCAGGCCGTCGGCGGGAATGATTTCATCCGGCTCTATCCGAAACCGATCCCCGGTTTGCAAGTAATCTGCAGATACATACCGCCCCTGAGGGTGAGCGGCATCGATCCGTCGAACCTTGGTCGGTTTCAGGGAAAAAAATCCGGCAAGATCCTGCTGGACCTGATACTTGGCCTTCCGTTCGAGGGTCTTGCCCAGGAGTACAAGGGTGATGAGCATGGCTGAGGTATCAAAATACAAGTGAATACTGCCGGCAAAAAAATTGACGGTACTGTAGACATAGGCACTGATGGCACCAGCACTAACCAGAGTCTCCATGCCGTAGACGCCGGATGGGATGCTCATGACGGCCTTCCGGAAAATACCGCTTCCGCCGTACACCAGCACTGCTGTGGCAAGGCCAAAAATGGGCCAGGATAATTTGCGAATGTTGTCCTCGGACAACTCACTGAAGAATCCAGAGTAGAGGGCAAACGAAAGCATCATGATGTTCATGGTGAGAAACGTGGAAATGGCGAACCGGATGAATTCCATGCGGTCCCGCGTGGCACTGGAAGATTCGCCGAATGGTGCGGCGCTGTAGCCCAGGGTTTCAATATGCTCTTGGATCTGTGAGGGAGAGGTGCCGACTGGGTCGTAATCCACCGTCACCCGGTCGGTGGAGAAATTACACAACGCATTCAAGATGCCCGGTTTCTTTTTAAGGGTTTCTTCGATAACCCAGCTGCAGGCCGGACACCACATCCCGCCAATGGACAAATGCAGCCTCAATCCGGCATCGGATTCCACTGGTTCGATCGGCGCCGCATCTTCCGGCGACTGATCCAATATACGGTCCAGGTCGGCATCGTTCCGTGGGATAACGCCGGCTTCCTGGCATTGCCGATACAAATCGCTGTATTTGAATTCTGAGGGATCTGCGTTTTCCGTGGCTTCCGCCAGCATGACGAACACCTGGCGGCACCCCATGCAGCAGAACCGGTATTCGATGTCATGGGTGGTCCAGGATATGGTGCCGTCGCGGAGGGAAAGCCCGCAAAGATCGCAGGAAGGACGCGGAAGGATCATTTCATTTGCGGGTACCGAGGGACTTTACGTAGGCCACGATGCTCCAGCGATCGATGACCGAAATGGTGGTGGCCAAGGGCGGTTGTCGCCCCTCAGGCCGGCCGAAACTGATTTCCTTGAAAAGCTGGCCCTGGGACTGGGACTGTACCTTGGCGCTGCGCAGATCCGTCGGCAGGGGGGCAAAGCTCTGACCGACCGTCCCATTGCCATCGTGATTATTACCGTGGCATTGAGCGCAGAAAATCTGGTAACCCTGCTTTCCGCGGGGAATGCTGGTCGCGGCAGGATTATCCAGGGGCGGATGCAATTCTTCAGGCGGCGTGGCCCGATAGATGGCTTCACCGCCGGAAGCCGGTACCACATCCTTTTGCATGACCAGAATCGGTTCTTCATGGGGACGAATCCCGGGGGTTTCCCACATACGCCCCACCTTCAGAACATTATCAAAAATGGTGATGGCGTAGTGAGCTCCGACAAATATGACAATCGGAATCAGGGCGATGACGAGCTTCTTCTTCATCTAGTCCCCCTCGGTTTCCTGGGCATGCTGGGGAAAAGGCAGCAGATATTTGACCTCGAACGGGGTATCCTCCCCCTCGGCTCCCTGAACATGTTGCGGTCTCGGTAACAGCTGGTAGACCGCATAGGGTGATTCCGACGGCGTGTCCAATACGGGGCGAAAGCTCCAATCCGGCTGGCCGTTGTCTCCGACAATCCAGAAGGCATAAAACCCCTTGGCGAACACCCAGAGCACCAGCAGCAAGACGGCAATCCAGGTGATGGTCAAAGACTCCTTGTGGGCGGAATGTTCCATTTTAAATCTGTATCTCCATCAAGCCGTGCCAGAGAATATATGAAAATACCCAGATAACGGTACCGACAATGGTCAAGGTCATTCCTAAGGGGAAAGGAGCTTCCCGGTCGGCAATTTCCTCCGGAAATCGATTCTCTATTTTATGCATCCGTTCTTCCGAATCCTGCTTGCGGAAATAGGAGAACCTTAAAAACACCCAGAACACCACGATAAATACCAGAGTCGGAAATATGTACAGGAAAACATGCTCGAAATTGATTAAATGAAAAAACCGCATGTCACCGCTCCTTAGCCTGCCGGTTGCCCTCCATGGGTCAGGGCAAATATGAGCACTGCGGCAATAATCGCCAGACCGCCGATGGCCAGTACAAACAGTGCATACATTTCAATCCGGCGCATTCTGGATGCCTTTTCAGGCGGCGCCTCTAGTTCTTCTTCCAGGGGCAGGAATCGTGCCCGTTTCTGATCTGAGAACTGACCGCTTTTCAGGGCCCACAGGAATACAATCAGGGTAATGACGAATCCCACGATCATGTAGGCTATGAAATACGGAAAATACAACTGTTTAAATTACAAATCTCAAATGACGTTGTGATTTGTGATTTTTTATTTCTCCATTGTTATTTATCATTTGTATTTTGGCCGCTGTACGGCGCCGGGTAGTCCGCCTTGTCTTCTACGGGAAACTCCGGGATGCCGTCGTAGGGAGTCTCGGATTTCGGCTCGTAGGCGGCATCGATGCCTCGGGGTTCCGTATTGGCGTCACTGTCATTGATAAAATACACCGCCACGTAGTTGCCCACATCCCATATTTTTTCCGATTCCAGCTCCCGTTTGAAATAAGGCATGGCCGTGCCGGTAATGCCGTTCATGATCTGGTAGTAGAGTATACCGCCCGAAATCTCCCGGTTTTTTAGAAGTGTAAAATTAAATGGCGGTGGATTGAGCCAGGGTTGAGCCGGCCCCATGCCGTCCCCCACCGGGCCGTGGCAGCCGATACAAAATTCCTGGTAAATGCGGCGGCCCCGCATCAACCCGGCCGCTGTTGTCGGATAGGGATTGGGCACGTCCCTCCAGCCCTGGGGTATTTTTTCATTCAGCCATCGAACATTTTCATCCGGGCCGGCTTCATAAGCCTTGATGGCGATCGCTTTCCAGTAGCGCTGCCGTTCCATCCGGTCATCCGCATCCTTCATCCCCAGGCTCTGAATATACTGGGTGAGCTTGTTGAGTTTCTCCATACCCAGAAATTTAAAGGCCGGCATGATCGAGTTGGGTCGGGTATATCGCGGATTTATAAAATGGGCGATGTGCCAGTCGTCCGGGTGCTCCCCGCCGGCCTGGGACAGATCCGGGCCGGTGCGCTGGGAACCCAGCAAAATCGGCTGGTCGGCCATGTAGTCGCCGGCCTGGGCAATCCGTTCGGCGCCAACGCCCCAGTCCCACGCCCGGATGGACTGGCTGTGGCAATAGACACAACCATTGGCGATATAGATCTGCCGGCCCTCTTTTTCGATCTCCGATCGGGTTCGGAATATGTCCGAGGGTTTGCGCGCCTCGTCCTGGGTGGCATACGGAACGTAAACCACCATCACGGTGATGGCAAACAGGATCATAAGGCTGCCGACAATAACGGCAATGGGTGTCATTTTCATGACGCGATGGTTCCTCGATTAAAAAACATGGTGCGAATTCCGTTGTAAAACCCGATCACTGCCGCAGAGACGATCACCAGCCCGAGCATGGCCCGGGTGACATAGTAGTACTGCAGCTGGGGAAGTATGCGGTAGATGACCTCACCGTTGTACCAGGCGTTGCCCTGGATCAGGCCGACAATGGTCAAGACAATGGTAAAGCCCACCACGCCGATCAGTATCAGCCAGTACTGGAGATCTGCCAGGAATCGGCTGTATAGTGGCTTGCCGGTGATTTTCGGCAGGACGTACCAAATCCCGCCGAGACAGATCATTCCGGCAAACCCCAGCACGCCGATGTGGGCATGGGCCACCACCCAGTTGTTGAAATGGGTGATGCGCTGGACCTCAGGGAGCGCCATCATGGAGCCCTGTATGCTGACGAAGAAATACATGATGGTGCCGGTGAAAATGAACTTGGCCCCGATATCGGCGTGAATGGCGCCCAGCTTTCCTTTGGCCGTGTACCAGATGTTCACCAGGAAGGCCATGACCGGAATAACCATGGCCACACTGTCTACGGTGGCGATCACTTTCAGCCATGTCGGCACCGGCACCTGGAGCAGGTGATGGGTTCCGATATGGGTGTAAACAACGATCAGGGCCCAGAATCCCAGCAGGGAAAGGGTGTGACTGTACAGGGGGGCCCGGACCGCCCGGGGAATAACGTAATACGTCACCCCGGCCGACAGAGGTGTCAGCAACAGGCCGAACACATTGTGCCCGTAAAACCAAAGGAGAATGGCATCCGGGATTCCCACGAGGGCGCCGGTGTCCGGTCGCCAGATCACGTTGCCCAGTGAGAAGGTCGTGGCCGTTAGAACCAGGCCCGCGCAAATATACCAGACCGATACATACAGTATCTTTTCCTTGCGGTTCTTGACCGTCATGATCATGTTGATGATGCACAGGCCGAACACCGCCACGACGGCCATGTCCACGGGCCAGATCAATTCCGCGTATTCCCGGCCCTGGGTATGTCCGGCCATGAGGCTCACCATAGCCGCGACAAGGGTGATATTCCAGACGACCACGGTGAACACACCCAGCCGCTCGCTGAACAGATCGGTACGGAGCAGCCTAGGGATGTAGTAGAACGCGGCCCCCAAGAGGCCGGGTGTCACAAAACCGAACAGGACCAGATTGATATGGATCGGCCGGACCCGGCCGAACACCAGCCAGCCGACGTTCTCCAGGAGATCCGGTGCCATAAGTTCTGTAGCGCCCACGAGCCCCATGAACGTGGCGATCATCATCCAGAACAGGGATGTCAGACAGAATGCTTGGGCTGTCGGGTAGCTGGTATGTTGTGTTTGTTCCATCGGATTCATGACGGGTCCAGCTTCGTTAACTATGGCATGCCAGCCAGCAGTCCAGGTTGGCGTTTTTCTCCCGGTGACATTCGATGCAGAATCCCATTTTGAACCGCTCCCCTTTCAGGCGGTCCTGGGCTTCGACCTTACCGTGACATTCCTGACAGGCAATTTCCTTCCGGATATGTCGCTGATGGTTGAACAGCACATGCTCAGGGAGATACCAGACTTTTTTCCACGGTGTGGGTGTCTCCGTGTTGAAATATTCATGCTCCTTTAAAATCCAGGGATGCCGGGCGATGATATGGTTGTGGCAGTACAGGCATTTTTCCACGGGCGGGATCCCCGGATGATTCGACACCCCGACGTAGGGATGACAAAACTTGCACTGAATTGCCTTGTGTCCGGCGTGAAGGCGATGACTGAAGGGGATCGGCTGTTCCGGCCCCAATCGCGATCCGGGGCACACATAAAATGTATACAGAAACAGCAGCGTGAACACGATCGACAGAAGCGTCAGCAGGATCGGCCCCCTGTTTCGTGTGACCCAGGATTCGGGTGTAATCTGAGGGGTCGGATGATCCATCAAGTCCCTTCGCCTTTGGAGGCCACGGCGGCCTCTGGAAACTGTTTCAGAAAGTACATCACGGCAAATGCCATCAGGCCCAGAAAGCCGAGCGTAACCAATACATCCAGCACGCCCAGGGTCAGCTCGTGGGCACCATGACTGAATGCCGGTCCAAGCAACAGAAAATGCTCCAGCCAGATGCCGGTAATCGCCACAGTACAGATTACGATCATGGCCTGGGGAATGGTTTTGATCTTTTTGTTCAGCAGAATGAGAAACGGGAAGACGAAACTGACAATCAGCACGGTCCAGGCCAGTCTGTTCCACGGAAACAGCATCACCCGCTCGATGACAAAGGCGGTTTCCTCGGAAATGTTTCCGTACCAGATGACGACGAGCTGAGCGTAGAAGAAATCCCCCCACACCAGGCAGAACGCAAAGAATAGCTTCCCGAGATCGTGGAAATTGGACCGTTTCAAACCGGTTGCCTCGCCATTGCGAATATACAGGATAGACGAGAGAATGATCAGGGCGCCGAATCCGACGTAAACCGCTTTCACAAACGTGTAGGCGCCGAACAGAGTTGAAATCCAGTGGGGATCGGATGCCATAACCAGATCATACCCCATCAGGGACAACACCACGGCAAAGCAAAAACAGTATAAATATCCCAGGAATGTCATCCGCTCCCGGATGTGATCCGATGAGACGCCCCGTTCCTGCCACCGCCGATACAGGTTCTGCCGCAACTTGCCGGATGGCCCCGTCCCTGTACCGTATTGGAGTTGCAGCGAGTTATACAGATAGGCGAAACCAACGCCGTAAAGAATCAGCAGCGCAACGAAATTTCGAGTAAAGAGAAACGGAACATTCAGCCAGACGTCCTTGCCATGGAGATCATGATGCAGCCATGGAAAGACGTAGGATTTCCCCAGGAACAGGATCAGGAACAACACGAAGGAAACGGGGAAGAAAGCGGCAAACGACTCGGCAATGGCGGCCATCCGCCCGCTCCATGTGGCCTTGGTGACATGCATGATGGCCGAAAACAGCACCCCGCCGGTGGCCATCCCGGACCAGAGCAGAAAGTTGACCAGGTAGGCCTGCCACGCCCGTTCGGGATGATCCCCGGCCAGCCCCACAAAAAACGCCACGGTGCCCACAATCAAACAGACCGCGAAGATGGCCTGGATCGTGGTTCCGGTCAATTCTTTGCTTGCGTTGGTCTCGGACATCATGTCAACCTTTCGGGAAACCGTGGGTTTCGCCGGTATCGATGATCAGGACGCAAAAACACGTACCTCCGCCCCCTGCGCTTCGAGCAGGTGTTCCAGTTCTTCCTGCTGTGAAGGCTCGCAGGTGGCTATAATACCGAAGTGCTCTCCGCTGACACGCTCGTCGTAGTGTGTGGCCCAATCAAATCGCGGCAAACCCGTCTGAAACAGAAATCCGATGATATTGCCGAAAACGGCAAAAAGAACGGTAAATTCAAATCCCACGATGAGGAACGGCACGAGGGAAACCACCGGTTTGCCGCTGACAATGATTCCCCAGCGCAAGGCCGTAAAGGATGCCAGGGCAAAACCGGAAAAGAATCCAATGATGCCGCCGATCAGGGTGTACCATCCGACCCGGCTACTTTTCAGCTTCAGGGCATGGGACAGCCGGTGGCTCGGGATCGGACTGTGCACTTTTTCAATCCGATAGGGAGAGTCGGTCAGCGACTCCACTGCGGCCACCGCCTGGTGCTCATTCCGGAATATGCCCATCACGAACTGCTTATCCGTCATGGCCGCCCCCCTCTGCAACGGTTTCCTTCATTTCGGTCATGGACACCGAGGGCAGATGCTTTACAAACAGCAGATAAAGCAGGAAAAACAAGCAGAACGCCCCGATCATGATTCCAAATTCGATTGCGGTCGGTGCGTAGGTCCCCCATGCATGGGGAATGAAGTCATGGCCGACGCTGGTGATAATGATGACAAAGCGCTCGAACCACATGCCGATATTAACCAGGATGGAAATACCGAACAGCCAAAACAGGCTGGTGCGGACTTTTTTAATGAAGAAAAAGAGCGGTGCGATGGTATTGCACGTTACCATGATCCAGAAACCTGTCCGGTAATGGCCAAAGGCTCGCCAGGTGAACACGCTGATCTCAACTTCGTTGTGACTGTACCAAGCGATAAAAAATTCGGTGGCATACGCATAGCCGACAATCAGGCCGGTGAAGATGATCGTTTTGGCGACGGCCTCCAGCACGTTGACCGTGATGATTTTCTCATAACGGAATATCTTCTGCAGCGGAATCATCAGGGTCAGAACCATGGCCAGACCCGAGTGAATGGCACCGGCGACGAAGTAGGGAGCGAAAATGGTGGTGTGCCAACCCGGAGCGATCCCCAAAGCAAAATCCCAGGATACGACGCTGTGCAACGAGATGACCAACGGTGTGGCCAGGGCGGCAAAAAAGAGGTAGATCCGGATATAATGTCGCCAGACTTCATGCTCGCCGGTCCACCCCATGGAGAGCACCGTGAAGATTTTTTTCCGGAACCCGGTCGCCCGGTCCCGGATGATCGCCAGATCCGGCAGCATCCCCGTGTACCAGAAGAGGGAGCTGACCGTCAGGTAGGTGCTGATGGCCACCACATCGAACATGAGGGGCGATTGAAAATTGGGCCACAGGGTGCGCTGATTGGGGAACGGGAGCATATAATAGACCATCCACACCCGGCCTAGGTGGATGAACGGGAAAAGACCGGCGGTGCACACCGCGAAGACGGTCATGGTTTCCGCAGCTCTGGCGATGGGATTTCGCCATCCGGCCCGGAACAGGTGAAGGATGGCGCTGATCAGAGTCCCCGAGTGTGCGATACCGACCCAGAAGACAAAGTTGATCAGATAGGTGCCCCAATGGACCGGATTGTTCATGCCGGCCACACCGATGCCGACGAAAATCTGATAGGCCCAGCACGCCGCGCCCCCCATAAGACCCAGGAATACCAGAAATATCATCGCCCAGTAATTTTTCCCACCGGGTTTCAGTGTGTCGAGAACGGTCTGGTCGATGCTGGCAAACGTCAGCGCCATCGATGTTGGTCCTATCTATTATTTCGGTTGCAGCCCCGACCGGAAGCGCATTTAGGGCCGGGTGATCGTTATATCTCCTGGACGACTTTCTTCAGGTAAATGACTGCCGGTTTTGTATTGAGATACCCCATGACCTGATAGGCCCTGGCATCATCCACCAGTCGCCGGACCCGGCTGTTCGGATCCATCAGATTGCCGAAGACCAGCGCGGTCGTCGGGCACGTCTGAACACAGGCCGGAATGATCTCTCCATCTCGAATTTGTCGGTTTTCGTTTTTTGCCGCATTTCTGGCCACTTTGATCCGCTGGATGCAGAAGGAGCACTTTTCCATGACGCCCTTGCTGCGTACGGTGACATCGGGATTCAATTGGAAATTCAGCGGTCTCGGCCACTGCCAGGTGAACCAGTTAAAGCGTCGAACCTTGTAAGGGCAGTTCTGGCCGCAGAAACGGGTTCCAATACAGCGATTGTAAATCTGATTGTTCAAGCCTTCCGCGGAATGATGGGGGGCGTAAACGGGGCAGACGGCCTCGCAGGGCGCATTGTCGCAGTGCTGGCATAGCATGGGGAGAAACGTGATGTTCTCCATCTGCTCTGGATCGTGATAGCGCTCTATCCGAAGCCAGGACATCTCCCGGCCTTTGAGAATCATCTTTTCGCCGACAATTCCCACGTTGTTTTCGGCATAACAGCCCGCTGCGCAGGCACCGCATCCGATGCAACGATCCAGATCCACCACCATCGCCCAGCGATACTCTTCGTATTCGATGGCGGGATAGAAGTCCCGCTTCCGATCATACCCTTCGGGCAAGGGCAGAGTGACCGGAAAATCCCACATGGTCAGCCCCCCGGCAGGATCCCGCTGCCCGCTGCGAGCATGTTCCAGGGATGTCGAAAGAGCAATTTTTCGGCCATGCTGAATACGGCTTCCGTCGGTGTGGGCCAGCTCCATGCCTTGACCGGTCCGATGGATGGACACCGGGTGGATAGAAAATCGTGGACCACCGAAGCGGGGCTCGGCCTCCGGTGGAAAGAGAGACATGGGATTGAGCCCCTGGTTATTCGCGTAGCGCCCATAACTCTGGTGCCCCTGGCCGATGCTCATGGCCAGGACGCCCGGCATAACCGTTTCACTCTCAAAAACAGGGGCTTCAAGCCCCCCCTGTTTGGACTGAATCTTTACGATATCTCCCTGTTCGAGTCTTTTCGAAGCAAGGGTTTCCGGGTGGACCAGAATCGGTGTCTGCCACGCCACTTTGGTAATCGGATCGGGAATCTCTGCCAGCCACGGCCGGTTGGCCCCGCGCCCGTCAAAGAAGCGTATTGAGGGCATCCCAATGAAGACCAGATCCTGGGTCACCGGGTCGGCCACAGAATGAAACATATCGCTGACCGTGTAGGGAATGTGCCAGGTTGTGGTCGACTCTTTCGTGAGTTGCCCAGCCCCTCCGGATCGAAGCGCCTCCAACCAGGTTCTTTCGCTCTGGATGGGGCCTTCGGTTATCAATCGAGCGATAAGGTAGGATTTGTAACTTTCCGCCGGCTTGTCTTCGGCAAAGGCGGTTTTCAGAAGAACATCGCCCATCTGAGGTGCGGCGGTGAGGTTGCCCATCACCGGTTGCAGTATCGAGACAAATCCTTTTTTACCTTCATACTCATCCCAGGACTCCAGTGGCGCCCGGGTGGGATAAATCAAATCGGCCAGTCGGGATGAATCATCCATGAAACTGGAGAAGTTGATGACAAAGAGGGCATCCCGCTCCATGGCCGCTTTGGCACTGCTGCCCGGCGGCAGTTGAAACACCGGGTCGACTTGATGCAGCATCAGTACATCGGCTGCCCCGTTTGTCAGTTGGTCAAAAAGACTCAGAATATCGGATCGTCGGGCGGCCACTTCGACCCGTTGTCGGCTTTCGAAATCGAAGCGCTTGAGCTCCGGGTCGAGCACGGCGTTCAGAAGATTGACCGCCATGTTGGTATGAAACGAATTGCCGCCGGTATCCCCAGTGCCGGTACCCAGTACCAATGGCCGTTTTGCAGAGAACAAACGCTCTTTCAACCCGTCATGCTGGGATGGCGACAGTCCGGATATTTCCAGCACCCGGGATCGGGTGTAGGGTTCGGCTGTCCGTTCGATGATGTCTCGGACAAAGTCACGCACGCCCTGACCTCTTCCGCTTTGAAGGGCTTCACCGATCAGGCTCAGGACAATGGCGGTTTCGCTTCCCGGATGGCAGGGAAGCCACGCGTCGGCGTTGACTCCGGTCAGGGACATGTATGGGCCGACAGCCATGAAAAGGCCCTTTTCGCCCTCCCGGAAGGCATGCATTTCTTTAAATTTCCGGGCGTATTCCACCGGAGACAGCCAGGTTTCCAAAAAATCGGCGCCGAACGACACCAGGACATCCGCATCCTCCAGATGGTAGGAAATCAGGCCGTCCACACTGAAAACATCTTCATTGGCCTTTCTCAGCGCCTCGTAAGCGAAAGGCTCAAAAACAACGGCTCCATCGGAATTCCACCGGGATAGAGCGCTGTTCATCAACTGGAAAAGGGTTTCGCCGGGGGTGTCGGTCACCATCCGGACCCGGTTCCGGCCTTTGCTGGCAGCCTCCCCGGTCTTCGCTCGAATGATATCGTCGGCAGCCTCGAAGGAGATCGGTCGCCATGAGCCCCCCTGCTTTATCAGTGGGGTTTGTATGCGGTCGGGGTGGTATACCGCCTGGAGTGCCGCCTGCCCCCGCATGCAAATGGTGCCCTTATTGACCGGATGGAGCGGATTTCCCTCGAGCTTTATAGCACGCCCTTCACGATTTTTAGCCAATATCCCGCAACCGGCCGGACACTCCCTGCAGGTGGATGCATACCAGGTGCCCTTTCCGGTGATCATGTCATCCGGGGCGGCAACCAGCGAATAAATGGTCTTCTGGGGATCGGAACAGCCGGCAGCAAAGGAAAGGCTTCCCATGCCGGCCAGTTTAAGGAAAGTTCGCCGTTTCATAATCTACGGCTGCCTCTTTGATAACGTCAATGTGAAGGTGTTCAACAACTGGCGATTCCTCAAACAGGCGTTGAGAGGTCATCTGAAACCGTATCAGAATTCCTCAAAGGATGGTCATTCATAAAAAAATGGGGTGATTCTGTCAAGCATGATATTGATGAGCAAATGCTCGAAATCCTTTCAGATTGGGGCGTGACCGGCAATTTATTTCGATTCGATTGCAAGATTCCGGAAGAGCGGGTAGAATTTAAACCTTCGAGAATTTAAACCATGGCGTTTCCAATAAAAAGAAAACATCTTGCCGTTATATTTCCCCTGGCCCTGCTCCTGCTGTCGGCATTGGGCGTTTGGAAATGGTCACTGTTGACCGACTGGCTTCAGCGATCGGCCGAGCTGCAGGCGTTGCTGACCCTTTTGCCGTATGTGCCTTACCTGGTGTTAATTGCTGCCGCGGCCATCGCCTGGCGATTCAACAATACGGGGGTGCTGCTGTCAGCACTGGCCTTAGGAGTTTCCTACTGGCTGTTCAGTTTGCCCTCGGCGTCAGCGAGAGTCGATATTTTCCGCCTGGGAATGGCCATTTTATTACCCATCAACATTCTGCTGTTTTCCCTGCTGGCCCGAAGGCGAATCCTGACCCCTGCCGGGATAGTCTGCATGGTCGTGGTGGGGCTTCAAACAATTGTGCTCATCATCGTTGCCGTAAAAGCCGGGGCGCCGTCGGTTGCAGGACGCCCTGCATCCCCGGGGGCGATGATCAACGCCATTAAGCCATTATTTTCACGCCCTTCCCTGTTTGAAGCATCCTTTTTGACGTATGCGGCGTTGGCGTCCTTTGCCATTACTGCGGTGATTCAGCTGATCCGTTGGATCCGGTTCATCCAGCCGGTTTACGCAGGCTTTTTCTGGGTGATCATCTCTTCCTTTTTTGCACTGGCGGTTCGGCCGTCCGCCCCGGCACTGAACCTCTATACTTCTGCAGCCGGAATTCTGACGATCGGGGCCATTGTGGAGACCTCATTTACCATGGCATACCACGATGACTTAACGGGACTGCCGGGGCGGCGGAGTTTAAACGAGGCTCTGTTGAACCTGGGCAGAAAATACACCATTGCCATGATCGACGTCGATCATTTCAAGAAATTCAATGACACCTATGGTCATGATACCGGAGATCAGGTGCTGAAACTCATCGCTTCAAAGCTAGGCCGGATGGACGGCGGTGCCCGGGTGTTTCGATATGGGGGGGAAGAATTTACCGCTCTGTTTCCGGGAAAATCGGTACCCGCTGCCAAGCCGTTTTTAGAGTCCTATCGGGAAGACCTTGCCGCGACCCCCTTTGTGGTTCGCGGGAAGAGCCGCAGGAAAGGGGATCCAAGCCAGCGGGATAAAACAAACCCGAGGGCCGGAAAAAAGGTTAAGGTAACGGTATGCATCGGAGCCGCCGAGCCGGGCAAAAATCTTCAGGATCCAAAGAAAGTCATCAAAGCGGCCGACAAGGCCCTCTACCGGGCAAAGAAGAAGGGCCGGAACCGGGTGGCCACATGATAAAGGGCAATGCCTAAAGTGCCTGAAGTGATAAATGCCTAAAATGGATATGTGGATGGAAATCCGATTTTCATTTACGGCATTTTAGGCGTTTGAGGCATTTACTATATCAGGCAATTTCTTCTTTCAACCGCATCTTTACAATCCGTCGCACACCCCTTATATTCAGTCCTAAATAAAATTCAGAAAGGAAAGAATGGCCATGCGGTATGATTTTAACGCAGACGATGTGTTTGAAATGGCGGAACAGCTGGAACGGAACGGGGCTAAATTTTACAGAGAAGCCGCCGATTCCATCGACGCCCCGGAGGCCCGGGCCATGCTGCTGAAATTTGCCGACATGGAAGTCGAGCATGAGAAAACCTTCAGCGACATGCGGGAAAACCTGACCACCGATGAAAAGACGCCCACCGTCTTCGACCCCGACGGCGAGTCCGTCCTTTACCTTCGGGCCCTGGCGGACACACGGGTGTTTTTCAAGAAAACGATCGACTTTTCGACCCTGGAAAGCATTCTAAAGGCGGCCATCGAGGCCGAAAAGGACTCCATCGTATTTTATCTGGGCATGAAGGAAGCCGTTCCGGATGCGATGGGGAAGGCGCGGCTGGACGACATTATCAAGGAAGAAATGGGGCATATCCGGCTGCTCAGCCGGGAACTGGTCGCTCTGAAATAATTTGCGCCACAGATGACTCATGTATTCAGTGATAAACTAGCATTCGGCACTTCAACGCGACTGGGTGCGGATGGCGCAAATTATCAATTTCGAAGCACGAATTTATAAATCCGAAACAAATTCGAAATCAGAAGGCTCAAAGTTCCAAACATATTCCTGCCCTGATTTTTATTGTTTCGGATTTGGTGTTTCGGAATTGCAGTTTGTTCCGGATTTTTACCCGCCATGGCTATTGCGTCGTCGGGTCGAGACTTGTCCGCCTCTGGCGGATTCGGATTTCAACTAATTTGGAAAGCGCCCTTGCCGCTCACGGAAGTTCCAAATTAGATAATACCTTACAGCTTTCCAGACTCGGATAGTTCCTTCAATCCCTCCCCATCCAAAAGTTCAATCTCACGTCCCTGGACACGGATGAGGCCGTCGCCGGTCATTTTGGCGAAGATCCGGGACAAGGTCTCGGGAATCGTTCCCAGAAGGCTGGCCAGCTGCCCCTTGGAGATGTTTAGGGTAACCGACTCCGGGTTGCCCTGTTCATCAGCAAGATAGATCAGGTAGGAAGCCAGTCGTCCCGGGACCTCTTTCAGTGACAGGTTTTCTATCTGGACCGTAAACTGCCGCAGCCGCATGGACAAGTCCGCCAGCATGTTCAAGCACAAAGAAGGATTCGAGGTGATCAGCCGAACGAAGGAATCTTTTGGTAAATAAAGCAGACGGCTTTTTCGGGTAGCCTGGGAGTTCGCCGGGAAATTTCCGCCCGAAAACACCGGCACTTCACCGAAGGGATGTCCCGGCCCGAAGATGTGTAGAATGTGCTCTTTTCCCTCAAGGGATAGCTTGAATATTTTTACCTGTCCCTCGGCGACGATATAAAATCCGTCGGCGGCGTCACCTTCCATAAAGATGGCCGCACCCTTCGGGTACTGACGCTCCTCGATGATCTTTTCAAGGGCATCCAGGTCGGAGTCCGTCAGCCCCCTGAAGAGAGGCACCGCGGTGATGATATCTCTATTTTTAGTCACTCTCGAACACTCCCCTACCCCGCTCGGTTCAGGCTTACCGAACTCGCCCCGGTCCGGCCGGATCGCCATTCCGGCGGATCCCCGAAGGGGGGTTTTAACCTGAAATCGGCATGAGGCATTATTTTTTTTCACAAAATTTGACCTACATCAAGGATGAATGCGGCTCCCTTGGATAGAAACACGTTCAACCTGAAGCGAAACCTTTTAATTACAGGAAGAATGAATAAGTTAAACCGAAAGGAGTTTCATGATGTTTTGTTATCAGTGTGAGCAGACGGCAAAAGGCGAAGGGTGCACCAAAATCGGAGTATGCGGCAAACAACCGGATGTGGCGGCACTTCAGGATCTGCTGATCTACTCGGTAAAGGGGCTATCCCAGGTGGCCGTGGCGGCCGGCAAGGTTGGCGTCCGGGATTCGGAGGTCGACAAGTTTGCCTGCGAGGCCATTTTTTCAACCCTGACCAACGTGGACTTCGACCCGGACCGGTTCGTGGATCTCATCGGCGAATCGGTGCGACTCAGGAACAGCCTCAAGGAGAAAGTGCAGGCTGCCGGCGGATCGGTGGAAGCATCCGACGGCCCGGTAACATTTGTTTCGGCAGACACGAAAGAAGCGATGGTCGCCCAGGGAGAAGCGGTCGGCGTCAACGCCGATCCCTCCATGAACGAGGACCTGAGTTCCCTGCGGGAACTGCTGATATACGGCATCAAGGGGCTTGCTGCATATACCGACCATGCCCGCATTCTGGGACAAACCGATGATGCGGTGTTTGACTTCATCCATGAGGGGATGGCCGCGACCCTGAACCCGAACCTGGGAGTAGATGAGTATGTCGGCCTCGTGATGAAATGCGGTGAAATCAATCTCAGGGCCATGGAACTTCTCGATGCCGGTAACACCGGAACATACGGGCATCCAGTCCCCACCCGGGTCCCCTTGGGAGCCAAAGAAGGCAAAGCCATCCTGGTTTCCGGTCACGATTTGAAAGACCTGGGAGAACTGCTCAAGCAAACCGAAGGCAAGGGGATCAATGTCTACACCCACGGTGAAATGCTTCCGTGCCATGGGTATCCGGAATTGAAGAAATACCCCCACTTCTACGGCCACTACGGAACAGCATGGCAAAATCAGGCAAAAGAGTTTGCTGCCTTTCCCGGTGCTATCCTGATGACGACCAATTGTATCCAGAAACCCAAGGATGCCTACAAGGACAATATCTTTACCACAGGTCTTGTCGGCTGGCCCGGTGTGACCCACATCCCTGGGAAGGACTTTAGCCTAGTCATCGAAAAAGCCCTGGCCATGCCAGGTTTTACCCAGAGCACCAATGGGAAATCGGTGATGGTGGGCTTTGGTCGAAGTGCCGTGTTGGGTGTGGCCGGACAGGTTATCGAGGCTGTTCAGAGCAAAGCCATCCGTCACTTCTTCCTGGTAGCCGGCTGTGATGGAGCCAAGCCAGGTCGGAATTACTACACGGAATTCGTCGAGAAAGTTCCGGAGGATTGCGTGGCGCTTACCCTGGCCTGCGGCAAATTCCGCTTTTTCGATCAAGACCTTGGAGACATCGGCGGCATTCCCCGCCTCCTGGACGTCGGTCAGTGCAATGACGCCTATTCGGCAGTCAAGATCGCCGTGGCCCTGGCCGAGGCCTTTGATTGCGGGGTCAATGACCTGCCGCTGTCCATGGTCCTTTCCTGGTACGAGCAGAAAGCGTGCGTCATACTTCTGACCCTGCTTTACCTGGGGATCAAGGACATTCGACTGGGGCCGAGTCTGCCGGCATTTATAACGCCGAACATCCTCAACTTTCTGGTTGAGAAGTTCAACATTATGCCCTTCTCGACTCCGGACGAGGACCTGAACGCGATTCTGGGATAAACTTGCTACCGCAAGTTTACCGGAGTGATGGAAAAGATATGGCAGGAGTGGTGGAGTGATGGAGTAATGGAGTAATGGAAGAACCCTGTCTTCCAAGATTCCAGCACTCCAAAACTCCAGCACTCCAGTAACCCTTGCTTTCAATACCGACGACTTTCGTAAATCAAACGGTTTTTCGAAATTGACCATAGTGAGGATTGGCGATGAAATGTCCCGGTCAAGATACCCAGTACTGGAAACCCGGAGCGATATTCGAGGTTAAATGTCCGGAATGCGACGGTACGGTGGAGTTCTTTAAGGACGACACCAGCAGAAAATGTCCCAGCTGCGGGCACCGGTTTGTAAATCCAAAAATGGATTTCGGCTGTGCCGCATATTGCCAGTATGCGGAGCAATGTTTAGGGGACCTGCCTCCAGAGCTCATTGCACAGAAGGAGGATTTTCTGAAGGACCGGGTGGCCATTGAAATGAAGCGGTATTTCAGAACCGATTTCAAACAAATCAGCCACGCCACCCGTGTTGCAAGATATGCCGAACGCATCGGCAAGGAAGAGCGGGGCAACCTGGCGGTCATCCTGTCATCCGCCTACCTGCACGACATTGGCGTAGTCGAAGCGGAGCGGAAGCACGGTAGTCGAGATGCCGAATACCAGGAGAAGGAAGGACCTGCTGTCGCCATGGAAATTCTCACGAAACTCGGCGCGCCGCCGGATATCATCGAGGAGGTGTGCGACATCGTCGGCCATCATAACCATCCCGGACCGGAAGAAACCGTCAACTTCAAAATCGTCTATGATGCGGATCGAATTGCCAATCTGGAGGAGCGTCACAAGGAGACGCCGATGACCGAAGCGGACCTCCGGAGCCGCATCGAAACGGGAATGCTCACCGAGGTGGGTCGGCAGGTCGCCGAGCAGGTGCTTTTCCCTGAATAAAATCGTGAAACGATTTTATGAAACGCGACGGGGTCGCTTTAACAGCGAAAGGTAAATGTTCCTTTATTGGACCGTGTTCAAACACCGGTCAGCGGCTTTGAAAAAAATAAGAGGAAACTATGAAAGTACTGCGAAAGATCATCGAAATAGATGAAGAATTGTGCGACGGCTGCGGAGAGTGCGTGCCGTCTTGTGCCGAAGGTGCGCTTCAGATCATCGACGGGAAAGCCCGGGTGATTTCGGACAACCTGTGCGACGGACTGGGGGCCTGCCTCGGGGAATGCCCCAACGATGCCCTGAGGGTTGTCGAGCGGGAAGCCGAAGAATTTGATGAGTCCGCCGTAGAGGCCCACCTGGAGGAAGCGGCCAAAAACGGTGAACACCGTGACGTGATTTTCTCCGGCGGATGCCCGTCAGCGGCGGTTCACACCTTCGTACCCACAGGGGATCGCGAAACAGCAGGCGTTACACCATCCGACCAACCAGCGGCCAGCGGACTCACCCATTGGCCGGTTCAGATCATGCTGATCCCGCCCACCGCCCCTTTTCTGAAAGGCGCAAAACTTCTGGTGGTGGCAGACTGTGCTCCCATCGCCTACCCCTCGTTCCACAGTGACTTTTTGCAGGGAAAGGTGGTTATGATGGGGTGCCCAAAATTCGATGATGTCGATGCCTACGTGGATAAATTCACCGAAATCTTCAAATCCGCCGGGATCAGCAGCGTGACCAATCTTTACATGGAGGTGCCGTGCTGCTCAGGGCTGCCCATGATCGTCAGGAAAGCCATGGCGGCTGCCGGGACCGACGTCCCATATGAAGAAGTCGTGCTCAGCAGACGTGGAGAGATTCTAGAGCCCGCCAACCCGTCATAAGGGCCGAAACGACCCGTCCTAGTAACTGTCGGCGCCGAGGGTGCAGACCTAACTTCCCCCGGTGCGCCGTAGGGATGCGTGGGCAATGTGCCTTCCAATAGGACGTCAGCCTTACATTTTCTTTTGCCGTATCCCCTCTATGCTGACGGTAATGTGGACGTCGTCACCTACGCCGTTGAGCAGGAAATCCATTCCGAAATCGCTCCGCTTGATGGTAAATTCCGTGGTGAAACCGGTCCGGTAACCGCCCCAAGGATCTTTTCCGGACCCTACCCGGGTGGCGGTTACCGTCAGCGGTTTGGTCACCCCCAGCAACGTCAGATCGCCGCTGACCCGATAGGTCGTCGAACCGGTTTTCTCGAATTTTCGGCTCTTAAACGTGATTGCCGGATGCGCCTCCATGTTAAAAAAATCAGGACTCCGCAGATGCTTGTCGCGCTTGTTATTTGCGGTGTCCACCTTGTTTGTACGCACGGAAATCTCCACCGAGTTCTTCCCCGGATTCTCTTCATCAATCTTGAACTTTCCGGTTGGATCGTTGAAGCGCCCGAAGGCATCGCTCACTCCCAGGTGCTGGACGCGAAAGACAACGGCCGAATGCACCGGATCCACCCTGTAGATGTCGGCCGCAACAGCCGTTGTCCCGGTGAACACCAGCAAACTGACGACGACTCCCGCAAGTTTACTCATATCGATTAAGTTCATCTTGCTCCTCCTGATGAAAAGTACTTTTGAATGAAATGCTTAAAAAAATTTAAGCAGGGCGCTTGCAATGTCAAAAGGTGCTCGGGGTCCGCGAGAATATACCTGACTTGCCATAGCCCGAACGTGGCATGAGCTCTTTTCAGCGGATGGCTATAGAGGTGTCGAATGCCTCGATGGAACCTTACACCTTCACCGGGGATCCTCGTGTTGCCTGGGATTTGGTTGGGGGGCATCCATGGCGATTTTAATTGCTAAATGTCAGGGGGCGAATTATTTTACATACATGAGGAACCCATCAAGGAGGAGTCGGCGCCATGCAAAACTTCAATCCAGAGGAGGCCATACAGGCAGCCGTCCGTGAGTTTGGAGAGCACGGCGGTGTTGCACCGTCGATTTCAAGATCTTCAACGTTCACGGTCATCGACCCCAGGACCATGCCGGAACTGTTCGAGGGGACCCGGGGACCGGAAAAAGGCGGTTGCTACCTTTACAGTCGGCATTTCAATCCCACCGTCAGTGTGCTGGCCAGATACCTGGCGGCCATGGAAGGAACCGAATACGCCTTGTGCACGGCAAGCGGCATGGCCGCCATCTCCTGCACATTGATGCAGCTCTGCCAGCAATCCGACCACATCGTTTCAAGCGATACGATTTACGGCGGGACCCATGCCCTCTTTGAGCAGTTGCTGCCGGCGACGGGAATTACGACATCCTTTGTGGATATCACGGACATCCATGCCGTTGAGGGAGCCATCCGGCCCGAAACCCGCGTCATCTACACTGAAACCATTGGGAATCCAACACTGAAAATATCGGATATCGCGGTCCTGTCCCGCCTGGCCCGGAAGCATGACCTCAACTTGGTTGTCGACAACACCTTTTCTCCAATCATTCTTACACCCGCGAAACTGGGCGCGGACATCGTGATTCACTCCCTCACAAAATTCATCAACGGAGCCAGCGACGCCATCGCCGGGGTGATCTGCTGCTCAAAGGATTTTGCCTATGAGTTGATGGATGTTCATACCGGCCGTCTGATGCTGCTGGGACCGACCATGGATCCTCGGACCGCCTTTGACATTATCCAGAGGCTGCCCCACCTGGCGATCCGCATCAAGGCCCATGGCGCCCGCGCCTTGGCCGTCGCCAACCGGCTTGAAGAACTGGGGGCTCCCGTGACCTATCCCGGGATATCATCCCACCCCCAGCATGAGCTGCTAAAATCGATGATCAATCGCGGGTTCGGCTACGGCGGGATGCTGACCATTGACTGCGGCACACGAGAAAAGGCGGAGGTCTTTCTCGATTACCTGCAAAACTTCGAGCGGTTCGGGCTGATCGCCGTATCCCTCGGATATTTCGATACGCTGATGTCCCACTCCGGGTCTTCCACCTCGTCTGAGATCACACCTGAAGACCAGGCTTGCATGGGACTATCGCCTGGCCTGGTCCGCATGTCCATCGGATTTACCGGCAGCTTGAAGAACCGGCTGGCCCAAATCGAACGAGCGGTTAGAAAGGTCGATCTGGTGGCCTAATCCTGCCGGGGCCCGATCGGGTGAACGGAGAGACCATCCATTTGGCGTTGGGAGAATTCTAATGGAACAACGGTTATGGATAACGGCAGTATTGATAACGGTGATGGTATCGAATCCCCTTTTCGCCGGCGAGGCCGATGTGGTCGGTGTGGAAGTCAACCGGGAAGGACCTCGGGTGTGTCGCTTCGATGTCACGGTTACCCATTCGGATACCGGTTGGAAACACTACGCCGACGGTTGGGAGGTGCTCGCACCGGACGGGTCCGTATTGGGAACACGCGTACTGTACCATCCCCATGTCCATGAGCAACCATTTACCCGCAGCCTGTCCGGCGTCAAGATTCCGGAGGGCATTACCGCCGTCCGCATCCGGGCCCGCGACTCGGTGCACGGCCATGGCGGCAAAGAACAGACCATAACCCTTCCCTGACCCGGAGAAGTATACGGTGGCTCAGATTTCCCTGGTCTATTCCACTCACCGTCCGGAAACACTGAAAGCAGCGTCCAGGCTGATGCGACGGTACGATGCGATAATTCTGGAAGAGCCGAGCACACCCGGTTTTGTAGAAATGTTGTCCGGTAAGTTCCCCCTGGCAGAATATTTGTCGGAACAGGACCTCGAGTATCCCGAGTTCAGCCGCGCAAGCTGCCGGATGCTCCAAGACCTCCATGGCAGGGGCAAAACAATTCTTCAGATGGAGCCGTTTCTGGACCAACTGCTGCGCATTCATGAATTCTTTGCCGACGGAGGGTCTCCCGAATTATTGCACGACCAGCCCTTGCTGTATCCGGTGTGTCAGGCTGAAAAAGCTGCCACCGGGTCCTTGATCCGCTTCTATCGGATGGCGCTGACAGACTCTTTCGACGCCATCGTCGAATCGGTCAAGGCGTTCGCCCGAGACGATGCCAGGCGTTTCGTTTTGAGGGACCGAATGCGAGCCAGGGTGCTTGCACCGGTCGCAGAAGAATTTGCCACCATCTATGTCGAAGCCGGTGTGATGCATGTGCGACTGTGGAATGAACTTCGACGCCGCCTGGGCCCGGGGAGTCGACTCGAGCAGATCCACTTAATGGAAACTGCAAGCAGATCCATCTGGGGACGTCGGCACACCTTTGGCCCGGGGGATTTGCTCACAATGCGTTTCATATATCATCCGGATTTTGACGGACCCAAAGCAGATCTACTGGCGGCCCGGAGTCTCATCTACAGCAAGATTCTGACGAAAGAAGAAATGGCGCCGTCTGAAACTCCCTACCCTCACTTGCATAACGAGATCGAATCCATTCAGATGGTCTCCACACTCAATCAAGAAGAGTGTCGGAAACTCTACCCGCAGATTCGACTCACGGGGACCATCGATGCTCGCGCGAAGGTCCATGAATATATAGATGCCAGGAAGCGAAATTCCAACCGATGACCCCGATACCGGCCGAATCCGCGGCAACCGGTCAGTTGATCGTCGGCCCCGTGAGGGTATGGGTGTGGATGGGTAACACGTTTGTGATTGACGGTGGAAGACAGTGTCGTCGCTAGTGGACGTTGGCCTCATGTCGTGAATGTCGAGGATAACGCCTTCCGCCTGAGGTGGCGATGCTAGCACTTAAAGGGATAGAAATGGTAGTAGCAATATCCCTTGGGATCGCTGTACAACAGTTCGGTCTCCGCCAGGCATTGTCCGATCGTGTTTTTGGAGATCGCCGCATAATCCGGCCGTCCCTCTTCTTCACGTTTACAGGACATGCAGATCGGCTCGTGATCGTATACCGACAGAATGCGCTCGTCAGTGCCGGTCAGCTTCTTTTCGCACCGGGGGCACTGGATCGCACAGGACAGTTTGTCTTCCCAGGAAGCTGGCATTTTCAACTACTCCTTCTATTGTCGTAGAATGATGAGGTGTTGTCTTGAAGGCGCTGTATATCACGTATATAATCCTCAATGGTGGACAATGCAAGGGCGGGTCATCCGGGGTTCATGAATTCTGTGCATCATGCGGCTGAATCCTAAACACGCTGTGGTGGAACACGAGGACGCCCCGGGTATGGTATCCTGGCCTCCAGGAGATTAGGCATAAACTGAAATGAATCATCCACTACCAAAGGCCGGTCCCAAGGTTTACACCTATCAACTCCCCGGCAACTGGACGGTGCTCGCGGGTCGAACCGACGCTGATAACGAGTTGTTGAGCTTGAAGGTGGCGAGTCCCAAGGATTGGTGGTTTCATGTGCGTAGCGTCCCGGGCAGCCATGTCCTGTTGCGCTCCCAAAAGGAAAGAGATCCGGACCGGGAGACATTGAAACAGGCTGCTGCCATCGCCGCTTACCACAGCAAGGCACGACACGGGGGAAAAGTGGCGGTAGCCTACACCCGCGCATGTTTTGTATCCAAACTCAAAGGGGCGCCTATCGGCACAGTCTCCATCAAACGGGAGAAACTCCTAAAGGTACGTCCCGCACTCCCCTCCCCGGATATGTCATGATCGTGAATGGGCCGAACCCATCCCTCTACAGCGCCCGACCGAAGGGCTTTGGGAGACGGTCCATGGGAAATGATTTGCCTATCCCCGGATTTTCGTATAAAGTATTAATATCAAAAAACATCTGTCTGCCATCCGGTTCGGGGAAGACGCCCTTCGAACTCGACGGCAGGGACGGTTGAAGGGGGACCGGGCGGCAAGGTAATTTTGGGGCAGGTTAGGCGGAAAAAAAGGGGTTACTCCGATGCCAAGTGACACGTTTTCGATACTCGTCGTGGACGATGTCAGACTTGACCGCGAGATTCTGCGCCATCACCTCGAAGCCCAAGGACATCAGGCCGAACTCGCCGAGAACGGGAAAGAAGCGATGGAGTTTCTCGAACAGGGCACGTTCGATCTGGTGCTTCTTGATATCGTCATGCCGGTGATGGATGGATATCAGGTTCTCGAGCGCATGAAATCCCACCCTCGCCTTCGCCATGTGCCGGTCATCGTCGTATCGGCTGTGGAGGAACTGGAAAGTGTGGTCAGGTGCATTGAAATGGGTGCGGAAGATTACCTGAC
>Ga0056120_1000016_pt1 | contig 30246 bp, 30 predicted proteins | sample WorMettaBAHAMAS2_FD_71121 | JGI IMG/M metagenome (GOLD analysis project Ga0056120, IMG submission 71121) | Marine gutless worms symbiont microbial communities from Max Planck institute for Marine Microbiology, Germany - Olavius tantulus BAHAMAS.2 ...
GTACGCGCTTTCCATGGCATAGTCGTTCTCCCAAGTGTAAACGATATGCCTGATGGTAGTGTTACCCATGTCTCCGAACAACTGTTACCTATCTCCCCAGTCTATACAACGCGCGAGGTGCTCAAGAACATCGTGCGGGGACGTTACTTGGACCCGACCCAGTTCCTCTCTGTCTCATCCATAAACGCGCAGTTTTCAGTAGGCGTGAAGGCGGGTGGCGGTGTCACCGGGATCGGAGCCGACACGGCGGGTACGGCTCAGGGGCAGATCGGCTACAGCGATTCGCCCACCATCACCTACGTGCCCCAGGTTGGTGCAGGCCTGTACAAATCGCTGGGGCGCCGCTGAACCTGACCGAAGCACTCAGCTTAATCGCTTTTGGGCGAAACCGGACTGCGGACATCGAACTGGTGATCAACTCGGTCAACTACGCGCAGGATCGGATCGGACCGCCCGGAGACGCATATCGAGCGTATCTAGCTGCGTTCGGCCGTCTGCTCAAAGCGGGCGCGGCGCTTCGGTACTTCAGAGAGTTCAGGACCGAGCACTACGTCACGGTTCCGAAGGACAGGCTCTCCACTAGGGACCTCGCGGAAGGGAGCAAGGCGGGAAAACGCTACTTGGACATGGGCGACGGCACGGTCAGCCTGGTGAGCATGGGCCTGGCCACTGGGCTCGTCGTCCCGCTCCCGCACGATGGCCAGATCGCGGAAGATCTGGAGACGCTGGGCCTGACACCCGGCAAGCCGCTGTATCCTGTCAAGCCCCCCAATCTGGCAGATCCGGTATCCCTGGGACTACAGACCGACACGCTCTGGTTCACGCCCCGCAGCGTGCATGATATGTTAGCACTGGCGGCGCTGACCGTCGAGATTCCTCCCGAACATCAGAAACAAGCTGTCGTGCCATCGCTGGAAGAGATGTTCGCCACGGGCGTGAGGCTCCCGATGCGCATCCGATATTCCAGCCAGGAACCAGCTGTCCCCTAGCGGATCCGGCACCGCGGCTACTGGTTCTATATCGACGATACCGATCAGGAGTCGAAGCGGATCTTCGAGGCGCTCGTCTATGCCTTCCAGTCGAGGATCGGGTCGATCGCGCCCGAAGCTGGTCCCACGGTTATGCTGCCGATCGGTGGTAGGTTCTGAGCAGCACCTTGTCCCCGAGTCAGAGGTGATATTGCCGCTCCCCGGGAATGCCAAAAGGTGGGATCACCCGAGGCGATATGAATGAAAAACGAGACCGGCTCTTGTTTGCGGTTTAACGGCCGGTGGGTCTCGAGTTTGGTATCCTTCATGAGATAATTTTACGTAAAATGTAAAGGAACATCCAATGTACCGTATCATTCTGTCCGCCTACCTGTTCGTCGTCATGAGCTTCGGGCCACCGGCATACGCCAAAGAAACCGCCCAAGCCTCTCAGCCGGCCCCAGGCGCCACACAAGAACAAGCGCTGACCGACACACCCGGTCTGGCCGACCTCGTTCTCAAAGCCGCAGAATTGTCCCGGCGTTTGACCGATCTGGAGGAGAGTCTGGAAAAAGTTGCCGATCCAGCAGCCGCTGAGAATAGCTTCCGAAGCATAAAGGCACGATTAAATACCCCTCCAGCCGTTTGGGCGAAATGAAAACCGCAGAAACCACCGGCTACTACCAGCTCGTCCAGCTCAAAACGGCATTGGAGGAGGAAAGAGATTTTCTGGAAAGGAATCTAAAGCCTGTTACCGCTGGCCTTAGAAAAGCGTCTGCCTCGCGACGTGAGTGGTCGAAGGAAAAGAAACAATGGTCCCTGTGGCAGGCGTCTCTGGATGAAGATCTGCAGATCAGCGCGGTGCAGTCCACGTTTGCCAAAGCCGAAGAGACGATTGCCAAGGCGCGTACCACCATCTCCCGGCATTTGGAGCCGTTGCTCGCCGCAGAGATACGGGGTGGGGACCTCGAGACCAGAATGTATTCGATGATATCGAAGGTGAATGAACTAATTTTGTACCGGCGGGATGTCGTCTCGACAGAATCATCTCCGCCGATGTTTTCTTCCCAATATGTTGCCCAATTTGGCCCGCGGCTGTGGCACCAATTGCGAGGGGGAATCCGCGCCGTCGTCTGGCCGGACAGGCAGTTCTTTGCGCGGCAAGGATGGATCATGGGGCTGCAGGTTTTTCTTGCCCTGGCTTCGGCCGTGGTGATGCGGCGCTCCCGAAAGTCTCTGGAAGAGTCGGATCAGTTCCGGTTCCTGGCCGAGCGGCCTTTTGCCGTCGGTGTGATAATAAGTCTCATAACCCTCTCAGGACTATATAGGTCTTTTCCACCCACATTGAGTCTGTTCGTGCGGATTCTGGGATTCGGCGCGCTGGCTCGAGTGATCGCGGTCTATACGACCAGATCTGCGGATAGGTGGCTAATTTATGGACTGGCGTTGATGATGATCACGACCCCGTTTTTTCTCGTTATAAGCCTGCCGCTGCCCCTTTTCCGATTATACGTTTTCATCGTTGCATCGGCGGGCTTTACCGTTTGCCTGGTTCTCGCCCGGCAGCATCATCGGCAAAAAGAGTCGCCAGGGTACGTCACCTTCGGACTGGGACTGGTCAGTCTGCTTTTCCTGATTGTCGCATTTTTGTAGATGATTGGGCAGGCCGATCGGGCATTAAGAGTACTGGATGCCTTCTTCGTAACGCTAGGCTTTGCCCTGGGGGCCTGGCTGCTCATGCAGTTCGTGCGCGGCGCTTTGAATTGGGTGGTTCACACGTCTCGATTTCAAAACATTTCGGTTTTTCAAAAACACGGATCGAGCATCGCTGCCAAAGTGTCACTTTTATTTGACTTCTTTATCGTATGGTTGTTCCTGTTGACCATTCTCATAAACTGGCAAGTGTTCTCCACCCCGGCTGAGGCAACTAAGGGTATTCTGTCGTGGGGTTTCACCATGGAATCCCAGCGGGTTACTATCGGGCTGTTGCTCGCCGCGATAGCGATTTTTTACGGCTCCGTTGTCGTATCTTCGACTGTCCAGACTCTCTTGCTGGAGGAAGTATTTCCCAAGCGCAATATTGAGCCGGGCGTCGGTTTGTCGATATCCCGGCTAACCCAGTATGGTCTTCTTTCGGTTGGATTTCTTTTTGCGCTCGCTACTCTCGGAATTTCGCTTACGAACCTTACCATCCTCGGCGGCGCACTCGGCGTGGGTATCGGATTTGGCCTGCAGGCAATCGTGAACAATTTTGCCAGCGGTCTCATTCTGCTCTTTGAGCGACCCATCCGGGTACATGACTACATCGTGGTGGGTGACCTGTTTGCCGAGATCAAATCAATTGGCCTTAGGTCTACGGTGGTCCGAACCTTCGATGGCTCTGAGATTGTCATCCCCAATAGCGATCTCATCACAAATCAAGTGACTAACTGGACCCTTTCCGAACGACACATGAGGCTCAAAATCCAGGTGGGAGTGGCTTATGGTTCTGACGTTGCCCTGGTCAAAGAGAAGTTAATGGCGTGCGCCGCGGGAAACGCCTGGGTGCTGAATACGCCAGCCCCCACGGTGCTCTTCCTAAATTTCGGGGAAAGCTCCCTGGATTTCGAGCTTCGCTTTTGGATTGCGAATGTGGACCATATGATGTCGGTAGCAAGCAGTCTCCGCTTCGCGATCGACCAGAAGTTCCGTGAGGCGGGTATCGAAATTTCCTTTCCCCAGAGAGACCTGCACATTCGCAGCGTTGACGAATCCGCAGGCCAAATCTTATCTCGGTCCGAAGAACACCGTTCCGATCCTGCTGCGAACCCAAAGAATGAGAAAGCTTAGAGTGTACGATATAAAAATCCTACACAATGTATTTGATATATGTACTTGGAGATGGTTTTCAGAGGGGGAGCGGAGTGTCAAATTGCTACACCGGAACGCACCACAATCTCCCGGCATTTGGAGCCATTTCTCGCCGTAGAGATACGGGGTGGCGACCTCGGGACCAGAATGTATTCGATGATTTCGGATGTGAATGACCTGCTTTCGGACAGGCAGGATGTCGACTCGACAGAATCCTCTCCGCCGATGTTTTCCTCCCGAAATGTTGCCCAATTTGGCCCGAGGTTGTGGCACGAATTGCGAGGAGGTATCCGCTCGGTCGCTTGGCCGGACAGGCAGTTCTTTGCAAGGCAGGGATGTGATCCTTTTGTGGGGCAAAGAAAGACGCATCATCACCGGTACGGATCTCCTGGGCTATCTTATGCGCGGTATCCCACGTCCGGCGGCCTGAAAACGAGCGAAAAGGCGAACGCCTGTCGGGAGGATCAATCATGACAAAACATTCACCGCAACGACCTCGAGGCTTTATTCGGGAAATGATAGACCGGTTGCGCTTTCGCCTGGAACGTCTGATTCTGCGGGGATTGGGCTATCGGCTGCTGATCGCCGCTGTGATCGTCGCAGCCACGGCCCTGGTTGCGGGCGTGATCGCCGTCATCCTGGTGCCGGAGTTTTCCGATCCGGCTAGTGCAATCTGGTGGGCATTTCTACGGCTTTCCGATCCAGGCTACCTCGGTGACGATCAGGGGTTTGCCCGGCGCGTCATATCCACGGTAGTTACGGTTTTAGGCTATGTACTTTTCCTGGGTCTGCTCATTGCCATATTAAACCAGTGGATGGACCGACTCATCACTGACCTCGAATCGGGAGTGTCGCCGGTGGCGATTTCAAATCATATATTGCTGTTGGGGTGGACCCATCGCACCCCTATCATAGTCAAGCAATTGCTGCGGAGTGGTAAGCAGGCCGATCGGTTCCTGAAGAGACGGGGAGCGCGGGAGCTGCGAATCGTCATTCTGGCAGAGCACGTAAACCAGGATCTATTATACGAATTAAAGGAGCAACTGGGTGATCTCTGGAATGATCGACAGGTGTTGCTGCGTTCCGGAACTCCCCTTCGCATCGAACACCTCGAAAGAGTGGCCTTTAAGGAAGCCGCAGTGCTTATTCTGCCAGGCGCCGACTTTACGGAGCAAAATCCTGGTGTTGTCGATGCAGAAACGATAAAGACCCTGCTTTCGGTGTCAAAACATATTGAAGTATCCGGTTCGCAATACCCACTGGCTGTTGCCGGCCTGTGTGATTCAAGTCGTTCTGCCATTGCAAGCAAGGCTTACAGGGGTGATAATGAAATTTTGGGCGACGACGAAACTGTCGCCCACCTGATAATAAAGAGCATGCTCCAAAAAGGTTTGGGAAATGTATTTTCCGAACTGCTCACGCCGCATGTCGGCAACGTGCTTCATGTTCGCTCACACATGGAGCTGATCGGATCCCGATTTGGCGATCTCCGGTTTCGTTTCCCGCATGCTATAGTACTGGGAACTGTACGCTCCGGTGGCATAAAGGCGGAACTTAATCCGGACCCCCAGACCAGGATCAGGGAAGGGGACTTTCTGGTATTTATTGCCGGGAGTTATGACGACTGCGTTCCCGGACCGGCCGTCCCCGGTGTCAGTATTCCAGCCGAAAAGATACCGCCACGGCCGGCGTTGAAAGATGAACGTCGGGTGTTGATCCTGGGTTGGAGTCGCAAGGTCCCAACGCTTCTTTACGAGCTTGAGCGAGATGGGGGTGAGTTCCTCAGAATCGATGTTGTCGACCTGAAACCCGTTGAAGACCGAAAGCGGTTAATGGCACCTCACGGTCTCGGATCAACAGGTAAATCAGTGCGGCATATTGAGGCCAATTTGGGGCATCCCACCGCACTCGAAGGGCTCAAACCGGAGCATTATCACAATATCCTGATCGTGGCCCGGGATTCCATGGAAGACGAGGCGCATGCCGATGCGGCCTCCGCGTCAACCTATCTAATGCTCCGCAGTCTGCTGCCTGATGAAAGTCGCGGTCCGGACCTTACTGTGGAACTGCTTGAAAAAGAAAACCTCTTTCTGTTTGATAACCGGGTGGAAGATGTCATCGTTAGCCCGCTGATGACCAGTTATATCCTGTCCCAGATCGCTCTGCAGCGGGAATTGGCAGCTGTCTTCTTAGAGCTCTCAAGACCCTGGGGGACACAGATCATACTGGGGCCAGCAGCTGATCTCGTACCGATAAATGAACCTGTACGTTTCAGCCAAATCGAAAGTGCCGCCTGTGAACGCGGGATGATCGCATTGGGCCTGCAGCAAGGATCGGGCGCGGATGCCCGGGTGGAATTGAATCCGGATCGAGAAGCTGAATGGAGGTTCGCTCCCGGTGACAAAATATTGGTTCTGGCGACGTTTGACAAATGAATTTAACCCGAACATTGCATGAAATCTGTTCAGCAAATATCTAAAGCAAAACGATAACGGGGCCTTAACGTGATTACCGGAGCATAGAGCCGCAATACAAAGTGTCACGTTAAAAAAACTAATCAACTACCTGAACAGATTTCACCCGTCGGGCCAAACGGAGGTTTTCATGATCAAGGCATTTCGAGGTGAAGCTGTAGTCCATCTACCGCGAACCTCGAATAACGCAGAGCATGGAAGCCTCCGTTTGGTGCAATATCCGGGTTAAGGCGCCGAACAGAAGAAAAAATAGCAGGTCCGAGCCAGCTCCATATAGGCCCTGTCGATTATCAATTGCCTGAATATCAAAACGGAAACCCCCTGGCGAAGCTTTGCCATCAGCCTGGGTGCCAACTTTATCAACAGCAACAACAAACCGGTGTCAAACCTTGAATTATGAATTAAGGGTCGTCACATAACTATTAACAATTCAATGTTTGACACCACTCTTGACATTATCCTATATCTCAAATCCCAGTTCCGTTAAAATAGAGCAGACAGCATCCCCTTATCCGCACCTTTGGTTATTTCAAGTAAACCACAACATATGGTCCCTACCCAAATTCACAAAATAAAGGATAATATATTGATATGTGCACTCAGGAATAGTTTGTACGAGCTGCGCACTATTGGTAATAGTCCATTGTTGGGTTTCCCGCAAAAGTGCCGAAGACGATGGCCATCGCTGCGCTGTGTCTGTCCACCTTGCCTCTCTGAAAATCCCCGTTGCATACAGGAAAAACGAGAATTTAAAAGAAGATTTAAAATTTGATCCTGTGGCTTTGGGCGGTAAGTTCCTGAGCGGATTGTTTCGTCTCGGTCAGGAGCTGTACTTCGATGTGCTCGATGCCCGGAAAAGATTTGAACAACATCACATCAACCTGCGACAACTTCCCGGGATTCTTGCAAACGAACCGGTATTCCGAATGGAATTCGCTATGGCGGGCGTGCTCGTCCTCGCCCTCTTCATGATGCTCGTGATCCATGTCCTCGTCTTTTCCGTGATGTTCGTCTTTCTCGTGTTCATGTTCATGTTCTTTTTCGTGATGCGCGTCCTTTTTATACCCGTGTTCTTCTTCGTGCTCGGCATCCGCATCATGGTCGGCATCGTGTTCGATGTCCGTTTTCACCGAGGATTTCGAAAGCCGGCATTGTGCTCCAGGGGACAGTATGAAAAGTGTTGAGCCGTCTTCCAGTTTTTCAATCGCGTTTCTAACGCCATCCTTTTGTTCCGGCGTTCGCGGTTGATGTTCGAATCCAACGATATTCGCGGCAGGGCTGATAAATTCCATGTGAATATCGGTTCCTTCCACGGCGACATTCAGATGGGCAATGCCATTCACATGGGCATCATGATGACGCTGTTCTCCAGCCCAAGTCTTTGATGAGGCTGCTGCAAGCATGATTGCGAATGCAAGGATCCATACCGACAGGATAGGATTCCGAAACAATGGCGTTTTCATGATAACGCACTCCTTATTCTGAACATGATGGGTAGATAACCAGTAGTTGGTTTTATGGTATACGGAACGGTACTAGCTCATGCCGGATACAACGAAGGCATGCATCAGGATACGAATGAGAACATGCCTTCATTGTGCATCGGGTGGTTTGGGCCGAACTTACAGGCTTTTCTTCATCATCTCCTTGCCGCAGCACATCAGGGGAACGCTGCAGGCATCTTCGGAACCCACAGTGCAGGTGCAGGGTTTGGCGACCGATAATTCAAGGCCGCAAGCATCACAAAAAAACACATCACCTTCTTTCATGTCACAACAATTTGCCATTAGGAAACCTCCTTGGGATATTATCCGGGCTAATTGCCCCGGATATTTCATTAATGCACTTATGCGGAAAGCGCAAGTTGGAAGATGTTTCATATTCTCGGGGTCGGGATCGGAATCGGTATCGACAGAACGGATATGTCAGCGATTCGATCCCGATTCCGATAGCGATACCGGCTCCGATGACACAGCTGTGCTCGATTTAAACAACATGGGACTTGAGTTTCATAGAGATCCTCATTCATGAAATATTGTCTATGAATGTTTCATTGTGCGCTTTGCTAGTTGAAGTCCAATTCTATGATTTTGCCATGGCTAACAGTGTCGCCGCTAATTCTCTCGGTTTTCTAATAGAAAAGCACCCTTCTGGCGTCTCAGGGGCGTTATCCGGGGTGATTGCCTTCAGCGCTTTTCATTTACGCTTTTCGCAATTTTTACAGACACCGTCAACGCGGACTTCCACTTTGTCAATTCGGCCGGGGTATGTCTTCCACAAAGGTTCGGTGTCAACGATCAGGCTCTCCGGGCTTAAACAATCCATTTGCCCGCAATTTGTGCAGTAGAAGTGAGGGTGTGGTTGGTGGTAATCATTCGGGGCCAGGCCGTAATAAAATGCTCTTCCGCCCGTGCTGATGCGTTCCACAACGTCGTGCTCCACCAGCAGATCGAGAATACGGTAGACGGTTACCCGGTTAATCGTGCTGCTCCGTTCCAGGATGTTATAGATGTCGCTTGCGGAAAGGGGGAAGCTATTATTTCCGACGACTTCCAGAACGCGCACCCGATTCGGCGTCGCTTCTATATCTGCTCCTGACAACAAGCCTTCATAATCGCACTGATCGCACATGAGTTATCCTTTTATATTTAGCCTTAGTTCCTTCCTCTTCATTTTTTACCAGCTACGCGTATCTTGTCCACCGCTATAGAAATCAGGAAGACGGCACCGGAAACCATGATAATCGAAGCCCCTGATGTGAGATTGTAGCGGTACGAGAACCAGAGACCGGTCACGGTAAACACGGCCCCGAGCAAACTCGAGGCCACCATCATTTGAACCAGTGATTTGGCGTATTTTTCGACAATGAACGGAGGGATTGTCAAAAGAGCGATGACCAGAATAAGGCCGACGACCCGTATGACCAGAACAACGGTGACGGCCAGCATGCTGATCATGCCGAAATACAGCAGTTTAACCGGAACCCCCCTGATTCGGGCGAATTCCTCATCATAGGACATGGCCAACAGCTCCTGGTAATAATAAAATACCGCAATGGTCATCATCACGACGATAACTGCCATTATCGCAAGGTCCGACCTGGGAACGGTGAGAATACTGCCGAACAGATAGCTCATCAGGTCCACGTTATACCCGGGCGTCATGTCGATCAGAATGATGCCAAAGGCCATACCGAGGGCCCATACGACGCCGATAATCGTATCGGCACGGTGCTTGACGGTATAACTGATGGCCGCCATCACCATGGCCGCAACCAGGGAAAAACCGACGGTGCCCGCCAAATAGGGCCAGTTAAAATAAAACACCAGCCCGATGCCACCGTATGCGGCATGGGCGATGCCGCCGGAAAGAAAGACGATGCGGTTGACCACCACAAGGGTGCCCATAATCCCGCAAATGACGCTGGCCAACAGACCGGCGGCCAGGGCGTTGCGCATGAAATCAAACTGTAAGGCTTCGATCATCGGGATTGCTTCTCATGGTCCATCAGCACCCGGTGGGGCAGACCGTGGGCCACCAATTCCACGGGGCAGACTTCTTCCACGGTGCAGGGGTACATGGTTTCCAGCATCTCGCCGGTGATTTCGGCCTGGTCATGATAATGCAGCCTCTTGTTGACACAGGCCACCGATTTCACATAGCGGGATACCACCAACAGGTCATGGCTGACCACCAGAACCGTAATGTTCCGGTTGAGTTCTTTGAGGAGTCGGTAAAAATCCGCCTGGCCTTTGGTGTCGATGCTGGCAGTGGGTTCATCCAGCAAAAGCAGCTTGGGCTGGGCCACCAGTGCCCGGGCGATGAACACCCGCTGGCGCTGGCCTCCGGAAAGCATGCCGATTTTCTTGTCGGCGAGAGCAGCCATTTCCATACGTTCAAGAGCAGCCAGCGCATCGCGGCGGTTGGCTGCAGAGCTTCGGGAAAAGCGGTTTTTAGGGTCGAACTTTCCCATCAGCACCACGTCCATGGCCGTGATCGGGAAGCTGTGATTCGTGTGAACATTCTGCGGCACGTAACCGATGCACGGCAACGTCTCCTGGGGAGATTTCCCATCGACGCTAACCGTTCCCTTCACCGGTGTCAACAGGCCCAACATCAGCTTCATCAGGGTGGTCTTGCCGCCGCCGTTGGGGCCGATAATGGCCACAAAATCCTTCCGCCGGACGGTAAGGTTCACATCCTCGAGTACGGTTTCCCCGTCATAGGCGAAGTCAAGATCTTTTATTTCGACGATCGTCATCGGACGTACCCCTGTCTATTTCAATGCTGTCCGGAACTTGTCTGAGACCTCACGCAAATTCGCCACCCAGTCTTCCGCCAACGAATCCGCAAAGGCCACCTGGCCGCCGATTTCCCGGGCTACGAGTTTGGCACTTTTAGTCGAAAACTGGGGTTGGACAAAAACCACCTTGATCCCCTTTTCCCTGGCATGCTGGATCAGCTCCTTCAACTGAGCCGGTTTGGGGTCCTTGCCTTCGATCTCGATGGGCACCTGTTTCAACCCATAGGTATGCGCAAAATATCCCCAAGCCGGATGGAATACCATGAATTGAAGGCCCGTTGTGCCTGTAAATGTCTTTTTCAGGTCGGCGTCCAGTTGGTCTATCTGCGCTGCAAATTCTTTGTAATTGGCTTCATAGACGCTCCGATGCGCCGGGTCGGCCTCTTGCAGTGCGGCCAGAATGGTTTGGGCCTGGATCTTCACCAGCGGCGGCGACAACCAGATGTGAGGATCCAGCCCGGTATGTTCGTGGTGATCCTCATCATGCTCCGCTTCCCCATGGTGTTCATCTTTTTCATGATCACGGTCGGCTTCATGGCGGTCGCCTTCATGGTGTTCCTCTGCGGGGTCATCATCGTGATGATGGTGAGCCTCCATCGGAATCTTTTCGATACCATGGTCCGTATGGATCACCCGCATGTTGGGATTGGCAGCAGCGATTTTACTCAGCCAGGCGTTTTCGAACGGTACGCTGATGGCAAAATAGATTTTTGTCTTTGAAAGATCGGCCATCTGTCTGGGTTTGGGCTCATAGGTGGCGGGGCTGGCCCCGGGCTGGACCATCACCTGGACATCCACCAGGTCCTTGCCAATTTGTTGCACAAAATATTTTTGCGGCACGATGCTGACAAACACAGGGACCTTGTCAGTGGCGAACCCAATTCCTATAGATGTAAACAGTATACCGAAAAATACAATTATCATTGCAGCCCAGCGGTCCATTTTGGCCTCCTTCCATAGGGATACGGGTTCGGTGACAATGCAAAGTATGCAAGTATGTTTTTGATCATTTTTTTTATATCTCGGCAATAAATTTATAATATATTGTAATAATTGTATAAAAAGTTTACTTCAATCCAAAATTTGTAATGCAACAATATTGCACTAAAATTTAAAATGCAATATATATTTCGGCAGCGAGGCGACAAAATGAAGATGAGCTCCAAAGACACGGTGTACGGTATCGGTATCGACACCGGCGGCACCTATACAGACGCGGTTCTCTTCGATCTACGAGAGTATCAAGTCATCAGCGTTAGCAAACGACCGACCATTCACCATTGTCTTGAACGGAGCATTGTTCAGGCGCTTGACGATATTTTTCCTGTCGGTAAAGCCGAAGCCGTCCGGAAGATCGCCGTTTCCACGACACTGGCCACAAATGCCATTGCCGAGGGCCGCATGAGCAAAGTCGGCCTGATCGTCATCGGTCGGGTAAAACCGTTCGATGCACCAGTGGTCTCGGTCCGGTACGTGGAAGGCGGCCATGATCACCTCGGCAAAGAGGTCACGCCTCTGAATGTTGAACAGATCGTTAATGCGGTGGACGGCTTCAAGGGGCATGTGGACGCTTATGCCGTTGCAGCCTCCTTGAGCATCGAAAACCAGACCCATGAGCAAGTAGCGGCCAAGGCCATCGAATTGGTAGATCGAAAACCGGTTGTCTGCTCCAGTGGCGTCAGTTCCAAAGCGGGCATCCGAGAAAGGGCGTCCACCGCAGTCCTCCACGCCGGCTTGATGCCGGTCATCCAGGGGTTTGTCAAACAGGTGAATCAACTGAAGAAGGATCGCTTCCTTACTTCTGAGATACGGATCATTCGAGGCGACGCCACGGCCGACAACCTGACGCAGGCGGTGTCGCGTGCAGCCAGTACCGTGGCCAGCGGCCCGGCGGCAACGGCCTATTTCGGGGCCAAATCCACGGCTGCCAGGCTGGCAATGGTCGTTGACATCGGCGGCACGACCACGGATATCACGTTCATCAAAAATGGAAAACCGGTGGTTTCCAATGAAGGCAGCCTGATCGACCGCTGGCAGACGCATATTAATGCGGTCGATATTCACACGGTTGGCATTGGTGGTGACAGCCTTGTGGGGTTGAACCGGTCGGGCCAGCTGACCATCGTCCCCTTGCGGGTACAACCTCTTGCGATGGCCCAGGGGATTCCCGATCCGGCAAGTTGGCTTGGAGAAGAAAACCGCAGCCGATGGATCAACAGCGTCAATTCTAAAGAACCAGTCCAAAATGACGCCCTGGACCCCGTTATCGCACACCTTCTTCAAGAAGGAGGGGCAACTCCGGCTGATTTAATCGTCCATTTGGGTATGTCCGACTTTGGCTTGGACCGCCGGTTGGAGGATCTGGCTTTCAAAAATCAAGTTTCCGCAGTGGGTTTTACGCCGACCGATGCACCTCATGTGCTCGGCAAGTCTCAAATAGGGGACGCGGCCGCATCAGTTGCAGGCGCCCGCATTCTTGCGGATTTGCGGGGCGAGACGATTGAGGCTTTTTCCAAAGCGGTTCTTGAAGCGACGCAGCAAAAAATTGCCGACGCCATTTTAGGATATGCGTTCACCAAGCAGACCGGCAAACCCATGGAAGCCTTTTCCACTGTAAACCAGGGTGTTCCGCTTTTTTCGTGCCGCTTCAAGCTCGAAGTCCCCATCGTAGGCATCGGCGCAGCCGCCTGTCATCTGCTGCCTGAGGTGGCCGACAGGCTGCATACCCAGGCTGTTTTCCCGCCACATTTCGAGGTCGGCAATGCTTTGGGCGCCATTATGATTGCACTGAACGGTAAACTGAACGGTAAAGGGTAAAAATGAGACCACTCACTCCCAGACAGGATCATGCCGGCAGCTGTTTTGAAGCGACATTGGAGGTCGCCAGCGAAACCAGGGGTGCCGTTGTCATCCATGGTTGGCTTCATAACCGGGAGCTCTGGATCCTGCATGCCTGGTGTGAAATCGATGAATGGGTCATCGACCTTACCGAAACCCGGGAGCCCATCGACAAAGCCACCTACTATCGGATCATGGGCGTTACGCCCGAGAGATCCATCCGCTATAATCGACAGGAATTTTTTGCCTTGGCTGCAGAGCTTGGGCATTTTGGGCCCTTCGACAAGGACTTTTTCTTCGCGGAAAAGACGTCACAAGATCCCCAGCTTCCTTTGAGGCCCCTGCATGAGAAAATATAGAGATCAATCAAAAACGCCTTTCCGGCGGATACCAGTGACCATCCTCACTGGGTTTCTCGGTTCCGGCAAAACTACTTTACTTAATCGGATTCTAAAAGAAAATCACGGCAAAAAAATTGCGGTGATCGAAAACGAATTCGGCGAAGTCGGAATCGACAACGATCTGGTGGTCGGTGCAGAAGAAGAAATTTTCGAGATGAACAACGGATGCATCTGCTGCACGGTTCGGGGAGACCTGATCCGCATCCTGCGCAGCCTCCTGAAGCGTCGTGACCATTTCGATTCCATCATGATCGAAACCACGGGCCTTGCCGATCCGGGGCCGGTAATTCAAACGTTTTTCCTCGAAGAAACTCTCCAGGAGGCTCTCAGCATCGATGCAGTGGTGACTGTGGTCGATGCCAAGTTCATCGAGGCGCACATCGACAGCAACGACAAGGCCAAGGAACAGATTGCCTTCGCGGACGTAATTTTGCTCAACAAGACGGATCTGGTCGATGCAGCAACCCTGGATCGATTAGAGGGCAGGATCCGCAGAGTTAATGCCGCCGCGGCCATTCACCGGACCGTCAATGCTGCCATCGATATGGATCAGGTCCTTAACCAGGGCGGTTTCAAGTTGGACCGGGCCTTGTTGGTCGACCCTGATTTTTTGCAGCCAGAATACCCCTTCGAGTGGGTAGGCATGTACCATTTGCAGGCCGGCAACTACGAATGGAACTTCAAACACAGTCCGGTCGCTTTTCTCAACACGGCGTTGATACCCATAGAAAGCGAGCCAGACGACGTTCCCAAGTCAGCAGTTAAAACCGCCGATTTGGTCTTCTGCGAGACCGAACATAGGGTCTATCCGGGAGCGGCCTTTGCTCCGGGCCGGACCCTACATCGGCTTCAGATGGCAGCAACCGAGTCCGTATATTCGATGCAAATTCAAAAAGCCGGCCACTATGCATTGGTCAGCGAACATCATCCGGATGAATTCGATGCCATCGTCTACAACGGAATGGAGCCGGTCGAACCCGTCGCCACCCGCGAGTTCAAACATCGGCACGAACACGATGAAGATGTAACTTCCGTGGGCATTTCAATTCCGGGGAGTCTCAGGCTGGGATTGCTCGAAGCCTGGCTGCAGGTTTTGATAACAACAGAGGGGGAAAATATTTTTCGCATGAAGGGCGTATTGAGTATCAGCAACTATGAAGAGCGTTACATAATTCAGGGGGTTCACATGCTTTTGGACGGAAAATTCGATCGTGCATGGGGGAAAGAAGAGCGCCGGAACAATCTGGTCTTTATCGGTCGAAACCTCAACCGCGATTTTCTAAATATTGGGTTTAACGCCTGCCTGGCTTGACCAGTATTTTACTACAGGTAGGAGTAAAATAATGGCCAATGATACAGGACTTCGAAAACTGGAGACAATCCTGAAATGCTCCAAATGCTGATCATCGGCGGCGGTATACACGGCGCCCACCTTGCGCATAAACTGCTGCACCATACACCGCTAACCCGCGACGATATCCGCATTCTTGATCCCCACGAGGAACTGTTGCATGAATGGCGGCGGTGCACCCAAAATTGCGGCATGCGGTATCTGCGTTCGCCCTCTGTGCACCATATCGACATCGATCCGTTTTCTCTGGACAAGTTCGCCGTCCTCCCCGAAAACCGGCAGAAGTCCAATTTCATTCCTCCCAAAGACCGACCCTCGGTGGAGCTCTTTCACAAACACTGCCGTATGGTGATCGACACCCATGGCCTGGAGTCTTTGCGAATTCAGGGTACAGCTCTGGAATTGTTGAATCACATCAATCATGTGAGCGTAGTGACGGAGGACGAAAGGATCGATACCCGGATGATCTTGCTTGCCGTGGGAATGAACAAACAACCGCTGTGGCCGCGCTGGGCTACCCTGCTCAAGGAGCAGGGTGCGCCGGTTCATCATGTGTTCGATGCGGATTTCTACCTGAATGCCGCTCAAAACAGAGAACCGATTGCGGTGATGGGCTCCGGGATCAGTGGCGTGCAGCTGGCATTGCATCTTGCTGAACATGGGTCTGATGGTGTCCTTCTGATTTCAAGAGAGGCCATCCAGGTCAGCGATTTTGATTTTGATCCAGGCTGGCTGGGGCCCAAATATCTGGACCATTTCAGCCGGCAATCGTTGGACAACAGGCGCCATTGCATTACCGGCGCCAGAATGAAAGGCAGCATTCCCCAAGATGCAAAAGCGCTGATCGATAGCGCCACAGCTCGAGAGAAGATCTCCTGCATCTTGGATGATATCGCCGACGCGAAGTTCCACGCCGGGAGCCTGTTGCTGAACGGCCGCCATGGTCAGTACGCATGCGGGCAGCTCATTTTAGCAACCGGGTTTCGCGAAGAACGGCCGGGTAACGGGTTTATCGCACAGATAATAAAAGAATTTAATCTGAAAACGGCCTCTTGTGGATTCCCGGTGATCGGGCCGTCGTTGCGCTGGCATGAGCGTATTCTTGTCAGTGGCCCGCTTTCAGAACTCCAAATCGGTCCTTCGGCAAGAAACATCATCGGTGCAAGGTATTCGGGCAGAAGAATCACCGCCGCTATCAACAAGGACTCTATCCCTCGGAAGGCGATTTGACCTCCCATTCTCGCAAATCTCTTTATCTCTCTTATGTGAACGGATAAAAGCAAACTTTGACATATTGATGGAGATGTTTAAGTCCTCACAAATCATTTCTTGAATGCTGGCGGCTCGGAGCACATCGACAGAGAAGGAAACCATGAAGAAATGGATCATTACCATACTGGTTGTCCCCTTTTTGACGGGAACCGTTGCTGCTGATGAGGTTCCGCGGGTTGGGTGGGCAGATCTTATCCCCAAAACCACAGCCGACTTTGAAGATCCTTTTGCCGTCTTAACTGAGAAGCAGTTGGGGCAATTGGGAATCTACCTTCGGGTGTCGAGAATGCAAGCTGAAACCCCAACGAAGGTGTCGGATGGAATGATCACAGAGGCAAACGAGGCAGCGGCCTCTTTGAGAGAACAAGGAGTGGATATCGAAGGGCTGCTGGCACGGCTCGAGGAGATCAAGGCACTTCGCACTAAACGGGCGAGTGAAACGGTTAAAAGCTTAAACGGTGCTCATATCAGTATTCCGGGTTATGCCCTTCCGCTTGCGTATGAGGATGAGAAAATCACCGAATTTCTTTTGGTGCCCTGGGTGGGGGCGTGCATCCATACGCCACCACCGCCACCGAACCAAATTATATTCGTGCAGGCACCGGAGGGTATGGATTACCAGGGACACTTTGCCCCAGTTTTGCTTACGGGCCGGATAGAGGCCAAGTCGGGTGAATACGATCTCTTTCTGGTCGACGGTTCGGCCAAGATCACGGCTGGGTACGTACTTGACATGTCTCGAGTACAGGAATACTCCGCGGCTGAGTCTGACGCCCTCGCAAAGGTCGAGGTTCCCGTATCCTCGCCCGATCACACGTGGTGGCAGAATATGCAAATGCGGGTTTCGGCGATATTCACGACGACGATGACCAACATCCGCGATCGACAGTCGATCAAGCCGTTCCTGGTGGGGCTGCTCATCGCGTTCTTGTACGGAGCGGCTCACACGCTGGGACCGGGCCATGGCAAAGCGGTTGTTTTATCCTACTTCGTCGGCGAAGATGGCAGCCTTGGTCGCGGTGTTCGTTTCGGGACACAGATTGCCGTGAGCCATGTGCTAACGGCGGTAGTGTTGGCGGTCTTGGCGGACTTAGCGGTTCGGCAGACAACTGGTAGTTCACCGGCGAGTTTTCGGATCGTACGGTTGCTCAGCTACGCCTCCATTGCGGCAATCGGCGGCTTCATGCTGCTCGGTGCGATCCGTGACGCTTTCAAACACAACCACCTGCGTCATGAACACGGTTGCTCCTGCCACGTCCATCACGCGAAGCAGGCTGGCGGACTGTTGAGCATGGCGATTGGAGCCGTTCCCTGCACCGGCGCGTTGATGGTCCTACTCTACGGGCTAGCCAATGATCTGCTAATTAAGAGTGTCTTGATGGTGTTCGCTATTTCGCTCGGCATGGCAATCACGCTTTCGGCCATCGGGATCGCGGCAATTCTCGGTCGCCGTATAATTGAAATCCGACTTCAGAAGAATGACACTCACCAACAGCGTTTCCTAACGGGATTAAGCATGGCAGGAGCAACCTGCGTTCTCCTTATTGGCGTCAGCCTTTTCGTGCACACTCTTTAGGGTAAAATGCCTGGTGATCGGCGCCGGGATTAGCAGTGGGCAACTGGCACTGCATCTGATAGAAAAGGGATTTGATGGCGTCCTGCTGGTTTCCAATAAAGCCATACAAGTCAGCGACTTCGATGTTGATCCAGGCTGGCTGGGTCCGAAATGTTTAGACCGGTTCCACCGTCAATCGAATGATCAGCGCCGGCAGCAGATAATGGCCGCCAGAGCCAAAGGCAGTGTTCCCCGGGACATGAAGCTTGCGTTGGACAAGGCAACGGCACTGAACCAGCTCATGTGCATCGTCGACGATATCACCGACGCGAAATGCCAAGACGTTGGCGCTTTGCTGGTTGGACGGCACGGCCGATACGATTGTCAAAAAATTGTTCTGGCCACCGGTTTTACGGAAAACCGCCCGGGAAACGGGTTCATCAGCCAAGCAATAAAGGAATTCGACTTAAAAACAGCTGCCTGTGGATTTCCGGTGATCGGACCTTCCCTGCATTGGCATGAGCGGATTTTCGTTACCGGTCCCTTCTCAGAACTTCAAATCGGCCCGGCGGCAAGAAACATCGCCGGTGCAAGGTATTCGGGCAGAAGAATCACGGCCGCTATCAACAAGGAATCGATCCCCGGGAAGGCGATTTGGCCTCCCATTCTCACAAATCTCTTTGTTTTTTTCACGTGGTCGGATAGATTAACCACTTTTGTTTTATGGCAATCGCACAGCCATCAGCGATGGTTTGCATTGATTGAAAATCCGTCTTTTCAAACACCGTATAGAATCAATTATGGCCAAACCTGAAAGAGTAAACCATATCCCCTGCAGTGCACGTCACGAACACAGGGATGCGACGGCCGGAGCCCCAATCGATTACCTCCCTGCGCTTTTCCTGTTGGCAGCCATTGGTTTCCTGCCATTGGGCCCGGAATCCGGGGCCCTCAATTCCCTGGCAATTGTTTTCATCAGCATCGTGCTCGAAGCCATCCCTTTCATGCTGATCGGATCACTTGTGGGCGGCTTGATCGAAGCCTTTGTCAGCCGGGAGCGCATGGTCACTTTACTGCCCCAAAAAGGCTGGTTGACTGTATGTCTTGCGGCCGGCGCAGGGATTGTTTTTCCGGTTTGCGAATGTGCGGTCGTTCCGGTGGTGCGACGTTTGATCGGTAAAGGCCTGCCGTTCTCCGCAGCCATCGCCTATCTTCTCGGCGGTCCCATCGTGAATCCTATCGTGGCTGCCTCAACGGCCCTGGCCTATACGTTCGACTGGCGAATCGTCGTTCTCCGCCTGGGTTTGGGGTATATTATTGCTGTCGTCATCGGATTGATCATGGGTAGATTATTTGCCGGCACCGGAGCCTTGAAGGATAACGGTGCCGCTCTCGAGAACGACACCTCGTCCTGCGCCCATCATCACCATCCGCTGGGACACACTCATGGGACTTCGGAAAGGTGGGACGATAAGGTAGGGGCGGCCTTTACCCACGCGAAGGATGATTTTTTGGCTGTGGGGCACTACCTTGTCATCGGCGCTTTCATCGCCGCACTGGCGCAGACCTATATCGACCGCTCGAGTTTCTTGAGCTTGACGTCCACTCCAGCATTGTCCGTGGTGTTGATGATGGCCCTGGCAATCCTGCTCAACCTGTGCTCCGAGGCGGACGCTTTCATTGCCGCCTCATTTCGGGGATTAATGCCCATTCCGGCCCAAATGGCGTTTTTGCTGACCGGGCCAATGTTCGACCTCAAACTTCTTCTCATGTATCAAAGTGTCTTTAAACGCAGGGCCATTGTCGTCCTGGCAACGCTTATTCTTGCGGGAGTTCTGGCGGTCTCGATCTTCCTCAAAATAATCAATGGGGTGTTTCAATGAAATCGCCGGAAGATCATCTCAAGCGTTGGCTGCATCCTATGGTATTCGCCATCTGGACCGTATATTTACTCTATCTGTTGGCCAGCCAGCGGTATGTGGCTTTCCTGCGGCCTGAATTTGGCCTGCTTTTGGCCGTGGCGCACTTTGTCGCCATGGGCTTCATGGTTGCGGCCATGGTTCGCCCAAAAACATCAGAGATGGATATGCCCGCTATTTTGCGTGCCCTGGTGCTTTTGGTCCCAGTCTTGTATTCGATGGCCATGCCGGACAGCATTCTGGGCAAACAAGCGTTTAAAAAAAGATTCATCGGGACCAATAGCGGGGCCATAAGCCGGCAGTCGCCCCCCGTGCTTTCCTCTCCAGGATCTGAAAACAATCCGGACGGTATGGCACCAACGGAGGATTTGGAAGGCACTCGGGAAGCAGCACCTCAGGAGCGAACGACCCTTGAGCTTTTTCTCAATCCAAATTTTTATAAAGGTCAACGGGTGATCGTCACGGGCATGATCCTGCGCGACGAAGAACTCAAACCACATTTCGGCGGCAGGGATACAGCGGTCTATCGCTTTCTGATCAACTGCTGCGCAGCGGACGCGCTGCCCCTGGCGATTGCGCTGGATTCGGATAAGATGGATGCGTTTACAAACGATCAGTGGGTGCAAGTGGATGGAATTTTCGATGTTCAACAGATCAATGGAAAACCTGTTCCATTGGTTTCAAAGCCCCTGATCAAACCGGTAGAAGCACCTGCAGTCCCATACCTATTCTGACCGTGCTCTATCTTTTTCATAAGCAAAGCGATCGGCACTCAATTAAGCTGATTACCGTATTTTGAGGTCAATTTCGCACCTAATTTTTCCGAGCACTACGATCGTGAGTGTTCACCTGACATGGTAATGAGGCAAGCGCGGACAGCATCCCCTTGTACGCACTTTAAAGGCATTGTCGATAACCACAGCGTATTGTGACCACCCATATCGATTTAGCATTCAGGCACGAACTTACACTTGTGGTATAGACAAAATTGATAACCTTGGTTTATGGCATATATAATTTGTTATTGATAAAAATTACGTATCAGGCTTATTTGAGACGTGCTCTTGACATTTTGGTTTCTATCCACAATTTATTTTGTATTTCTTAAGTTATCGCATAAAATTCAATAGATTAAATGCGGTGGCCGTTATGTATGATTGGTTTTTTAATTGCCAGAAATATTCGGAAAAGTTCTGTCAATCTATGGATAATCCCACACCTCGGCTGCACAAGTTTTTTATGTGGCTCAGGTGTATGATATGTGAGGATAGTAGAAACTTTACTCAACAACTAAACATAATTCGGGAAGCCGCTAAAACAAACGAATTGCCGCCAGATGTTAAGAATGCGGAAATTCATCTGTCAAAGGAATCTATCAGCCGAATGAAATCTGCTATAGAAAGAGAGTCTGCTAAATCTAATTAGCATTTTCAAAATTCATAACGCCTGCGCTCCCAAAAATCCTCCATTCCCCCTAACACATTATCTCAAATATCGTTAAATAGTCCCTCGGATCGTCATTTTTTTTATGATTTGAATATCCAAACCCTCTTTCTCAAAATAGGCTGCTGCCACCGCAAGAGGCAGAACAAGCCGGGTATACGAATACATTTGACGGGAAAAGCTGAAGGGTAAAGCCGCGAGAAATTCAGTCTTCTCCTGCTGAAGACAACAGCAGAAGTCCTTCCTCGATTTCATCCCAGCCCAGTTCGGATTCACTGATGATTTCAAGCCTTGAGTCGCGCCGATACGCAAGTTCGATGACGTTGGCTTCATCATAGATCCGATTAAGCAGCGCCCACCCCTGATCCGTGCGGAACACCCCTTTGACCCGGATAGCTGGCCCGATACTGTTGAGGAAACGGAATACCCCTTCCTGGAAGATGCGGTCATGATGGAAGATCCAGCCACAGCTGATATGACCGTAAGCCTTCCCCATCCGTCGAATCGGTTGATCAACCGTTAATTCAGCCCGTTTTTCGGCGGGTGAAAATCGATGGCCGTGTTGATGGTAGGCCGGGAACCTGGCCTGGTAATGCCCTTCGCGAACCAGATCGAGAAAAGCTGGGTCAATCCGTCCCTGTTCTGTTGCAACCACCTGTTGCTTGGGGGGGAAGAGGTTTGCACCATGTTCTTTCGCCTGAGCTGTCAGCTCTGCCGGCGCCAGATCAGTTTTGTTCAGCACCAGCACATCGGCCAGATTGATCTGATCCTGAAATGCTTTCGAACCGAGTGTTTGGGGTGATTCAAGCAGCCGCGGATCCATCAGGCACAGGGTGGCCCGCACATCGATAAAACGGCTCAAGTCTGGTGACTGTAGAGCATCGATAATGCCTGCCGGGTGCCCGAGTCCAGTCGGTTCGATCAAAATCCGGTCGGGCTGTGCCAGGTGGATCAGGCGCAACAGAGTCGGGGTGAACTGACTTGCCAGAGTGCAGCAGACGCAACCACCCGTCAGTTCCTTGACAAAGATGCCCTCCTCCAGTTCAAACGCCTCCTGATCGATACCGATATGACCGAACTCATTGACCAGCACCGCCCATTTCTCCCCCTGAGGTCGGTTTTCAAGCAGGTGGAGGATGGCGGTGGTTTTACCGACGCCGAGGAATCCGGTGATTACGTTGAGCGGGATACGGTTTGGCTGCATTCCTGTCATGACGATCCTTCCTGTTGAGAATGACTCAAAGTAGCGTTTTCCTTTTAGGCCCAGAACCAACGTTCATGTGACCAGGGGCAAATTCACATTGGATGAATTTATAACAGACTGAAAAAATGCGGAAATTTGCCTTGAAATAACCGGCGAATGTGGAGGCAAAGTCAAACAGGTTACTGCGTTACCCCGCGCATGACGGGCAGACACCGAGTAAAAATATTTCGTGGTCTTCGACGACAAACCCATCGGGAGCTGCGTCCTCCTTCAGGGCGCAGCCGGGAAGCTCAAAGGCACGGTTGCACTCACGGCAATGAAAGTGGTGGTGATGCGCCCTTCCGGTTCGTTCATACAAAGCCCCGAGAGATGGATGGGAAATCCGTTTCAACCACCCGTCATCGATAAGAAGCTTGAGATTCCGGTAGACCGTTGCCTGGTTGAGCGACTCCACGAGCTTGCGGCCGTACGTTAAAACCTCATCCACGCCCAACGGTCTTTCATGTTCCCTGAAGACCTGCTCTATGGCCTTTCTTTGTGCGGTGTTGCGTCTCAAAGTCTGATTCTCCTTTTTTATGAGTATAGTCTTTGTCTCTTCTTACTGCAAGTGACTTCGCAATAAGCTTGACATGCGCCGGTGCCGGGTCTATTTTTGCGGATGCATTTGCATTAGCTTTAAATTCCTATCTTAATTAGAGTCAATGAGCATGCAATCGGCTTTGTCGCTTATAACTACCCGTATTTTTGTAGGATTAACATAATTTCCGGCATTGGAAATGGCAGCCGCTTCCGAACAAAACGTGCTGCCAAACCAGAGAGGAATAGTCCCAAATGAAATCCAAAAAATCATTTGACGTGATCGTGGTCGGCGCCGGCGCGGCTGGCGTTGGCGTCGGCATGGCGCTCAAAGGCGTCGGTGTGGAATCGATGATCATTCTGGAGCGGGGGGCGGTGGGTGAGAGCTTTCGCCGCTGGCCGGAGGATATGCGGTTTATAACACCGTCCTTTACAAGCAACGCGGTGGGGCTTGTAGACCTGAATGCCGTCCATCCTTCGACTTCGCCCGCATTTTCTTTGGAAGAAGAGCATCCCGGAGGCTGGCAATACGCCCAGTATCTTGACGCCGTGGCCCACTATGCCGATCTGCCTGTGCGAACGGGTGTCGATGTCCGGTCGGTATCGTACCAGAATGACGGGTTCTCGCTCGAGACGAACGGCGGTGCCTACCACGCCCGCTTCATCGTTTGGGCCGCCGGTGAATTCCAATACCCGAGCAAGGGCGGCTTCACGGGAGCCGAACTTTGCGTCCACAACAGCGAGGTGGATTCCTGGCGTGCCTGGAAAGGAGAGTCGATTGCCGTCATCGGCGGTTACGAGAGCGGAATAGACGCCGCCTGGCATCTGAGTCGCGCCGGTAAAACGGTGGTGGTGATCGATCCTGCCGGCCCATGGAATAAGAGCGATGAAAGCGATCCGAGCCTTGTCCTATCGCCTTACACGATGGCACGGTTTCGCCAGATGAAAGAGGAGCATCCCGAAGGGCTGGTCCGTTTCATAGCCGAAAAGGTCCAACGGGTCGATGCACAGAACGGCCAATTCATAGTTCGGACCCAAACGCTCGACATCCCGACCGATTCCCGTCCCGTGCTGGCGACCGGCTTCCAGGGGAGCCTCACCTTGATCCGCGACCTGTTGGCCTGGGATGCGGCGGAGGATTTCCCGGTTCTGACACAAGAGGCCGACGAATCGACACGGACCCCCGGTCTGTTCATCTGCGGTCCCATGGTCCGCCACCAGACCGCAAACGGTGTTGCGATTCTCTGCTTTATTTACAAATTCCGCCTGCGCTTCGCACTGATAGCGGCGGCGATCGCGTCCCGCATGCAACTCGACCCTTCGCCCCTGTCTGATTACGACGACGCCAACATGGTGTTGCGGGATGTGGCGGCTTGTTGCGGATCGGGATGTTCATGCTGACAAGCGGCATTCTCATCGCCGTTCGATGCAATCACATAACCTTCGCCATTATTTTTCATCATCATCAACCAACGGAAAGGAGTACTCATGAACGCATTTGCGACAAATCTTCTCAAAGACGTCAAGGTTTGCTTCCTGGCTACCAAATGCACGGAATGCAGTAACAACGAAATTGAAGCCGAACAGGTGGAATACTGCATTGCCAGCGGCTTCGTGCGAATCGAGCAGAAGGAAACGAAACGAGTATGGATCACCCACATCAGCAACGTGAGTCTCCAATTCGAAGCGCAATCCTGACGAAGGTGAAGCTGGACTGTTCGGAAAGTCATCCCAGGGTCCTGGTCATCGGAAAGGAGAGCGTCGGCAAGTCGCAACTGGTCGCCTCGCTTACCGGCCGGTGGGCTGAAAGCTACAACTTTCCAGGTTCAACCGTCGCTTGCGACTGCTATACGGATGAGTTCTACAGCTATATTGATTCGCCCGGTCTCTTGCGGCATTCGGACAGCACTGCGTCCCGCGAAACCCTCGCGGCGATCGCTGAAAACGATAGGGTCCTGCTGGTGGTCAACGCGACCCATATCGATCAGGACCTGGAAGACCTTCTCGGATTGGTCGAAGACAAACACGGTGCCGTTGTTGTGACCTTCTGGGATAAGGTGGTCCCCATACCGGATGCCGGTGAACGCCTGGCGGAGTTGAGCCGACGGGCGGCCATTCCCATCATCCCTGTGGACGCTCGGCGGTTGTCCGAAACCCACCGCCAAAGCATCCGCCGGGCGGTGGGTGAAGGACGAAAGTTTCCGCCGAGCCCCCTTTCCCATAGGGCCGGGTGGACGGTGGAGCCTACGCGTACCCCGTTCGACACGCCGGTTATCGGGCAGGTTTTGGCGCTGGCGCTGTTGATCCTGCCAGCATGGTTCGCCGCCCAATACGCTAACGCCCTCGCCGACCGCCTTTTCGAGCCGCTGAGCGCACTTATCGCGCCGTTGCTCGGGGCGGTCGAAGGGTGGCCCGGCCCGCTCGCCGCGATATTCGGCGGTGACTACGGATTTGTGGCGATGCTGCCCTTTCTACTGCTCTATTCCGTGCCGACGGTCCTCTTCTTTGCCGTCATCATCGCGTTGCTGAAATCTTCCGGTTTGGTCGACCGGATGACGGTGTCGCTCCATCCGCTGATGCGCCCCTTCGGCCTGGCAGGGCGAGATCTGGTTCGCGTTATGATGGGATTCGGCTGCAATGTCCCGGCGGTGGTCAACACCCGCGCCTGTTCGTCCTGCTCCCGAGCCAATTGTGTCACGGCCATCGGCATCGGCGCAGCGTGTTCCTATCAACTGCCGGCGACCGTCAGTGTTCTGGCAGCGGCGGACATGGCGTACCTGGTTGCGCCGTACCTTCTGTTCCTGGCGGTTGTCACACTATTGCTTTTGGCGCTGTCCGCTTCCCGCGCCTCCCGCGATCCCCGGAACCATCTGTTGATTGAGGGACGTGCGTTTTTGCAGTGGCCCCAATGGAGCGCGATTCGACGCGAGGCGGCTCATGTGGTGAATCAGTTCTTCACGGTGGCATTGCCGGTCTTTTTTGTGATCTGCGTCGTGGCGGCGCTTCTGGCCTGGTCCGGAGTGCTGGACGCCTGCAGCCGGCTGATGGGACCGTTGATGTCACTTTTCAATCTGCCGCCAGAAGCAGCCCTGGCCGTAGTTCTGGGTTCCATCCGCAAGGACGGGTTGGCCATCGGACTTCTGAACATGGAGGCCGGTACCCTCAAGGTACCCCTTGAAAGCCCGTTGCAGGTGCTCACGGCGGTAACGCTGGCGGGCATTTTCCTGCCGTGTCTGGTGACGGTACTTGCCATCGCCCGCGAACTCGGTTGGCGGTTCGCAATTCGCCTGATGGCCCGGCAGGCAACCGCCGCCGTTTTCAGCTGTTTGGTACTGGCTTGGGGGTGGTCATTGTTCTATTCATAAGATGTTTTTCAAAGACAAGATGATTGCCGATACATGGCTATCCGAAGATCCTGCGAACAGGGAAGTTTTTACTTTGGATGAAGCGGTTGATTTCGGTGCGCAATTTTTTACGCCTTTGATGTCATGAGAGCCTGAAACAGCAAGGAGGAGATTCAAATGAAAGTCGCTTACGTATTCAACACCAGCGGTCGCACGGCAACTTACAAACTCGGCAACATGACTCTGCCTCAACTGGAAAATGGCAACTTGGGTGCGGATGTTTCCGCCATGCTTTTTTTCGACGACAACAACTTCATTCTGCGCCAGGGCGACCCCATTGGAGAACGCCTGGCAAAAGTTGCGGCGGAAAAGCAGATTCTTCTGGTTTCATGCTCCCAATGCTCCATGGAACGTGGACTGTCGCAAGGCAATTGCTGCGGAGAAGATGCCTGCACGCTTGACAAGCCCGAAGCTGTGAATTGCATCGAGAACGTTACGTGCGGGTGTTGGACTGATTTTTTCGCCAAATGCAAAGCGGATGGGGTCGACCATATCATCACGCTTTAGTAACGCCATCTTTGACATCAGGTTACTATTGCTTTTATGCGGTCTACCGGTCGATTGATGATGAGGCAAACGATAGCCTTATACCATCACGATCATTTGCCTGATCATCGTTTCTTGTGAGGTTCCTGCATGACAAGCAATAGAGACAGATCAAAAACTCCGGAATCTAAATATAGACTGCAATTTGAAAGGGCTGGAAATGGCTCAGCAGGTTCCGGTGCAATGGGGGTCAAATATGAAAGCCAAGTCCGAAACAAACTATCGGCCGTCAGAAAACGAACCGTACATGAACGAAAGACAACGGCAGTATTTTCGCGATAAATTGATGAGGTGGCGTGAAGACCTTATTGCAGAATCGCGGAAAACAGTAGCCAAAATGATCCAAGAAAGTTTAGGATATGCTGATCCAACCGACCGCGCCACGCAGGAAGCGACAACAAGTTTTGAACTAAGGACACGAGACCGCCACCGTAAACTCATCGGAAAAATAGAGGCCGCTCTCAATAGGATCGAGGAAGGCACCTATGGCTATTGTGAGGTAACGGGCGAACCCATTGGCGTAAAGCGTTTAGATGCCCGACCGATAGCGACTTTATCTCTGGGGGCGCAACAGGCTCACGAGGCTGAAGAAAGACGTAGAAGGAAGTAGGCATTGGGCAAACTCAGACACTCTCCTTGTCCTGTCGACCTTAAGAAGAACGATGGGTATGGACCATGACAAGCGCATCATATTTCAGGGCGTCCACATGCTCTTTGAGGGTAAATTCGATCGGGCCTGGGGAAAGGAAGAGCGTCATAACAATCTGGTCTTTATCGGTCGAGACCTTAGCCGCGATTTTCCCAATATGGGATTCAAGGCATGCCTTTCATGAAAGGCATTTTACTGCCGGAAGGAGAACTATTATGCCCAAATCAGGAAATCGGATCATCGTTAAATTGAAAAGTACAAAAAGTGCTTACTGCTATACAACAACTAAAAACAAGCGCAGTACACCGGGCAAACTGGAATTTCGAAAGTACGACCCCATTGTCCGAAAGCACGTCCTGTTTCGCGAATCAAAGTGAAAGGCTGACGCAAGAACAAGCCGACTATATTGGCTTTGCTGTTGATGGCCCATATAAGCCAGAGCATTATCGCTACTAAGAAAAGCAGTATCATGTATGAACGCATGCGCACCTGAATCGATGAGCATGCGTTTTACTAAACAACATTTGCCAGATATAGACCGAGATCATTTCTCTGGAGGATTATATGGTTGATCAACAACTGCTAGACATTCTTGTTGTCCCGAAACAAAACAGGATGTTGCCGTTAATGAAAACAGCATCGTTGACAGGATCAATGCAAAAATTGCCGCAGGCGACCTGAAGAATCGCGCTGGGGAAGAGGTCAAGGAAAAGATTGACTCTGGATTGGTACGCGAAGACAAGCAGTATGTCTATCCCATTCGTCAGGACATACCAATCATGCTTATCGATGAAGCAACTCCATTCGAGCAGTTTGCCTGACAGGCTCTACGGTGTCCTCGACTCCGCTCGGACACCGGTGTCGCGCTCCCTAAAAGTATGTGACCGGAGTTTGATTCCCTCTCCTTACCGTATTAACGGCCTCAATATGCATAGGAGCCGAAGCGCTGCAGAAAGCCGAAAACCTGGGCCAGTCGGTCATGGCATCTATCGTTCCCAGGAAACGGATCCTTAGCCGAAAGGAAACCAATGAGAACCTATGATTTGATCGCCATCGGCACCGGTTCGGCCATGATGCTGGTGGAAGCTTACCGGCAGATGCATCCCGGTGCCGAAATCGCCGTGGTCGACAAGGACCCCCCGGGCGGAATCTGTCTGACCAAAGGGTGTGTGCCCACCAAAATGCTGCTGTATCCTGCGGAGGTCGTTCGCATCATTGAAGAAGCACAAGGACTCGGTATCCGCACGGATACAATTGTCCCGGATTTTGAAAGCATCATGAAGCGCGTGCGCAGCAGCGTCGGGGACGAAATCCAACGGATCGAATCCGGTCTCAAAAGGCCAAGGACATCGATTACTACAGGGCACCGGCCGAGTTCACGGCACCGTATACCCTGAAAATCGGTGGCAAGGACCGAATCGAATCCCGGCTGATCATGTTGTGCACCGGATCCAGACCCCATCTGCCGGATATCGAAGGGCTCGATCGCGTCGCGTACCACACCAGCGATACCATCCTTGACATCACCACCCTGCCGAAATCGGTCGCCATCATCGGCGGCGGCTACATTGCAGCGGAATACGGCCATTTTTTTGCGGCCATGGGCGCCGAGGTCACCCTCATCGGCCGAAACCCGCAATTTCTTCCGGAAGAAGAGCCTGAAGTCAGCCAGCTGGCGGCAGCAAAGATGTCGCCCCACATGAAAATCCTCCTCGATCACGAGGCCCTGCGACTGTCGGAGGATCCCTCCGGGCTAAAGCAGGTGGAGGTGCTGCACCGAAGTTCCGACCGCCGTATTTCGGTGACAGCCGAACAGGTGCTGGTCGCCACCGGCCGTTCACCCAATACCGATCTGCTGCAGCCCGCACTGTCCGGCATCGAGGTCGACGAGGCCGGCTGGATCGTCACCGATGAATACCTGAAGACCAGCCAGACGAATATCTGGGCCTTCGGGGATGCCAACGGCAAACACCTCTTCAAGCACGTCGCCAACCATGAAGCTCAGATCGTCTATTACAACGCCCTGCTGAAAGAACGGGTCAAGGTCAATTACCATGCAGTACCCCATGCCGTTTTCACCTGGCCGGAGATTGCCTCGGTGGGAATGAAAGAGGCCGAAGCGGTCCAGCGCTTCGGCCCCGATAATGTGCTGATCGGATTTCAGCGATTTGAGCACACCACCAAAGGGGATGCGATGGGACTGAGCGGGTATTTTGCCAAGGTCGTTGTAGGCGATGGCGAAAAGATCCTCGGAGCCCACGTCATCGGCCCGCAGGCATCCGTACTGATACAAGAAGTGGCGAATTTGATGTACACCCCCCAGCGGGTGATCATTCCCATCGTTGCCGGCATGCACATTCATCCGTCTTTGAGCGAAGTCATCGAGCGGGCGTTTTTAGGCCTGATGCCCCAGCCGCACTACCGGCAGCTCCTCGAAGGCGGCCGACTCTGACGCATCGTTCAGAACTTTGAAAACTGGAGACAACCCTGCAA
>Ga0056120_1000017_pt1 | contig 29236 bp, 14 predicted proteins | sample WorMettaBAHAMAS2_FD_71121 | JGI IMG/M metagenome (GOLD analysis project Ga0056120, IMG submission 71121) | Marine gutless worms symbiont microbial communities from Max Planck institute for Marine Microbiology, Germany - Olavius tantulus BAHAMAS.2 ...
AGACATTGTGGTACGCGCTTTCCATGGCATAGTCGTTCTCCCAAGTGTAAACGATATGCCTGATGGTAGTGTTACCCATGTCTCCGAACAACTGTTACCTATCTCCCCAGTCTATACAGTCGGACAGGAAGGTGTTATGGATGAAACGGGAGGACTATATTTTATGCGGGCACGCTACTACGATGCCGATATAGGCCGTTTCATCAGCCAGGATCCGATTGGATTCGAAGGCGACGACGTTAACCTGTACGCCTATGCCGGCGGAAATCCCCTCAGGTTCATTGATCCCACCGGAACCTCGAGCAAGGCGGTTTCAATGTCAAGGTTGGACAGGATAAGACAGGAGAAGGTAAAGATTATTTACGATGCTCCCCAGTCGACATCCATAATCAATACCTTGAAAAGCAAGTTGAGAGAAGCTCTATCACCAAAATCAAAAAATCCTGGTGAAACTAAAATTATTCGGTCCCGCACTGCTCATTTTGGAGTGAGAGGATGATTATAGACTTATTCGGAAAACAAATACCATCTACTGACCCGGGGCAACCCATTGGCAACAGTGGAATCATTCCTTTGATGCTGCTTCTGGCCATCCTGTTTTGGATATGCCCGCAGCATTCCGAAGCGAATGACAGGCAATATGTTTACGATCATCGTGGTCGGCTGGTTGAAGCCAGCGATGATAGCGGTAACAAGATAGAATACTCCTATGACACGGTGGGCAATCGAACAGTAATCACGGTTCTTCCCGGCACTCCAGATGTTCCAATTTCAGTAACCGTCACAGCGCTGTCTGTCTCCAGCCAAGTTGCTACACTATCCGCACTGATTGCACCGAATGGGGAAAACACGAGTGCATGGTTTGAATGGGGCACCACGGAGACACTGGGTAACAGTACTGATCCAATACCCTTGGGAAGCCCATTGGAAACTGAGAGGATCGAAGCCGAACTGTCGGGTTTAACTCCAGGTACCACCTATTTCTATCGGTCCGCAGCTTCCAGCAGTGTCGGTACGACACATGGTGCGGTACTTAAGTTCACCACTTTGTTGGCGCAAATGACCGATCTTCAATTAACCAGATCGACGGTCCCCGAATCGGCGATAGTTGGTGATTATAGTTACGCTCTGTCTGTAACCAATAATGGTCCGAGCGGTGTCACCGATGCAAAGGTTATCGAGCACCTGACCGGTGTCGCAGATTTCGTCTCTGCCGTGCCCAGCTCGGGGACCTGTCAGATAGAAGGAGAGGTTGCTACCTGTGAGTTTGGAACATTGGCCAGTGGCACCTCCGCCGGCGTCGATATTGTAGCCCGCTCCATTCAGCCGGGCTGGCTTTTCGCTTTCGCACAGCTTGAGAGCGTATGGGCTGACCCTGTTGCACAAAACAATTTTTCCATTGCTATCCTCCAATTTGTATCCGTAGACACCGATGAGGATGGCGTGCCGGACGAAAAGGATGCCGACGACGACGATGACGGCCTTCCGGACGAGTGGGAGGTTTCCAACGGGTTCGACCCCCTTGATCCTGAAGATGCTTCAGGAGATTCTGATGGGGATGGATTTTCCAACAAGGAAGAATTTCTGGCCTCCACCAATCCCAAAAGCTCAGCTTCGATTCCGCTCTCTTCCAGTGCAGCCGGATGGGAATGGACCAATCCGATTCCCACCGGTGTGGAAATACATGGTATCGCTCACGGAAACAACAACACTGTAGCTGTTGGCTCAAAAGGTATCGTCCTAAGCAAAAACCCTGAGGGCGATTGGGTCCAACGGTTCTCCGGTACCAAAGAAACTCTTTGGAACATCATCTGGCTAGAGGATCGTTTTTTTGCCCTCGGCTCGGGGGTGCTACTTACGAGTCCTGATGGGATACAGTGGAAGCGGCCGAGTATTCCGTTTCTTGACATTTATGACATTGCGAAAAGCGGTGACATTTATGTTGCTGTTGGAGAAACAGAATCTAAAGGTGGCGTTCTCACAAGCATGGATGGTGAGACGTGGACAGAGCATGATCCGGGGACCAGCGCATGGTTAAAAGGAGTCATTTGGCATGAAGGGCAATTCATAGCTGTCGGAACGGATACCGATAACGACAAAAACGAAATATTAACCAGCAGTGACGGCATCAACTGGACGCAACAGTATACGAATACGTCTATCGATTATTTCGAAGATATCCTCTGGACAGGTTCAACCTATATTGTAACGACTGACTGGGAAACTTTTCTGACCAGTCCGGATGGGGCGAACTGGACTGTTAGGGACTCTCCATTCGTCAATATGCGCAGAATTGCTCGGAATGGTAATGTATTAGTAGGGGTTGGGGGATATTGGACGGAGCCTATAGAGGGTAAAATTGCCACTAGTAGCGATGGGATATCGTGGATCGAGCGCAGTATCACATCTCCCTTTTTAAGTGATATCGCATGGACGGGTCAGCAATTCATTGCCGTTGGTGATGCTGTCACCGTTGTTAGCGAAACCGGTGTTGATTGGGACGAAGAAACCCGGGCAGCGACGCGTCTGCGGTTGAACAGTGTCACAAAGACGGATACGAATTTCGTGGCTGTCGGGGATACTGGCACCGTGGTCACCGGTTTGGATGGAGAGAACTGGGTTCTGCACCCCGTACCAACGGTTAATACGCTCCTCGCAGTTACGACCAATGGGACGACGATCGTCGCCGTCGGGGCCGCAGGCACCATACTCACCAGTGAGGACAGCATCACCTGGGTTTTGAGGGATTCGAATACCACGAGAATTCTGCGGCGGGTGGTCTGGATTGAAAATCAGTTTGTGGTCGTCGGTGGCGAGGACGACCCGGGAAATCCAACACCACCGGTGATTCTGACCAGCCCGGATGGGATTGAGTGGACTTCTCGATTGGCAGGGGGTTTCGGAGGCCTGTATGATATCACATGGGACGGCGGTCAGATGATCGCAGTCGGAACCTACGACTCCGGCGCTAAAATGCTGAAAAGTTTTGACGGCATTTCCTGGGAGGAAATAAATGTTCCGGTTGGCAACCTGTTTTCGATCTCGTGGCAAGAGGGACTGTTTGCAGCCGTCGGAACAGGCGGACTGATAGTAACCAGCCAAGACGGTACAAATTGGACCGAACAGAACTCGTCGACCGATGCTTCTTTGTTATCCATTTCTTCCAGTACGAATCAGTTTGTGGCGGTCGGAGAGAAAGGGACTATCCTCTCGAGTGTTGACGGGATTCAGTGGTTGAAGGAGGAGTCCGGCATTGACGATCTAATCATCACCGAATCAAACCCATTTTCGCTCAATGAGATCGCTTGGGGCATTCCCCGGTTCGTCATCGTCGGGGACAGGGGCGCCATTCTCAGGACTATTACCCCTACCGACCTGAACCAGGCATTGGACAACACGGAGTTCTCCTTTGTTTCTTCTGGCGATGCAGGATGGTTCGGTCAAATATTTGTAGGCCGGTTTGCCGGGAATGCGGCCCAGAGCAGGGATCTTGACGATGACCAAACTGCCATTCTCCAAACAGGGTTTACAGGCCCGGGCAAGTTGTCCTTCTATTGGAAAGTTTCGAGCGAACAGGATTTTGATACTTTATACTTTTTTATCGACGGTGTACAAAAAGCAGCAATCAGCGGAGAAGTTGACTGGCACAAGATGACCTTCGATGTAGGCCATATAGGACCCGGATTTCATGTTCTCTCATGGGTATATAGGAAAGATCATGTTGTAAGCGAGGGGTTCGATGCGGGTTGGGTCGACCAGGTGATGTTCACGCCGACCATTTTATCTCCCACGGCAACAACGCAGGAGGCAACTTCAATAACAAGCGATTCAGCGACCTTGAATGCCACGGTAAATCCGAAAGGAGACCCCACAAGCGTCGTTTTTGAATATGGTGGCACGACTAATTTCGGGTTTTCCAAGCCCGGGACAAATGCGGGCTCCGGCATTGAGAATGTTTCATCGGTATCCACGATTACTGGGCTTACTCCTGAAACCACCTATCATTTCAGGGTTAAAGCAATAAACAACGGTGGGGAAAGTGTAGGGGAAAATATAACCTTTACCACCCTGGCATTGCAGCCTGCGATCGAGGTGATTTCACCCAATGGCGGTGAAACCTTGAAGGCGGGAACGATGCAAGAAATCAGTTGGTTCAGCGAACACGTGGAGAATGTGAAAATTGAATACTCCCTTGATGATGGTGCTAACTGGACCATCATTGCAGCCAGCACACCGGCAAGCGCGGGAAGCATTAGCTGGACGCTGCCGGATAGTGCATCCAGAAATTACTCGATTCGGATCAGTGGCGTTGCGAGTCAGGACGTAAATGACACGAGTGATGACGTGTTTACTGTATTTCCTGCTCAGATAGGTGACGTCAATGGTGATGGTATTGTTAGTTTGAACGATCTCGTTATCGTTTTGCAGGTACTTTCAGATATACCACCGTCCGAGCCTGTGTTCCCTGAAGTGGATGCCAACGGCGATGGTGTGCTCGGCATCGAGGATGTGATCTTTTTAATGCAGCATATCTCTGGTTCAAGGCCATAGCGGTAACAGCCCTGCTGTTTCCGGAAGGTCGATGCACAACCTAAGATCGGGCACTACATAGTTTATCAAATCTCTGGCTACAACCTGATTTTCATTCGCGCGCTTTTTTGCTCTTTACTAAATGACGCTGCAGGGAAAGATCATCCGGTATCGGAAATTGTCTCTCCTGAATTTATGGAGTGTTAATAGCTGGTGTTCCCCCCAAGTGCGGCTCAACAACCTAGGTCGATCTTTTTCTCACTCGCATCTTTCCCTTCTAACATAAAAAGATAAACAAGTGCATGACGGGGTCCTCCTGGGTGTTCACAGGAAGTGACGGCTCGCGGTTGTGTCAAAATTTCAATCGCATCCCGATGAACGGGATGGGTTAAGATCGTCGGAGTACGCCCATGGGAACAGTATTGACTTTTTCTAAAAAAACGCGACATAGCGAGATACACATATCTTTCCTCATATTCCTCTCTCTTACCTTTCTTCTAGTATCTCATTGTCCTCTCGCCTTTGGAGCTGAGGACCAACCATTCTTTAAAGGCGTGGGTGATCTTCCAGGTGGAACCTTCGAAAGTTATGGAGGTTATATTTCAGGTGATGGAATGACGGTTGTAGGCTGGAGTTATTCAACCCGCATTGAGCCGTTCTCCTGGAACACATTCGACGCTATCCAAGGGCTCGGCTGGCTAACACACGGCGGAGTGGGAAGTCAGGCCCGGGCATATGCCGCTTCGGCCGACGGTTCAATAGTGGTTGGATGCGATAGCTGCAACTTTCTGCCCGAAGCGTTTATCTGGGACAGCATTAACGGGATGCGAGGTATCGGTGATTTGCCTGGAGGAAATGATTACAGCATTGCCTTCGATGTTTCCTCCGATGGATCTGTTGTGGTGGGCCGAAGCCAATCTACCGCCGGCACGGAAGCCTTTATCTGGGATGCTATAAACGGATGCAGGGTCTGGGGGATTTGTCCGGAAGCAGTTTTTACAGCACTGCATGGGGGGTGTCAGCTGATGGAACGATTGTCGTTGGACAAGGCACCGGCGATTCCGGAACACAAGCCTTTGTTTGGGATGGTACAAATGGGATGGATGGGCTCGGCGATCTACCGGGGGGTAGCTTTAATAGCAGCGCTCAGGCTGTATCTGCCGATGGGTCCATCATCGTGGGCTGGGGAAGATCAGAACCCGGGAAGGAAGCCTTTGTCTGGGACAGTGTCAACGGTATGCGAGGTCTCGGAGATCTTTCTGGGGGAGTTTTCGACAGCGTCGCGTATGGTGTATCGAGGGACGGTTCCAGGATCGTGGGAACGGGCAAATCCGATTCAGGAAGCGAGGCCTTTATCTGGGACGAAGTCAATGGAATGAGGAGTCTAAAGGACGTCTTGACAGACTTGGGTCTCGATCTGACGGGATGGTCACTTTGGGATGCATACAGAATTTCAGACGATGGAAAGACCATTTCCGGAAGGGGGCAAAACCCCGATGGAAATAGTGAGGCATGGATCGCCTATCTCGGCTCAGCACCGGAAATATCCCTGTCAGCCGCAATAAATAATCTGAATTACGAAACGGATCCGGATGCCGATGGGTACTACGACACTTTCAGTTTTGACATTAGTCTAGACTTCAATATCGTGTCTGGCCCCGCAAACGTTTTTGTTCAGATTACCAGCACCGCCACCGGACAAAGTTGGTGGTCGGCGGATCCTATAAACCTCTCAAGCGGATCGGCGGCTAACAGCGCCACGTTCAATTTTGACCAAACTGATTTCCAGGATCGCTTCTCTGGCAATATTGGTCTCAATTTTTCCGTTAAGATCTGGGACCAATCGAAAAAACAAATTTTTTTAGGGACCACAGAGGTAACCGGGGGACCGGTAAAGGCGGAATCCCAGGACCGGATAGCGTTTTTCAGCCCTCTCGGCGACTTGCCGGGCAGAAGCTTTTTTAGCGCTGCATATGGAATTTCAGATGATGGTAACACTGTAGTGGGTCAGAGTGACTCTGCCAATGGATCGGAAGCCTTCATCTGGGACAGTGTAAGTGGCATACGTGGGATGAGCGATCTTGCCGGAGGTGACTTTAATAGCCTTGCTTACGGCGTTTCCGGAGATGGAACTATCGTTGTAGGAAAAGGTTTATCCGCATCCGGAAGTGAAGCCTTTGTCTGGGATGCAGCAGATGGGATCCGTGGGCTTGGCGACCTTGACGGCGGGCTCTTCAACAGTCGAGCATATGCCATCACCGGAGACGGCTCTTTCATCGTTGGACAGGGGTGGTCCGCTCTAACATATGATGCTTTCATATGGAGTAGCATCGACGGGATGCAGGGGCTCCGTGATCCGGATATCGCCATTATTCCCAGAGATGCTTGGGCGATTTCGAATGACGGATCGACAGTGGTCGGAGAAGGCGCCTCGGCCGGGAATGAGGCCTTTATTTGGGATAAGCAGAATGGGTTGCGAGGCCTTGGAGATCTGCCGGATGGGAGTTTCGCGAGTGCTGCGCAAGCTGTTTCTACCGATGGATCCGTCGTGGCTGGGTACGGCTCATCCGCATCTGGCACGGAAGCCTTTATTTGGGACAATGACAACGGCATGCAGGGTCTTGGAGATTTTCCCGGAGGGGATTTTTGTAGCATCGCTTATGGCGTATCTGGCGATGGGGCAATTGTTGTGGGGGCTGGCAAAACTTACTCCGGGTTGGAAGCATTTATCTGGGATAACACCAACGGCATGCGGCGGTTGCATGAGGTCCTAACCGGTCTTGGTGTCGATTTGACCGGATGGACATTGTCATCTGCACGGGCCATCACACCGGATGGAAAGAGTATTGCTGGTTATGGCAATGGCCCAAACGGACTGGAAGCATGGATTGCGCATTTGGGTAGCGCCGTGCCGCCGCCAACTTATACTGTCACAGCCAGCGCTGGTTCAGGGGGCAGCATTTCACCCTCCGGAGAAGCCTCAGTCAGCGAGGGTGACAGCATCCAATACGCCATTGATCCCGCCTCCGGATATCACATCGACAACGTGCTTGTGGACGGTGTTTCAATAGGAGATGTGAGCGAATACATCTTTATAGACGTGACCGCCAACCACGCCATCGAGGCAACCTTCGCCATCAACAAGTATACCATAACGGCAACCGCAGGCGCAGGTGGCGGTATTTCGCCTTCAGGAACCGGCAGCTTCGTTCACGGTGTGAGTCCCACCTATACCATAACGCCATCGGAAGGTTACCACATTGCAGATGTTATCGTGGACGATGTATCGGTGGGTGCCCTGGCAGAATACACCTTTGCGCCATTGACTGCGCCACACAGCATCGAGGTTGTGTTTGCTATTAATACTTACATAATCATGTCGTCCGCAAGCCAGGGTGGAACCATTTCACCTTCCAGGGACGTCTCAGTTGAGCACGGACAAAGCCCGAGCTTCACCATAACCCCGGAACAGGGATACGATATATCTGATTTGGTGGTCGATGGCACCTCTGTGGGGCCTCAAAGCTCATGTGTCTTCCAGAATGTTACTGAGGGACATACGATAGCAGCTGCTTTTGCCTCAAACCAATTCTTTGTTGAACTGACCTCCCCCAACGGCGGCGAACGTTGGAAATCCGGGTCTGTCCAAACAATTACGTGGACCAGCGCACAAGTTGAATTTGTAAAGATCGATTACACAGCTAACAATGGCACAAACTGGTATCCGATCGTCGATAGTACGCCCGCAAGCGTGGGCAGTTACACCTGGAACATGCCATTGTCGTTCAACGGCGACCACAATATCTACAAGATAAGAATTAGCGATGCGTCTGATCCGGCCGTGAACGACTGGAGCGACGCGACATTCACCATTTTCAAATCCATCATAACGTGGAAGGGTGGAGCCGGCCCGTTTTGGAGTACTGTAAGTAATTGGGACCCGGCGGTGGTACCGGGACCTTACGACATCGTAATCATTTCAACAGGAAGCATTATTTTATCGACCCATGCAGCAGCTAGGCTTGTCAACATAACCGGAGGAAACCTAAATCTTAATGGCAATACGCTCACGGTAAATGGGAATTTCAATCTGATTAATGGCACTCTGAAAATGACGGCCGAAGGCAGTGTTCTCGATGTTAATGGTGATGCCTCTTTTAGTGCCTTCGATGCGGGGGACAATTTCACGGAAGGCGTCATTCGGGTATCCGGCATTTCAGCGTCCCCGTCGGTACAAGCTTCAGACCCACCGGAACCCACAAGGTGATCCTGGACGGCAGTGAACAGCAGACTGTTAAATTTGAATTATCAGGTCCCAGCTATGGTCATTTCCAGAGCCTGGAAATCAACAACCCTGCAGGGATCAATTTTACAAGTAAAGCGTACGTGACAGTCACGGTCGCAGTCACGGCCGGGATCGTCACCGGCGGATATCCGATTACCATAGTAGGCGCTCTTGTGGACCCAAATGGGGGTTGGCAAGTGGCCCAAACGATTTTCCCGGACAACCCCGATATTCCAGCCAAGTTCTACAGCGATGTCACCTTCCAAGGTAACACACTATTATCGCACGATGTGGAGATAAACGGTACTGTAGTGATCGACTTTTCAGGCATTGTTGATCTTAACGGCCACACACTCGTAATACATGGCGAACTGTCCATTCCAAGCGGCGGAAAGTTGCTGATGAACAGCGAAACCAGTGTTCTTGATGTCAATGGTAATGCCACTTTCGGCGGCTTTGATGTAGGAAACAACCTTACAGCCCGCGTCACCCGGCTATCCGGCAGTTTGAGTGTTCCCATCGGCAATAGTGGCTTCAGACCCACTGGAACCCACAGGGTGATCCTATACGGCAGTGAACAACAGACTGTGGAATTTGAGTTAGCAGGTCCCGGCAATGGTAATTTCCAGAATCTGGAGATCGACAAGACAGGAGGATCCGTAGCCTTCATTAGTGATGCCTACGTTTCGGAGGACCTTATGTTGTCCAGCAGCACGGCCCTTCTGATTTCGAATGGCAAGACTTTGACGGTTTCAAATCGTTTGATTACACCGCCATCTTCAATGCCTACGATAACATCCCCGACGCCCGGAACGGATCGTTTCACCTTCATTGTCAACGGAGGAGTAGATGTCGATGGGTTGAACTTTTCCTCTGCCGACGCAAACGGACTACAGTTAAACAACGGCGTTTTCACTGCTTTCGACAATGTGAACTTCACCGATGCGGAGAACGGAGGGCGACACCTCACCATAGAACACACTTCACTCAATTCTCTTTTCAAAGGATTGACCTTCGATAATAGTTTTGGAACCGGGAATAATGTCTCCTTGACCGATATCGATGGCGGTGGAGACGTTGCTATTACCGTATTTGATGCTGATGGCGATGGTGCCGGCGAGTCATTCGAACAACAGAGTAATACCGCCGTGCTGAATTGGTCAGGCGATACGGACCAGGACGGGATGGCGGATGATTGGGAGCTCGCCTATTTTGGTGATGTGAATCGGGATGGAACCGGGGACCACGACTCTGATGGACTGACCGATGTGGAAGAATTTGAAAAGAGCACCAATCCAATATATAGCGACACCGACAGTGACGGTATGCCAGACGGCTGGGAAAACACATATAGTTTGAATCCCCTAGTTGATGACGCTGAGGGGGATAAGGACTCGGATGGTTCTTCCAACATAAGGGAATACCGGGCTGGATCCAGCCCGAGTGATCCAGCCGAAAAGCCCAGTATTGAAATCGTTGTTCCAAATGGTGGTGAAAGCTGGAAAACCGGTACGATCAAGTCAATCACCTGGGGCAGCGCTTTTGTTGAAAATGTTCGAATTGAATACACCACGGATGACGGCGTTTCCTGGTCAGAAATCATCTCAAGCACCCCGGCCGCTGATGCAGCATATACCTGGATTCTGTTTGTAATCCCATCTGATAGCTATCAGGTACGAATCAGCGATGCCTCCGATCCGAACTTGTTTGACTATAATGGTGACGTTTTTTCGATTTCTTCAGGCTATCCAGGCGACACTAATGGAGACGGATTTGTAGATATCGCTGATGCGATTCTGCTTATGCAATCTTTAACTGGTGCGCCCTTGTCATTTCCTATGAACATCGGGGCGGATTTAGACGGTAACGAAATCCTGGGATTTGAAGAACTACTCTATGCCTTGCAGTCCATCGCGGGTATGAGAGAAAGTGGGATACCACAGACCGATCAACCGCTGCTGAGGATCATTTCTCCTGTAGCGGAAGACATCGATTTGCCGGAGTCCTCTCAAGTAGCTAATGTTTCCTTTGAGTCTCAAATAGAGAATTTCGAGCCTAACGCCGGAGGCATAATTCAGGTTTATGTTAATGGGTTCCTTGAGCAGGAGTTGCTAACAACCTCCTTCGATTTAGAACTTGCGGCTGGTGAATATGATGTTCATGTGCGGCTGGTGGACGAAAATAAAAGGATTTTGAGTCCATGGGCGAAAGATACGAAAAAGATAAAGGTCAAAGGAACAGGACCAATTACGCTGTCGTTATCTGATACTTCAGCTATAAACTACCCCTATCAAGTGGTTATGGTTGATGTCTCTAACCATTTATTGCAAGAGGAGATATATGACACAACCATCAATGACGAGCAATTAACACTTGCCCGAATAAATGATACGGTTATTGGATTCGTACTTCCGAACCTTCCGCCCGGGGAACATAACCTTTTCGTATCTCTTGGAGGGCAGGAGGTTGTATTGCCAGTCCTTGTTGGAGAGTTGCTACCGATTGTAAATCCGGAAAATGTTATCCTCTCTTTCAATAACGAAATGCACACAACCATTGAAAACCTGCTTGCCACGATCGAAGATACACCTGAGAATGCGGATCTGAGAGCCCTCCTGCAGAACACGAAAGATCAAATACAGGAGCTGAATGGCCAACTGAACTCTTTGACTCCTGACCAAATGCTCGAGCTCGCTTCATTCATTCGATCAAATTTTCTGGAGATGAATTCTGCAGCCTTGAACCAACGGCTACCTTTCCATATCCCGCACCAAGATGAGCACCATAATTGTCAGAATGAACGAGAGGATTTCTACACTGAATTGATTTCGTTTGCAGCAAGGGCAGCGGCCGCTGGAATCTTACTAAAAACAGCAGGAACGTCTATAACAATTCCAGGAATTGGAACGGTGCCCGCAATAGTCACTGGAGCGGTTGCTGGGATCACTCTTGCATCGGCAATAATAAGGATTCGCAGCACAGCTGAAGCCGCAGCCATTTGGGTAAAATGCGTATTCGATAACCCAATTTTTGAATTGTCAACAAAGGACCTGGGGCGTGTTTTTAGTTCTTCTCAGGATATATCGAACGTTGGTTTTAGCAGTTTTAAAAATCTCGAGGTTTCAATACCGAAATCCTCGAATGGCGAATTGATTTTCTACCACGACAATCCAGAGGACTTTACTGTTCATTTAAGATATGAGGCGGGTAATTCATACGACGAATCCCTCTTACGACGTTTTAAAATGACTGTTAACTCTATTTCCGATTTTCTACCTCAAAGCATCCTTGATTACGTGAACAATCTTGGCGGTAAAATAAAAATAGAAAAAGCGGATCCATCTTTATTTGACATAGCAAACATTTCTGATTCCAATATCGCGGGTCACAGTATGAAGAACGGAGAGAAAATTTCAATAGCGTTCTCTTTCATTGATACGAGCAGTTTGGGCGAGCTGGTTGAAGGCGTTTCTTTTGCGTTTGATCTGATCGATAAAAGAGACGGATTAACTACTACGTTCCAAGCTAAGCTTAGTCCAACCTTTCCCCAAATAGTTGTGAAGCGAGATGGAATACCACTCGCGAGCGGCTTCTGCGGGTACAATTTCGGCGATGTAGTCATAGGAAGCATCGCCGACAAGGCTTTCAGCATAGAAAATACGGGCAATATCGATTTGAGAATTTCCTATGTTCTACCTGTCAATGGACCTCCGTCGAAATTTACCATACCAGAACAACCTACCGGCACGATCCCACCTGGAGAATCGAAGGCCTTCACGATAAGGTTTGATCCGTTAGCGGACGGGGATAATGAGAACAGTATAGTGATCAAGAGTGATGATCCCAATTTGGATGAATTCACATTCATCGTACGAGGTAGGGGTGTCGAATTCGAAGAACGTACTAAATTCAAGATTGTATGGTCAAACTGTTTTCCTGGAGTAGTTCGTCAGGATTATGATTACGACGGTGCCTACATCGGATCAGGTAGTGGGCTATCAGCCGATGATACCCTCAGGGTGTGGATGCACCAAAAAGGACCCGGGAGCCACCGCGCGATTCTTAGAATCGTCAATTATAACGGTCCTGGAACATATATGCTTGGGGACTCTACAGGCGGAGGGTCATATGGCGAACTTTACACACTTCTAAGTGTCGGAGACCAGTATACCTCGGACGATTTTACTGGGACAGTGACAATAATTTCAGATCAAGACGGAATTGTAAAAGGGAGTTTTGATTTCTTGGGTGCTGAATTGGGTGTGACGCCTCAGGACGAATGCGATGATCCACCTGGGCAAGAAATTTATAATTCTGTATTCAGGGTATCAGGGGAGTTTGAAATATGGAAATAATCAATGTGACTAAGACCTCATGACTCACATCAATTGGCCATTCACCAGGGGTGTATCGGCTCAATAATAAACGGAATGTTTTTGACTGTATCCGAAGGACGGAATTTACAAGTGATAGGACTGACCACCATCCCCTTGGCAGCATCTGAAAAGAAAAAAATCTGTTTTACTTGTTGACTTCACGATTATTAGTACTAATTTCAAAAAATGTGAACCCAGTCACAGTTTCATTTGGGCGGGTTTTACTTACTAAACATAACCACAGGGAAAGATCGTTCGGAATCAGAAATACTCTCTCTTGAATCATAAGAACATTGATCATTGATGTTCCCCCCTAGTGCGATTCAACAATCCTCGTTCGATCTCTCTATCGTCTTTCCCTTTTAACATAAAAAGTTAGATCAGTGCATGACGGGGTCCTCCTGAGTGCTCACATGAGTGTTCACATGAGGCGGCGGCTCGCGGTTGTGTCAAGCTTTCAATCGCATCCCGAAGAATGGGATCGGTTAAGAACGTCGGAGTACGCCCATGGGAACAGTATTGGCTTGTTCGAAAAAGAAGCGGTTTGAGAGAGACCTGTTCATCCTTCTTACCTTTTCTTCACTACTTATTATCACCTTCCTGTTCCTCAGCTCTCCTGCCTTTATGCAACAAACCCACTCTCTTAACGGTCTGAATACAAAAGATAACGCAATGATTCCGGATACCGTTGAATGAGCGGCCTGCATGAGAAAGGTCTTGATCTATTAGAGGAGGAAAGTTCGATCATGAACACATTCACTTTACAAACTTGAACTCGTTGAAAATACGAGGGGTTAAGAATACGACGAGTCCTTGAATGCCAACACAAATTCGGAGTTAGAGAGATGGGAAAGCTAAAGCATAGGTTGGCCTATCGTAAGAGACCAGGCAAATCAGTTCTGATGAACTTCCTCCTGCTTGTCTGGGTGATTCTTTTGATCAACCCGGCTCCCCTTCAAGCAGAGGTCACGGAGCAGGATATCTTGGACGCTATTCTGGGAAAACGTACTTTTCCCGAAGCCCAGCTTCAAGAGATGGATCTCAACGGAGACGGCAAGGTCGATGTTGCTGACGCTGTGTATTTTCAACTGTCCATTGCGAGTTTTGCAACGGCGGCATCAGAAGCCGATGAAAACACAGGGACACACGATGTTGTTGTAAACTTCAATAAGCCATTCTCCGGAATACTCAGATACACCATAGGAGGCACCGCAACACAGGGTGAGGATTACTCTGCGTTGTCCGGGACAGTGGACATTGATGGAAGCAGCGTAAGCATCCCCATACCTGTTGCGTCAGATACCGTTTATGAGGGCAGTGAAACCATTGTACTAAGTCTTTTGCCCGGCGAGAATTACCTGCTCGGTGAGGAGAGATCTCATATCCTCACACTGAGAGACAATCCGAGCGCATCCAGTGCAAACTACCTGTTTATTTTGAGCAGTGAAACCTTGGGGGTCGAGGGAGATACCGCATCGAGGGAAGGCTTCCCCCCAACCTTGTTTTCACGGACAGCGAGCGTAAACATCACGTTTTCCCATAGCAGTGTCCTGGACGCCGCCTTGAATGTTCCCAAGTCAATCGGCTTTTCGGATTCAGTGACAGGATCGAACTCGATACCGGCCGCAACGGTTTCTTACGGCTCAGGGACACTTGAGCTCGTTTTTGAGTATGAAACCCAGTCTGAAAGTTTTGTATCTACTCCCAGCGCTACAAATTTTGATCCAGCCGCGCCCTCGTTTGGTGATGAAACCAAAAAGACGCTCGTGAGCAGCCTGACACTAACGGTAAACGAATTTGATATTTTATCTGAAAAATTCACGGATAAATTCCTGGAAGGAACCTTTTCGTTACGTATGTCGGGAGTATTGAACGAAGGAACCTCTCAGTTTTTCAATGGAAGGCTCTCAGGAACCATGCAGCAATGAATATAGATTAAGCAGGAGTTTTCCCATGAACGCCAGATGGATAAAAGCCGTATTTTCGATTCTTTTCATCATCACTTTTTGGATGTCTTCAGCGAGCGGCCAAACAGGTTCACTGTTGGTTGTCATTCAGCCTCCCGATGCCATAAGCGAAGAAGCCATGTGGAGGGTAGACGAGGGAAGCTGGCAGGAAAGCGGCACCCTGATTCCAGGGCTTCCAACAGGAGACCACATTGTTGAATTCCAGAAGATTCCAGGCTGGATCTCACCATCTCCCGTGACAGTGACCATCTCAGAAAATTCCACAGAACCGGTCATCGGTACCTATGCCGGCTGGGCAAATACATATTACGCCACTCGCGGTTTTGATTTAGATGATGACGGGCAGGTGGATTTTGTCAACACCGGCCAGGTCGAACTTTTAGCCGCAGAATTGCCTGACCAGCCGGAAGTATATCTTCAGAGCAATCTTGGCGGAATGACCGCACCGATGGCTTACTATCCAAACGTTCTCCGTGAGTTGACTGATGAGGGGCTTGAAGTGTTGATAGGAAGCGACACCTTCGAACGCCCTCAGCCGGGCAGCGCCCTGGAGTTTCGAACGGTTTTGTATTCCACGTCTGGCGTTAACGCCCTGAAAGCCTTTTATACCAATGCTATCCAGTCATTTACACCAAAACTGCTGAAAGTTCTATAAGCCGAAGAGCATTTCCGTACAGCCTTGAGCGTGAATCCATATTACGAAGATTCTTTAAACGCACTTCTGGAGACATATTACGCCCGGGCGGAAGGCTTTATGTTGATAGGAAACGATTATATGGCAAAAGCCTACCGGCATAAATTTGACCGTGCTCCTGATGAAACCCAGCCGATCGTTGAGCTGGAGATCGAAGATATATCGAGTGCCCTGATATGTTACGAAATCGGGTTCAGGGAGTTCATGAAACTCTTCAATTCCGAATTTATCGGCTTGAGTGACATCAGAAAACCGCATCTGGACATGGATCCGGAACAGTTCTTTTTCGAGCGCAGATTTCCCAATCCAAATGGACCCGGCTATGTGTCATTTGAGTCCTTGCGCGGCCAGAAAAATGCCATCGGCGTCTCATCCAGGGCCCTAAATGATGCAGGCGATGAAATCGGACCGATACAAGGCTCTCCCAACGTGGAAATAGAAATCAGTTCAGGCATCGGCGCCTTCGACACAAAGAGCCGGAGCCCTGCTGAGTATGAGGATAAACGCAGGAGCACCGCCGAATACAAGCGGACATTATCCGAGAAACGGGTTCTGAGCCAATCCGACCAATGGAATAATGTAGATGCGCCATTAAAATTGCAACTGCCGTTTATTGAGGGATCGCCCACCTATGAACCGGCAACCTCATTCACCTTGCATTTTAGGATAGACGCCGAGACGCCGGTCAAAACCGTAGAACTGGTCATTGAGTTCGATCGTGAGAAACTAGAGGTGCCGACCGCCCTGGCTGAGCTTGATTTTTCCAGCTCCGCTTTTTCAAGCAACCCGGAGTTTTACGGGCCGGGAACCGTCTACGGAGATATACAGATCCTTGCCAATCAGGTGCTGATAAAGGCGGAAGCCCCATCACAGATCACGGGCAAGGGGATTTCCATCGTGAAAGTGCCGTTTTTGATCAAATCCGGCCAACTGGGCGAATTCCACATCTATGCCGCAGGTTCAGCCGGCTCCCTGTTGTCGGGCTTCAAAGATATCGCCATCCTTTACCGGCTTGCCGCTGCCCATGCCAATGCCACGGCAGAAAAAGTCCGCAGGCTCTACAATGTGGGAAACCAGCAGGATATTCAAAGCAGCATCGATCTCATTCAGGAAGAAATAGATCGCATCGGAGCCTGGTTTGAACACATTCAGGCGCTGTTGAATAAGGCTGCCACTCCTGAGGAACTGGCAAACATCGACCAGCTTCAAAGCGCCATCAACCAGGTATCCAGCGCGTTGAACGGTTTGAGCGCCTTGAGGGAGTTTATCCGGTCCGGGGCCAACGTATTTGGGTATCCGGATGATTACGTGCCCTTTTACAACGCGGACGATGTCGACACTTTTGATGCTGTCCGCAATCTTGTTGTCGGATCCGGTGCGTTTACACCCCAGACCGCCAGCGGGTTTTTCGGTACCGCCCGGGAAGCGGAAACAACAGCGGTCATTTCTTATGACCAATTCCAGGACACCAAGGATCGGATTCGCGGCGAGATTTTTACGTTCAACGAGCAGACTGAGAACCGTCTGGTACAGATCGTCGGTCGGATCGACAATGAAGGCGAACCGAGTCTGAATGTCAACGACCCCATCGACTATGACATGCAGGCCTCGTCCAGAAACATTGCGTCAGAGGTCGGTCAACACGTGCTGCTTTTCCAACGGGCCCAGTCCGCGCTACAGCAGGCCACAGCGGATATTGCACAGTTTCTCGAGGACATCGAGCTTGAGAAAAGATTCCTTCAGGACGCCCTCCAGCAACATGAGAAAAAAACCCAGGTCCTCGCGGAATACAGCGTGATGCAGCAGAATCTGGACCGTGAAATTGCTAAAGTGGTTGCTAAACAGACACGCCTCAATGCGGCTGCACAGGCAGCGGTTACAGCAGTTCAGGGCCAGGGCCCTGCTAAATGGGTAACTGGGGAGTCATTTGCTGCTGGTCTGGCAAGTGCAATTCAACTCGCCAATGGCATGGAACAGGCCCGCCTGGAAGAAAAGAAAGGCGAGCTTCAGGCTGATAAAACAATGCTGTCCTATGAGGAGCGCATCAAGCTGACCCAGATCGATACGGAAATTTTCAAGCTCCAGCAGACAAAGCACATCGAGCAGATGGTCAATGATGTGGTTCTCAAAGATATCTCCGCCCAGATGGCGGAGATCGATCTCCAGCTCGCGCTGGGCCAGCTCAACAAGTTCATCGCCGAGCGTGATGAACTTCTCGCTCAGCGCGGCAGGTCTCTGGCCAACCTGGGAGAGATGTCATTCGCCGACCCATCCTTCCGTCTTACCCAGTTCAACGCAATGAAAGACTCGGAGACCCAGCTCGAATTCCTAAAACGGTGGCTCTATTTAATGACCCGTGCCCTGTATTACAAGTGGGCCGTACAGGATGATCACGTGATCCGGATACAGGGCCTCCCCGACGTGGGCATCCACGACGTGCGGCGCATCCAGGTCGTTGGTGCGCTCACCGATAACATTTCAGGAACGCCCCTATCGGACGACATCACCGCGGCAGACTATGTCCAGGCGTTGCTCACCTTCAATGATGCCGGTCCGATACGGTCCATTACGAGCCCTGTTTCGATTAACCGGGTAAATTCAAACAACTCCGCCCGTTATTCACTCAGGGAGGATTTCTTGCGCATTGTCCGAACGGAAGACACCTCGGAGGAAACCCAGAGGGTGCGTGAAGCATTTCGAGCATGGCTAACATCGCCCGACCGGCTGGATGACGTCGGAAATCTCGTTATTGCTTTTGATACGATCGGACACGTTGAAAACTACAATCTTCCGGTTAATGAAACCCGCGGAGACTGGACACATTTTGCGTTACGCTCCTTTTCCTCTCTGCCTCTATGGAACCATAAAATTACCCAGATCGGCGTGGCGCTGAAACCCGTGGGCCTCGCCTTTGTCCCGGGAGTCTTGAACGTCACCGGCTCCATCGAATACGGAGGCATAGGCTACTTGAAAGGGGATTCGGATTCGCAGGACGATTTCCGGGCCTACCGGATGCGGCAGTGGCGGGATTTGGGTAACGGCCGGTTGGAACCGGTCGATGTGCGCACCGTGGGTGTCACTATCCCCACAAGTTCAGCCCTTGAAAGTGCGGAAACCACCTACATGGTCCCGAACCTGAACGAGCGGCCGGTCGCGTCTACGATATGGCGGTTGAAGATATTGGCGAGCCAGTTGGGAAATATAGAACTGGGCAACATCGAAGACATTTATATTTATGTTTACTCCAAGGCCTACCAGAGGCAGTAGCAGGAAAAAGTCGCAAAGTTAAAAGGCCGTGAATGCAAAGCATGTGCACATATTACTTTCCGTACCGATACTCCTTTGGCTTTTATTAGGGGCTTCATCGGCGGTTGCAGGCGGCGGGGTGGACAAGTCAGGGTTGAGACCCCAGGTCCTAAATTTGCCTTCGGGACCGGGTTCTATCGAAGGCTTGGGGGAGTCCTTTGAGCCACAGCTAAATTCAGGAACGGCCGCCTATCAGGTGCCATTGGAGGTTCCGCCCGGTCGTGCAGGATTTTCTCCAGCCCTGGCTCTGGTTTACAACGGAGGCAGTGGCAACGGACCGTTGGGCATAGGATGGAGATTCTCCGCAAGCCATATCCAGCGCCAGACAGATAAAGGGATGCCCGTGTATGATGATGCCAAAGATACGTTTATAGCGAGCAGCGGCGAGGAACTCGTTCTTGTTGGCGAAAACACTTACCGGTGTGAAAACGAAACGACTTTCGGCCGTTTTGAGCGATCGGGTGCGGCATGGAAGGCGACTCACAGAAACGGTTCGACCTCTTACTTTGGTTTAAACGAGGGAGAAAGAGTCCAAGACGGCGTGAACATATTCCGGTGGCTGATCTCCACCCAGGAAGACACGAACGGCAACAAGATCTTCTACCACTACAACGAACCCGATGCATTTACCGGTGATCATGCTCCTGACGACGGTCAGGTCTACCTAACGTCGATAGTCTTTAACCAGGACGCTGATCAGGGCCAGGCCATGAGAGTCGAACTTAAGTATGAGCTTCGAGTGTCCCGTGACCGGGTTTTTGACTACCGATCCCGTTTTCCGGTTCAGACCACCCAGCGATGCAAAGAAATTATCATGCTGGCATCCGGCCGGCGCGTCCGGTCTTACAAACTGATTTATGATCCGCAGACCATACCCTCGCGACTGTCCCGCGTGGAAATGTACGGGCGGGACCTATCGCAGGGGCCTCTCGAATCAATATTGAGTTTTAGGTACACCGAGTTTGAACTCAACACAGATATCACTGCCATGACTACCGGTACAAATCCTACTGTGGGCCTCGCGATACCGGATGTCGACCTGGCAGATATGAATGGGGATGCATTGCCCGACCTGATTCACACCGGAGATGTCCATGAGGTCTTCTTCAACAATGACGGAAGGGAATGGAAAGAGCCATACAATGTGCCCGGAGGATTTACTGAAATCAAACTAAGCCAAACAAATACCATGCTCATGGACATGAATGGAGATGGTTTCACCGATCTGTTCAGCCAGGATCCGAGCATTAACGGCTACCGGTATTTCCCGGGTGGTCAATCCAATAATGGTTGGAATCTCACCCCAACGGAAATGGCGAACAGCCCGAATTTTACTTTTGGTGATATTACGAAGCCTGTGGATCTGGATAACGACGGTCGTACCGATATTATCCGTAAAGTCGAATTCGCAAGTGAAATCACCTGTGTCTTCAACATCAACGGTCAGATCATGTCCGGCGAGTTCATCATCGACGCGCCCAGCACCCGGGCCGAATTCAATTTCGGACCTGACGCATCTTCCGGCCTCCGCCTGGCTGACATGAATGGAGACGGCCTCCAGGATTTCGTCATACTCAATGGGGAAGGATATATCTGGTATTACCCCGGCCACGGCGTCACCATCGATTCGGCAACCCCGTGGCATTATCAGGGCTGGGACAGCACGCCGCGAGGCGCCTGGCCCCAGGGAGATACGAGCGCGGAAGGTTACCGCATGGCTGATGCGCCGGACAGCTTCGATGATCCTGATTTCACGGAAGTCACCAATTTCCGAAGTCTGCGTTTACTCGACATCAACGGAGACGGATTGAGCGATCTCGTTTATGTATCCAACAATCGCCTGTTGGCCTGGTTGAATTTCGGAGGACATGCCTTCTCTCAGGACCCGTATGTTATTCCTGCCGTGTCGGACACGATTCCCGATCAATCCCCCGAGACCAACGTCCGTCTGGTGGATATGAATGCAAACGGCACCACTGACGTCGTGTGGAATCGCCAGACCGGCTTTACAGAAGTGGGGCATCCGGAGGCCACCTGGGTCTATCTTGACCTGACCAAAGGTGTCCGGCCCAATCTGTTGAAAGAGATCGATAACGGCATCGGAAAGGTAACCACCATTGAATACAAGAGCTCCACGGATTACCTGGTGGCCGACCGTGCCGAAGGCCGAGAGTGGGTATTCAAAGTCCCGTTTCCGGTGAATGTGGTCGCCCGCATTGAAGTCTTTGACGGCCGCAGCAGTACCTACGTTCGTACGATGACGTATCATGACGGTTATTATGATGGTGAAGAAAAAGAGTTTCGTGGATTTGCAGCAGCCGAACAACGAGATGTGGGGGATGCCACGGCCCCGGATCTGGTGATGGCCTATGCATACGATACTGGTCAAGAATATGAGGCTCTCAAGGGAAAGCCCCTGGAGATAAAAGCCCAAACGTTGAACGATGAGACGTTCTATAATGAACAGTATACCTGGGCCACCCGGACCCTTGCGGAAAGAGTAAACGGAGATGAACGGAAAGTGACCCTTCCATTTCAGGAGATGAAAATAAGAGATGTCCTGGAAAAGGGAAGTGGTTCACCAGTACAGCTCAAGTGGGAATACGAATATGACAACTACGGCAATATGACGCGTCAGGTTGAACATGGCCGTATGGATCCTGGCTGGGATGATGAGCGCGTCACCGAGACCACGTTCACCGCGGGGTATGATTCCGGTTTGAACCTCTGGATACTCGATAAGCAGGTTGAGCAGACTATCAAGGACGAAACAGGAAAAGCGGCCTCAGTAAAGCGCAGCTACTATGACGGGAGTCAGGGCCTCGGCACGGTAACCAAGGGAAACCTGACCAGGGTCGAAGACTGGGTGGGCGGCGAAGAATTTGTCATTTCCGTTCGAAACGATTACGACGAATTCGGCAACATCATTGCCATCTACGATCCTCTCTATCCGAGTGAGCCAGGCCACTACCGGACGATTACTTATGATGAAACCTTTCACACGTTTCCGGTGGCAGAGCACATTTATACGGGTTCTTTGCTTTTGACCATGTCGGCCTTATATGACCATGGGTTCGGCGTGATGACGTCCTCCACCGACTTCAATGGCCACACGACAACCTATGGTTACGATACCTTTGCCAGGCTCACGTCCATCACAAAACCGCCGGATACGGGCCACACACTTGAATACGAATATGTACTCTCCCATGATTTTCCCAACGGCAAAGTAATCAACTGGGTGGAAACCCGGCAACGGGACGGAAGCCTCGGTGATGGTTTCCTTGGATCAAGAACTTTTTTTGACGGTCTCGGTCGCCAGATCATGACCCGGTCTGAGGGGGAAGATTCTGGGCAGATCGTTGTGACCGATACAGTGCAGTTCAACTCCAGAAAACTCCCCTGGAAAAAATACCTCCCCTATTTTGACAATGGCTCGCTCGCATTTCAGGAACCGACGTTCAACAGTGGTTTTACCGAGCATTTCTATGATGCACTTGCCAGAGAGGTGCTGGTCAACCAGCCTGTTGGTCCTGAGGGAATTGTTTTCTCTACAACCACTTATAGACCGTTAGAAAGAGTTGTTAAGGACGAAGAACAGACAAGGTCCGGCTCAGCCCACCATGGAAACGGAATGCGATATGTGGAAGACGGTTTATTTGATAATGATGGGAATGGTAGATTGCGTGAGGTCTACGAAATTGTGAAGATCTCGGACGTGGGTGAACCATTAAGCGCCCCGGTAGAATGGAAAACCTCGACTCATATAATATTCTCGATAATCTAACCGGCTATATCGATTCCCAGAACAATCAGAAGATCATTCAGTATGACGGTCTTCAAAGAAAGACCTTCATGAACGATCCTGATCGGGGCCACATGCACTACACCTATGACACTGCCAGTAACCTCATCAAAACAGTCGATGCCAAGAGCCAGGTCATCGAGTATGGCTATGATGGTGTCAATCGGTTGAAGGCAGAGTATTACGGTCTAGGCAAAGTGACTCCCGATGTCGAATACCACTATGATGTCTCATATGGACCGGTAGAAATGGGCGACCTCTGGCAGCAACCGAAATCGGACTTTATTTCCGATGCGATTCTCCACGATGACGAATATGATTCGGACCATGATATCAACAGTGACAACAATGTGGATGTGGCTGATGTCGTCAAAGCAAAAAGAGAGAACGTTCAGAGCATTTCCGTATCCGCAGAGAATACTCTTGGCTTTCTTTCCTGGGTGCGGGACCAGTCCGGTGAGGAGCACAATTCCTATGACTCCCGTGGGAGGGTCAAATGGGTAATAAAACGAATAATGGATACCGGTTCGGATGATCTGCGGAATTTCTACACGTCCACTCGATACGGTTCCATGGACAGGGTAACAAGGCTAACCTATCCAGACAGTACCTATGTCGATTACCAATATAATAGTCGGGGTCTTCTGGAATCTATCCCCAATGTGATCGAACGCTACGACTACAATCCTGCAGGACAGAACGCCCTGCTCGCGTTGGCGTGTGAAACGGTTACCACCTATGACTACGATCACCGCCTGCGATTGAGTCGCCTGCATACAATCCGCACCCGAGACAACCTCGCGCTCCAGGACCTGAACTATACCTACGACGGTGTTTCAAACATAACTGCAATATTGGATGGCCGAACCAATGCTCACCTTGCCACCGTAGGAAACGAACTCGGCATAACATCTGCGGAAGCACGTCAATTTAATGCCACACAGCAATTCGTCTATGATTCGTTATATCGCCTGACCATGGCGACGAATACAAATGTGTATGGATCTATTGACTATCGCTATGACCGCATCGGCAATATGGTTCTAAAAAATGCCGATCTTCATAATCCAGATCCTCTGATGCATCTTGGAACAATGACATCCGGGGGGACGTCAGGTACTTTTGACAGAACAGGGCGCTCCCCCGGCGATCAACCAGGGCCTCACGCAATAACTGCCACCCAGAATGGACCCGGTGGACCAATGTCATTTGTATACGATGATAATGGCAATATGGTCACTGAAAGAGAACTGACTTTAACTTGGGATTTTAAGGACAGGCTTGCCGTGTTGGTTAACGAGGCTAAGATAGCGAGCTACCTTTATGACTATAAGGATGCAAGAAGGAAGAAGACAGTTGTAGACTCTGGAGAAGGATCAAGCACAGAAATATTTTACATCGATAAGTCAGCGGAAATTCGCGGTAATAAATTGCTTAAATATGTCTACGCTGGCGACAATAAGGTCGCACGCTCGGATAATTTCTCTCCGGGGTTGAAGTATCAAGCTACTAACTTTTATCTAAACGATCATCTGGGTTCAACGCATTATTCTGTGACTAATGCATCGGTCATCAATGATCATATTGTGAATTATCCTTTTGGGTATCAACGAACCGCACAAATCCCACTAAATAGGGAAACAGCTGTAGATTATGGATTTGCTCAAAAAGAATTGGATAAAGAATCTGATCTCTACTATTTTGAAGCAAGATACTATAGCCCAGTAATAGGGAAGTTTATAAGTGTTGATCAGCTTTATGGCAATGACCTGTTGGCCAAAACATCAACAAAAAATCCTTTTTTTAACCTAAGAAATTCTCAAAATTTGAATTTGTACACCTATGTCCAGGGCAATCCAATGAAATTTATTGATGATTCTGGTGAGAGCCCTGCACTACCATATCTAATAAGTGTAGCAGTGGGAGTAAAAATAGGTTTTAAATTGGATGGTGTAGTCAATAAGATAAGGAGTATAAAAAAATCTATTGTCAGCAAGATTAAAAATACCGACACTGTGAAATATATGCTCAAGGGCATAGTGGCCAAGGGGAAAATTGATGGCAGAACCACTTCAAGTCTTGTTAAAGGTGCTGCCGCTGGAGCAGCTGCTGGTCTGTTCGGACTTGAAAAAACCAAAAGAACAATTGATTCAATTGTAAAGCCAAAAAGTAAATCCTCCAAGAGTCCCAAAGTTGAAAGAGAAATACCAGATCAAGAGTCATTGCCAAATAACGAACAAGAGCATGGTATAGAAGGCGTTTATAGCAAAAGAGAGATGATAATAGGTATAGGAACCCAAATGACTGGAGCTCGACAAAGGGATATTTATGAGAATTCATCTGAAATGAGGCAATTAACAAACGACTTAGATCAAATTCAAGAGTAATAAAATGGTGGAGAACCGGTACGCTGAGTTTGGGTGTCTATAACGGAAAAAGTTATCTATGGCTTCAAGCCTCATGTTCTGAAATAATAGTTCACTAAAATGTTTGAATGCGACTTGAGTTTATTTTCAAAATTTTACCTTAAATCTTCATTGCCGATCATTTAGAAAGTAAGGAGTATAAAAGCACCACTAAAAGTGAGAAAATGGGTCGTAAAATCATGAAAAAATTTATTTCTATTTCACTTCTCTTTTACTTAAGCATCTCAAGCTATGCATTTACAGAAACCACTGCTGTCCCTCCTTTGATCAACTATCAGGGTGCGCTAACAGATTCCCAGGGAAAAGGACTGACCGGAACAAAGAAGCTCGAGTTTAATATCTGCGACGCCACAACTGTGGGGAACAAGGTTTGGGGTCCGCAGGTTTTTGACAACGTGCCGATAATCAACGGTCACTTTAACGTCATCCTGGGCACCACCGACGAAGAAGGTAGATCTATCACAGATGCATTCTCAGAAGGCACTCGCTTTCTTGGGATTAAAGTCACTGACGCGGGCGGTAGCTTGGCAGGAGTTTCAGAAATCACTCCACGACAGCAAATCCTCAGTACGCCATACGCCATTAAAGCAGCGCATCATTCCAATGTGATTCCACCCGGTACTATCGTGCCTTTTGGAGGCCCAAAAGAAAATATTCCGGTTGGATGGTTGCTATGTGATGGTTCTGCCGAAAGCAGTACCAAGTATCCCGCACTTTTTGCTGCAAACGGAACAGCGTGGGGAAACGGTTCGGATGATGGTGACGATTCAACGGATTTCAATATCCCTGAATTAAGGGGTCTGTTTCTAAGGGGAGTTGATCACGGAGCAGGCAGAGACCCGGATACTGAGTTGAGGTTACCCATTAAATCTGGTGGGAATACTAGAGACAGTGTTGGCTCTTTTCAACCTGATGAGTTTAAGAGCCATACACATATATACAAACGCAGCGTCGACAAAGCAGGCGAAGGGGATGTGCCTGGAGATTGGTATGATGAATCTGAGTCCCAGAACGCCAATACGGAGGCTCGTGGCGGAATGGAGACACGTCCGCAAAACGTGGCCGTTAATTACATAATCAAACATTAAGCATCTGTTTCCAGGGACGTTTGGCTAACAGATAGCCAGATCGTCGAATGACTAACACTACAGATGGGTAAATAAGGAGGGAGGCTGAAATCATGCATAGAATATTCTCTCTCACAATTATCATAATTTTAAGCACCTATTCTGTGCTGCTGGCACAAACTAATACCGTCCCTCCGTTGATCAACTATCAGGGTAACCTCACAGATGAACAGGGAAACGGCCTGATCGGGCTAAAGAAGCTGGAGTTTAATATCTATGATGCACCAGCAGCAGGAAACAAGCTATGGGGTCCTCAGGTTTTTGACAACGTACCGCTGATCGACGGTAAATTTAACGTGATATTAGGTTCAAGCGACGCGGGCGGCAGACTTGTCACAGATGCCTTCTCCGAAGGCAATCGATTTCTTGGGATTAAAGTGACTGATGCCGGAGGAGATTTGACTTCTATCAGTGAGGTAACACCGCGACAACAGATTTTGAGTACCCCGTATGCAATTAAAGCTGCTGATGCCCAAGAATTAGGCGGTAAACTACCTGCCTGGTATATGCCAACGGGAACTATTGTTGCCTATTGGGGGATTTCGGCTCCCGAAGGCTGGCTCCTTTGTAATGGCGACGCTGTACCCTTAGGAACTGAATATGACTCTCTACGGGCATTGGTTGGAGACAGCTTGCCTGATCTAAGGGGTGTTTTCCTCAGAGGTATAGATAACGGCAAAGGTTTTGACCCAGATGGTGGAAGCAGAAATATCGGCTCTTATCAATCGGATACCGCAAATGGAATCGAGTCAATTACAACGTCTGGTGCGAATAATGTTGGCACTACAACTATTACAGTACCTAAAACAGCGTCAATTTCAAACTGGGCGCGAACGGGTATGACAGGAGACGGGATTTACAGTATCGCCGTTAGAGGAAATGGAAATGAAACTCGATCTAAGAACATAGCTGTTAATTACATCATTAAATACTAATCCCAGATGAGTTGCCATCAAATTATATCGATTTGAGGTGACACCAATTTCCAGGGAGCATGGATAAATGTCTACACTCAAGTTTTTCGAAAAACCGATCTACAAGTCGGCTAAGAATAGGGAGAACAAGCATGAAAAGGTTAGTGGCGGGTTTGACGTTTATAGTTCTTTTTTTTGGATCCGCGCTTGGGGCGGCCGCTGAGCCAAAGTTGTCTCTAGGCTCTGTTGGAATTATCGTTCCGGGCGGCTCAGGATCGCTTGCTCTCAGTTTGTCAGGCGGAACCGAACCCTATGCCGGCATCAACGCCAAGATCATGCTGCCCGAGGGCGTGACTGCTACGGCTGTTTCAGAAGGCGAACTGCTGAACGCTGGAGCTTTTACAATAGATTGGCGCGGCTTTTCAGAGGCGGGGGGCAACGGGGTAGTCGTTATCGCTTATTCGGGCACTCAGACCTTTATTGCATCGGATGGGATTCTTCTAAACATGGATCTTCAGGTAGCCAGTGACGCTGATCCGGGCACATTCGACATCGCTTTTGCCACTACCAATTCCAACCTCCTTGTGAATTCAAAACATGCCCTATCAAATGCGGATGGCTCAACCTCCGTGTCTCATACCACAGCTAATGGGTCTATTACCATTCAATCCTTGAATGATACCGATGGAGATGGGCTTCCGGATAGTCTGGAACATCAGATTATCGATGCTGATCCAAATGATAGCATCCTGACCCTTGAAGATGTCCTTCCTGGAGATGATTTTGATGGAGACGGTGAGAGCAATCTGACAGAATTCCTGAATGGCACGGATCCGACGAATCCATTGTCCAACAGCAATCCGCCAGAGATAGGAGATGTCAATAACGACGGTGTGGTTGACCTGGCTGATGCGATTTTGGTCCTCCAGGTTTTGACGGAGAATGAGACTTCTTCACCCGTCTTGAAAGAAGCGGATGTCAACGAGGATGATGCAATTGGTGTTGAGGAATTGATATTCATTCTGAGGTCTATTGCCGGTCCAATTCCATAGATACTCGAACAGGCATATGCATCTAAACAGTTTTTTAAATATTATCATTCTTGGAGGGTGAAATGATGTTAATTCGTGACCCGCACTGGTTCTATGCCCCTGGGCTTCGGGCAGCATTAAGATTCGTTACCTGTATTTGTATGTTACTCCTCATCACAGCAGGCGATACGGCAGCTCAATCGGTGCCGCACCTGATAAACTACCAGGGAAGATTAACAGATGCCTCTGGGAATCCATTGGAAACCAGAGAATACAAATTATCATTCAGTATATTTGATTCACCCACAGGTGGCACGGCTGTATGGGGACCGCAAATATTTTTGAATGTTCCTGTCGTCCAAGGCCATTTTAATGTCATTTTAGGACCAACTGATTCCGCGGATCCACCAAGAAATATGGATAGTGCCTTTAGGCCGGAAAATACATACCTGGAAATTACCATAGATGATGGAAGTCCTGTTGCACCCCGGCAACAGATTCTCAGCGCGCCTTATGCCCTTAAATCCGCTTGGTCTGTGGCATCAAATTATCCGCCTGGCTATCTCGACGGAGGCGTTATTTCCAATGGATCTTCGGATACTGAATTGAGAATATCCGCCGCTCATTGCAGAAGTGGTGATAATACGACGAACATCAATGTACCCGAGATGGCCAAAAGTGTTCTCAGTCTGTGGTAGCCGGGAGAAAACAAGCCAGCTTTGGATACAGGCGCTGTTGGTTTCACGCAGGTCATTATCTATGTCTGGGCCATTGC